>Ga0256404_1003200_pt1 | contig 34045 bp, 31 predicted proteins | sample RumenRJG_01DNA_FD_185990 | JGI IMG/M metagenome (GOLD analysis project Ga0256404, IMG submission 185990) | Bovine rumen microbial communities from Lethbridge, Alberta, Canada - RJG_01 | ecosystem: Host-associated > Mammals > Digestive system > Stomach > Rumen | place: Canada: Alberta | collected... | reverse complement strand
CAGATTGCCGTAGATTTTCTGTTCCTATCTAGGAGACAAACCGGAGGCGTAGCAGAGCTACGTCGAGGATTTGTCGACGACGAGAGGACAGAAAAGATGCGGTAAGATGGGCGGGCGGAATAAATCATTGCTTCCTTGCAGCACGAACAAGAAATCAACTACCTATTATATTAGGCGATTCGCCGGAAAAAATCCACTCCCCTGCGTAAAAATTGTTCCACGTGGAACAATAAAAGCCTCGCCCCCTTGAGAATGTCATGAAGTTAAGAAAGGAGCACGCGCCCAAAAGCCTTCCCCTCAGGGGAAGGTGGCCCTGAAGGGGTCGGATAAGCAGACACACGGTGCTTTAGCGCCGATGTGGTCGCTTATGCCGCTTGCGGCTAAGGGTCCCCTGTACGGCAAATGTATTTGTAGGGCTGAACTTCCGCGGGTGCGAACACGAAACTTTTGGGATATCTGCGCGCACCGGCGATGTCAAACGGTCTACGAAATCAAAGTCCGTGCAAGCGACCCTTTCCGCCTCGCAAGCTCGGCACCTTCCCCTGAGGGGAAGGCTGCTCTTTATCGAAAGGATGTGGCAAAATGCCAGTCTACCATGCCCCTCTGTTACACATCGACCCGAAAGAGACCCGCCGCTATGCGGGGCTCATGAACGCGAAGGCGTTCGACGAGCAGATGATCCTCGACGCCACGGAGGACGGGCTGCTGCTTGCCGAGCCGCGCGGGATATGGACGCTCTATGACTACGACTGCGCCACGCAGACCGTCGCGGCCGAGCCGCCCTTTGTCATCCAGGGCAAAAAAATCGGCAAGCACCTCGCGGGCTGCGACAAGGTCATCCTGCTCTCGGCAACCGTCGGCGACGCCATCGAGGACGAAGTCACGGCGCGCTTCGCCCGTGATGAATACGTCTCGAGCATCCTCCTCGACGCCGCCGCGACGACGGCCGTCGAGCAGATCGCGGACGGCATGGAAAAGGCCATCGCGCCGCAGATGGCGCGCATGGGCTACGGGATGCGCTGGCGCTTCTCCCCCGGCTACGGCGACTGGCCGCTCGATCAGCAGCCCGAGATGATCCGCACGTGCCACTGCAAAGACATCGGCGTCGGCCTCTCGGACTCCTGCATGCTCATGCCAAGGAAAAGCATCACCGCCATCATCGGGCTGTATAAGGTCGAGGCGGGAAAAGAAGAACACGCGACGGCGAAAGGATGTGCGGCGTGCGGGAAAATCGATTGTCCGTCGCGAGTGGTGAAGAAGTAAGAACTTGCACACGCCAAACGCCTCCCCCTCTGGGGGAGGTGGCCCCAAGCATACCATCCTGCGCCTCCCCCTCTGGGGGAGGTGGCCCCGAAGGGGTCGGAGAGGGTAACGCAAGAACTAAATTCTCCTCCCTTTCGATAGGAATACAGCTCTCTCCATACGTTACCCTCTCCGCCTCGCATTCGCTCGGCACCTCCCCCAAAGGGGGAGGCTTTTGATACGTATGCTCTCCGAATGTTTGTATCTAATAGAAAGGAACTTCTCCTATGATTTATTTTTTTGACGGTGCCATGGGCACGATGCTGCAAGCCGGTGGATTGAAACCCGGGGCTTGCCCGGAGGAGATGAATATCATCGCGCCGGAGGTTGTGAAGGACATTCACAAGCAATATCTTGCGGCCGGCGCGACGATCATCGAGACGAATACGTTTGGCGCGAGCCGGCTGAAGCTCGACCACTATGGGTTTGAAGACCGCGTGCAAGAGTTCAATGCCGCTGCCGTTCGGATCGCCAAGGAAGCCATCAAAGAATCCGGCAAAGAGGCGCGTGTCGCGGGCTCGATGGGCCCGACGGGGCGCTTCATCGAGCCCTTGGGCGATCTCGACTTTGAGGAAGCATATGCGGCGTTCCATGAGCAGGCGACAGCACTCGCCGAGGCGGGCGCGGATCTCCTCATCATCGAGACGTGCATCGACATCCAGGAGATGCGCGCGGCGCTCCTCGCGGCAAAGGACGCGACGGCGCTCCCTGTCGTCTGCCAGCTCTCGTACAGCGAGGACGGCCGCACCGTCACGGGCACGGATCCGCAGTCCGCTGCCGTCATCCTCGATGGCCTCGGCGCGGACATCATCGGCGTGAATTGCTCGCTCGGCCCAAAAGAACTCATTCCCGTCGTGGAAATCCTCGCGGCGAACTGCCGCGCACCGATCAGTGTCCAGCCGAACGCGGGCATGCCGTTCCTCAAAGACGGCAAGACCTGCTTCCCGATGGACGCCGAAGAATTCGGCACGTACGGCCCGAAGCTCCTCGCGGCCGGCGCAACGTATCTCGGCGGCTGCTGCGGCACGACGCCGGCGCATATCGCCGCGCTCGTGAAAAACGTGCAAGGTTTGCCTGAACCGGAACGGAAACAGGGCCGCCGCATGCTGCAGCTCGCGTCCCGCAGCCGCACGGTCACGATCGACCGCGACCTCGACACCGTGCTCATCGGCGAGCGCATCAATCCGACGGGCCGCAAGAAGCTTGCGGCTGAGATCAAGGACGGCTCGCTGCTCTCCGTCAAGAAGGAAGCCGTGAATCAGGTCAAGGCCGGCGCGCGCCTGCTCGACGTGAACATGGGCGTCCCCGGCATCGACCCGGCCGCCGCCATGCAGCGCGCCGTGCGCGAGATTGCGCAGATCACGGACGCGCCGCTCGTCATCGACACGAGCGACGCGAAAGCGCTCGAAGCCGGCCTGCGCGCCTATCCCGGCCGCGCTTTGATTAATTCCGTCAGCGCGGAAGACAACCGCATCAAAGAATTTTTGCCGCTCGCAAAAAAACACGGCGCGGCCATCCTCTGCCTGCCGATTGGCGAGGAAGGCGTGCCGAAGACGGCGGAAGCGCGCTTTGCCGCCACGAAATACATCATCGACGAAGCTGCGAAATACGGCCTGAGCGAAGGCGACTTCCTGCTCGATGCGCTCGTCATGACCGTCTCGGCGGACAAAAACGCGTGCCGCGAAGTCCTGGATACCTTGAAACTCTATCGTGAGCGCCTCGGCTACCCGAGCACCATGGGCCTCTCGAACATCTCGTTCGGCCTGCCGAACCGCCCGCTCATCAACAGCACGTTCTTCGCGATGTGCCTCGCGGCCGGCCTCGACGCGCCGATCATGAACCCGTACGACGAGCGCATGCAAGACGCGCTCATGGCCTCCCGCGCCCTGCTCGGTGAGGATGCAAACGGCTTCGAATTCAGCAAGATCGCCGCAAACCTCGCCGCGCCGAAAAAAGCGGCCGTCGCGAAGAAAACCGACCTCCCGATCCTCCAAGCCATCAAGCAAGCCGTCATCGACGGCGAAAAAGACGAAATCGCCGGCCTCGTGACGCAGGCCTTGAACGAAGGGCACGAAGGCAATGAAATCACAGAACTTGCGCTGACCGCCGCCATGAACGACATCGGCGTGGACTTTGGCGCGGGCAAGATTTTCCTGCCGCAGGTGCTGCTCTCAGCGGAAACGATGCGCGCGGCCTTTGACAAGCTCAAAGAGCTCATTCCCGCCGCCGCGACGGCCGACAAGGGCACCGTCGTCATCGCGACCGTCAAAGGCGACGTCCACGACCTCGGCAAGAACATCACGGGCGCGCTCCTCGCGAACTCCGGCTTCCAGCTCGTCGACCTCGGCAAAGACGTGCCAGCCGAAGACATCGTCCGCGCCGCCATCGAGCACGATGCCGACATCGTCGGCCTCTGCGCCCTCATGACGACGACGATGGTGCAGATCGACAAGGTCATCGCACAATTGCATGAGGCTGGCGCCCGCGCCAAAGTCATGGTCGGCGGCGCCGCCGTGACCCAAGACTACGCCGACGCCGCCGGCGCCGACGCGTACGCGAGCGACGGCGTCAAGGCCGTGAAGCTCGCGAAGGCCATCGTCGGGAAAGAATAAAGCCTTCTATTTTCATTGACAGGCAACAATCGGCAGGATATAATGAAGCCAAGCAAAGATATCGTACGGACGGATGGCCCGCGCGATCCCTTCCAGTCAGAGGCCGCACCTCGGGGGACAATAAACATACACTGGAGTTGACCTGGCTCGGGTCGTAGTACGAGCTGCCATCCAGAGGGAGAGCTTCGGCTCTCCCTTTCGTTTATAATAGAGGATGTGAAACCATGCTTTCCTTGCAAGAAATCCAAACGTATTACCAAGAACGCCTTGAAAACAAGGTATTCCGTTACCATCTCAAGAACGGTCAGGTCATCGATCTCCGCTTCTATGCGCAATCCTTCTGCCACTTGCTCGGAATCCAGCACATCATGCATCGCGATCGCAATTTCATCGGCTTGCGCGGTTATCAAAAAATCATGAGTGGCGAAATGACGTTGGCTTCTTTACGCAAAAGAGACGAACGCCAGTATCAACGAATGAAACGCAGAATCCTCTCTTTCATCAAGGTCTGTAACGTATTATGCCATGGCGATTTATACAGGTTCTATCTCATGCGGCAACCCAAGTCACAGATCCGTGCAGATTTCGTCCTCTATTGGAACGACAAAGATACCTCGCTTTACCACAATCTATTCCTGGCGAAAGAACGTTCCCTGCTGCCGGAACGGCAAAACGACAATGCCTTTTCCGCCTTGTCTTATCTTGTCCTGACACGCAAGGACGATTATGATATGTATATCCATCATCAAGAATACAAAGAAATTACGTCATTCGAAATTTTAGAAACAAAGAGGTCTCCTCTCGTACATGGCCTCGAAGACGTCCGTGACGGTTGCAATTTGAGTCGGACATCTGGTGATACGAAACAATTGTTCCATGATTCAGGGATATGAACTTCGGATATTTCTTTCTTGGAAGGTCAGCAAAACAGGCTCGAAATGTTCCACGTGGAACATTCCGAGCCTGTTTTCTATCTCCGGTTTTCACTTGTCAATCGTATCCCCCGCCAGCACCTCCACGGCCTGCGAGAACTGCGCCTCCTTCACGAGCACATAATCCGTGTCATACGTCGAGACGACGAAGGTGCCGATCTTCGCCTCGGCGAGCAGCTGCGCGATCGGCGCGAGGATGCCGATGAGCGAAAAATCGAGCGTGCCGCGATGCGCAGCATCCGCCAGCCGTCGATGCACTCTAATCTCATAAAGATTCCCCATTTCTCTTGCATATACCGTTCGATATGATATGATGAACGTATATCATATCGACAAAAGCAACGGCACGTCGAAAAAAGGAGAGACCAACGATGAACAAAGGCGGATTCAGTTGGAAGCGGCTGCTTGGCATCACAGCAGCCAAGCAAAACTTCGCACGCAAGACCGGCATCCCGACTTCGAAATCAGGGCTCTACAACAAGATCGGCCGCATGGTCGTGCAAGCCATCTTCGGAAAAGGAAAACGGCGCTGAGCAAAAAGACGCGCAAATGTTCCACGTGAAACATTCGCGTATTTTTTATGACACTCACGCGAACCGGATCGACCGGTCGCCATGCTTTTCAAACACCTGCTGGATGAGCTCGAGGACCGTGTCCTGCGTCATGTGCGCGTCCTTGATGAGGTCTGCCACCCACGCCGTCGCCGCGTCCTTGTCAAGCTCGTAAAAACGCGTAAGGAGCGACTGCTGCATCTCCGCCTTCGCCGCGCAGGCCTGCGCGCTCACGAGCGAAAAGAACCTCTGCGCCACCTCATCATATTTTGCATCGCCTTTGCTTTCATGCGCGACCTCGAAAATCGCCGCAATCATCGTCGCGGGCGTCACGTGAAGCTGTTTCGTCTGTGTCATCGTGTCCAGTCCTCCAAAACCAGTCCGGGAATCCGCGAAAATTCTCGCGTGTTGTGTGTGACGAGGATACCGTTTTCTGCCATAGCGGTCGCTGCAATCAGGAGATCGTTCGCACCGATGATTTGCCCTTTCGCTTCCAGGTCTGCACGGATGCGCCCATAAAAGCAGGCAGCCTCGCGGTGGAACGGCTGGGCTTCAAAACAGCTCGTGAATTTCCTGTACAGACGGATGGTCGTTTCATAGTCGCGGCTTTTTCGTGCCCCGTATTCGATTTCCGCCAAGACTACGGACGGAAGGACGATCGACATCGACGGCACCTGCTCGAAATGCGTCCGCACCGCCGGATATTTCCCGTTGAGCGCATAAATGATGATGTTCGTGTCCAGATAATACTTCATAGCGACACATCCTCCGGTGGCGCATCCTCCGGCTCTTCGTCAAATCCCAGACCTGCACCCTGGCCGAACAGTGCGAAAAATCCCGCAGGGTATGTGCTCTTGGCAGTCCGAGCGACATCCAGTTCCAAGCTGCAAGGATATCGCTGCTGGATGACCGTCTGCCGCAAAAACATGTTGAGCGCCGTCGTCAAGTTCAGCCCGAGCGCTTCATAGACTTTCGAAGCCTGTTCCTTGAGTATTTCGTCCGTCCGAAAAGAAACCATCGTCATACGATCGCCCCCTCTTTGATACATACATTATATCGCATCGTATAGACAACGTCAATTTCATCCATGCAATCAAACAGCCGCCAGACCGAGGCGGCTGTTCTTGTGCGTGGATGTTTCACGTGGAACATCACCCTTTTCCGATACCGTCAGCGTGACAGGCGAAATCTCCAAATCACGCCCCACTTCATATTCGAACGTCAACTCACAAAGTTCTTCGTCTTTTTTATCCATTTCCTCTTGCGTCATGTCGAGCAGCAGCAGGACATCAATATCCGATCCATCGCGCTCATCGCCTCGGGCGTAAGAACCGAAAAGGATTACGCTCTTGAGCGCCTCGCCGTAAATCGGCTTCAGCTGTTCGACAAATTCCATCAATGCGGGGCGAATGCGTTCCAACCCCTTTTGCTGGATTTTCATCGCAATCACCTCATATGCAAGACATTTCTTTTCTCATCTGATTATACCATGATGCCAGACGTGCTGCATGAGAAAGAAACTGCGGAACAAAAAAGCCGCCCGATTGCGGACGGCCTTATGTGTTTCACGTGGAACAATATCCTCAGAACAGCACGCGCGCAAGGTGTGCGTATTCCGGGTCGAGCTTCTTGCGGTTGTTGACGGCGTCGTGGAGGTTGATGGAGACGACGTGGCCTTTGTTGAAGCCGAAGACGATGTCGGAGAGGCCGCTGAGGATCGCGAGGGCGGCCTGCTCGCCGAGCTGGCTGGCCTTGACGCGGTCGATGACGGTCGGCGAGCCGCCGCGCTGGATGTGGCCGAGGACGGAGTAGCGCGTGTCGATCTTCGTGTGGTCGGCGATGTATTTGCCGATCTCCTGCGCGGAGCCGGCGCCTTCGGCGACGACGACGAGGATGTAGCGCTTGCCCTTTTTGTACGCTTCGGCCATGTCGTCGCACATCTCGGCGAGGTCGTACTCTTCCTCGGGGACGAGGATGTACTCCGCGCCGCCCGCGATGCCGGCCGTCATGGCGAGCCAGCCGCAGCGGTGGCCCATGACTTCGAGGACGATGCAGCGGCGGTGCGCCGAAGCCGTGTCGCGCAGCTTGTTGATCGCGTCGATGATCGTGTTCGCCGCCGTGTCGCAGCCGATCGTGTAGTCCGTGCCCCAGACGTCGTTGTCGATCGTGCCGGGGAGGCCGACGATGGGGATGCCCGTTTCTTTCGAAAGGAGGGACGCGCCGCGGAGCGACCCGTCGCCGCCGATGACGACGAGGCCTTGGATGCCGCGGTCGACGAGGTTCTTGTAGCCCTGCATGCGGCCCTCGGGCGTCTCCCAGCGCTTGCAGCGCGCCGTGCCGAGGAACGTGCCGCCGCGCTGGATGATGTCGCCGACGTCTTTGCGCTGCATTTCGAAGATGTCTTCGTCGAGGAGCCCGTGGTAGCCGCCGCGGATGCCCCAGACTTTCGCCCCCTCATAGAGCGCCGTGCGCACGACGGCGCGCGCGCACGCATTCATGCCCGGGCTGTCGCCGCCGCTCGTCATGACTGCAATACTGTTCAGCATGGAAAAATCTCCCTTCGTCTATGGAAAAAAGTAGAGGCTTATAACTTACGTCAATCCTCCCATTATCATAGCACAATTCCGTCCGTTTTGACAGGAAAACTGTGCAACCGCGCAAAAAAAACCTCTGGAACCGAGCGATGGGTTCCAGAGGTTTTTGCGTGAAGGAAGTTCAGGCTTTCATGCGGGCGCGGAGCGTGCGCGTGAGGTCCCAGACGGCCTGGAGCTCGGCTTTCGCCTTGCGCTGCGCGGCGGTGAGCAGGCGGTCGGCCGTGCCCTTCGGATAGTCGAACGTGCCGAGGACTTTCATGATCGTGCCGTGGCCCTCGGTCTTGCCCTCGTGGTCGGCGACGACGAGGACGGTGCGGCTCTCAGAGCCTCCGGGCGCGAAGTCGCATTCGCGCATCAGGCAGAGGTAGCCGGGACGGAAGAGGTGGCGCTTCATCGTGCCGGCGATCTGGCCGGCAAGGTAGACGGTGCGCTCGCGGCTGTCGGCGCGGTCGGCGTCGGCGAGATAGCCCGTGCCAAAGACGAGCTGGCCGTCGACGGTGAGGCGGTCGTCCGCGTCGAGCGTGACGCGGCCCTCGGAGACGTCCTTGATGTAGTCGCGGACGCGCTGGATGCGCGTGTCGCTCTTGGAGTGCGGGTTGATGAAGTTGCGGACGCCGTCACTGCTGTCCTTCCCGCCCGTGGAGCGGAGGTATGCGCCTCGGCGGCAGGCGCGGTCGGCAGCGCGAGGACGGCAGGCACGACGAAGAGGAGCAGCGCGACAAGCGCGGCAGAGAGCAGTTTCGGGAAAGCTGTTCGTTTCATGAGCATCCTTTCTTCCCCCGCTGCGGGGGAGCAGACCGAGATCTTTTCAAATCCATGTTTGGGGGCTCAGGGGAGCGCACGCCCGGCGGGCGAAGAGAGCACTTCGAAGCGCTCGGCGGCCGCTTCTGCGCCGCGCTGCTTCGTCACGGCGACGAGGCGCTGCAGGGATGCCGCGTCCTTGCCGAAGAGGAAGCAGCCGCAGGCGTCGAGCCCGAGGTCGTAGCCGAGGTCGAGCAGGTGGAAGAAGCCGTGGTCTTCCTCCCCGCCGCCCGCGAGGCGCGTGCCGGCGCGCACGGCGACGGCGAGCCCCGTCGCGCCGTGCAGGATTGCGGCGGCGCAGACGATGCGCGCGAGCATCCGCCCCGAGAGGCGCGCGATGTCGCGGATCTCCCCCGCGCCGAGGACGCCTTTCTGATGGTCGAGGAAGAAGACGCAGAGGCGTTCGTCCGCCCGCTCCGCGGCCTCGGGCGCGAAGAGGCGGACGAACGCGGCCGCCGTCGCCTCGGGCGTCGGAAGCGTATCCGGCACGTCATCGCGCAGCGCCGGGCGGTGCGCGACGCGCACGGAGACGCGCGGGATCGTCACGCGGCAGCCCGCACCCGCCACGTCCGGCACGACGTGCTGCAGGCACATCGTCGAGCGCCAGTCCGCCTTCGACGGGCGCAGGCTCGCGCCCGGGTGCGTGTGGGCGACGACGACGCGCGCGGCCCGGAGGAGGATCGCGCGCTGCAGCACGATGACCGGCGCGGCGACGACGCGGTGCTGGTCGCCCGTGCCCGTCTCCGCAGCGCCGAGGATCGTGCCGTCCGCCGCGAGGAAGAGCGCGAGCGACACCTCCCGCGCCTCGCGGCCGGGATGGAAGACGGCCTCGAAGGCCTGCGCGGCGTCCGCCGCCGCGCGCACCTTCGAAGAAGACAGGAGATACGCATCCTGCTGCTGTACGACGAGTTCGATCGATTGCGTTTTCACGAAAAGCTGTCTGTCCTTTCCCCCGCCGGAGGCTCCGGCCTCCGGGCAGGCTCCATGGGAAGCGTGCGGTCCTTGCGCCTCCCAAAAATCAAAAGAAGAACTCCGGTGCGTCGTCTTCGTCCTCCACGATGTCCTCGCCAGTACCGAAATCGACGATGGCGCCAGCGACGCGGTACGTCCCGCCTGTCGCCTCCCACGGGAGGGCGACGCGTCCGGGATCCTCGAGCGTCGTCAGGGCGAAGAAGGCGCCGCCGGGGCCGACCAAGCGGCGGACGACGAACGGGCCGTGCGCCGTCTGGAGCACGTCCAGCGTGTAGATGTCGCGTCCGTCGACATCCATGAGCCCCGTGAACTGGCCGACGCTCTCCCAGTAGACGAGCGTCTCGACGGCCGATCCGTCCTCCGCATACGTCACGATGGACGGATCGTCCGGCCCCTGCAGGAGGCAGCCGAACACCCAGTGCTGCCGCTCCTCCGTGGAGTCGAGCGCGAGGCCGCGGAAGCTCCCGTCATACGCGGGCGCGGGGCGGGAGGAGCCTTCGGCCACGCGCACCGGCGCCCTGCGGACGTCTCCCGCGAGCGTCTGGCTCACGAGCTCGTCGAGCGGTGTAAAACGATCGTTGTTATAGTTTTTCATATGAAATGCCTTTCTCCCGAAACGGGACGCTCCAACAGCCGGATCGCCGTCGGATGAGTTCATCATAGCATACGCCGGCGTCCGGCACCGGCGCTTTGGAAAGTTCTCCGGATTTTTTTGTGGTGGAAGGGCTGCCATCCTGCCGCCCCGCGCTCAGGCGGCAGCGGCGGCAGGCTCCGCCGTCTCGATGGTGATCGCACCGATGCTGTACTTGTCCGTGACCGCCTTGCGGCGCGTCTCCTGGATGTAGCAATACGCTTCGCCATAGAATGTGATGATGCCGCCGCGCCCTGCAACGGCGAGCGCCTCGGGATTCGTAATGGCGTCCCGGTGCACCCAGATGTGGGAACAGATCTCGCGGCCGTCCGCCGTACGGAGGCCCGTGAGGAGCACGGTCCCGCCCGCATGGTCATAGACGCGCTGCATCGCGCCGTCGCAGGCGTAGATCGCGCGGAAGCGGACGGTCTTGCCGAGATAATCCGCGAGCTTCTTGCGGGCGCGGGTATTCTGCTGCAGCGCGCGATGTGCAGCAGGCTTTGCGTGTTTCTGGTATCTCATGGATGTTTTCCTTTCTCTCAAAAAGAGCTTGTGCCGGCCGGCGGGGTTCCGTCGGATGTACGGATCTTAGCATACGGCCAGCGCCGTCCCGGGCTCTGGTAAAATGTTCAAGGAATTTTTTGCGGTGGAAGACGGCGCCGGCAGCCAAAGCATCGACGGCAGCGCCGCTTCGTGAGTTTTATGATAGCATAGCGCCTCCCCGCACATCGGCCGATGGCGAAAAAGCGAAAAACTTTTTTGTGGTGGAAAACACGCAAAAAAATCCCCCGGACATCCACGAGGATGCCCAGGGGGGACCCAAGGTTCTTCTTCTCACGCATCAGGTTTCCGGCGACGGCGCCGGCTGGGGGACGCCTGCTCGAATTCGATGGATGCGGCTTCTTCCGGCGTCAGCTGCGGGCGGATCGGCGTGAGGCGCGCAGGCGGATGCGGCGGCACGTGCGCATCCAGCGGCCACGCTTTCGCATAGGCGATGAGCGTCATGCCGTGCCCGTCCTGCCAGCCTCCCACGCAGAAAGGGATATCCTTCTCATAGCGACCGAGAGCGACCGTCACCGTGTCATACGGCAGCTCGAACATCGCCCGGAAAAATTCCATCGGCACGCAAGCGCTCCAATCTTCCGGCACGCCGCAGGCTTTCGTTTCTTCATCACAGGGCTCGCAATAGACGTCGCACGAAAAAGGCTCGGCCTCCCCTTCCCGCGTGGAGAGCGTGAGATACATCCGCCCCTCCCTTTTCGTGACGCGCACGACGCCGAGCGTGAAGCCGTTTTCCATCGTACCGTGGTCGAGGACGTCCCAAGCGGCAAGCGTGAGGGACTCCAGGCGGACGGCAACCGTGCGCCAGGGCGCCTGCTCCCTGGCGAAATCATCCTCGTACATGCGCGGGCGCGCCAACGTCTGCATACCGCAAAAATATTCGTTCCCCCGCGTGTCCAGAAAGGATGCCTGTTGCCCCGCGTAAAAGAAGAACGCACGCGGCTGCTCCGAAATGGCCGCTTCGCCCACGAGCCTGTCATGGAGGGTGGCGAGCAGTCCATCCCGATCGTTCTCCAGATGCACCGGGAAGACGGCGACCCCTGCCGACATCCACAGATTTCCCGCTTCCAAGAATACGGCATCCTTTTTCCCGGCCAGTGTGCGGGCGGAGACCACACGCCACGGGAACGCGAACGGCTGGACGAGCTGTTGCAAAAACCACAATTTTTTCTGGACGCGCGGGCCGAGCAGCAGCTTGCCGACGAGCGGCCCTGGGGGCTGGAAGACATCCACGCGATCCGCATATTTCGGCGGGATCTCGGAAAGCGGCAGGCAAGCGAGCAGGCCGCCCGGCTCTGCGGGGGCTGCGCCGGTCTCCTGATCGACCGTATAAAAGGCGAGCTGCTTCCGGTCGTCCCGCAGATAGACATCGACATGATGATGCTTCCAGTCCCAGATGACCGTTTTCGCATAGAGATGCCGCACGACCAAAGGGGGGAACGCCTCCCCCGAGCAAGGGATGTGCGCACGCGCCTGCTGATGGAATCCCTCTCGCTCGCCGGAGGCGGGACCGCGCCAGCACGTCGTGCCCGTGAGCGTCTCCCCGTCGCTCGCGAGGAGCAAAAACAGCCGGTCCTGGATATAAAAGAGGTTCAGCGCGCAAAACATGTCAAACAGCGTCTTTGCGTCGGCGCGGAAGAGGAAGCGCCAGCCGGGCGGCACCTGCCGATCCTCGAGGCGCGGCAACGCCTCCTCCTCGGTTTTCTCCTCCACGAACGTACACCAGAACGCTTTCGCCGGGCGGCGGCCGGCGCCGTCGTTTTGGAACGCGAACGCGCCGAGGCGCCAAGGGTCTGCTTTGCGGAGCGCGGCCTGCGCGGGCCGCAGGATCTTCGCGTTGAGGTCGCGGACGGGATACGTCGGCGCAAGGCCGAACCAGTCCCGCAGCTCGTCAAGCGTCATGTTCTCCCGCCCCTCGGCGAGCATGTGGCGCACGAGCTCGCACGCGCGCCGCATCTGCGAGCCGCGCACGTGCTCCTCCACGAGCTTCTCGTACGCCCCGGAGCAGACCCACGCCCGGATTTCTTCTTCGGACGGGGCGCGGCTTCCCGCCGCTTCTTGTGTCCCTTTCCTCTCTGCCATCGCTGCATCTCCCTTCCGAAAGCGCCGCAGCTCCCCCGCGCGAGAGTGCCGCAGCGGTTTCGCGACATTTTTTCCAGCGTAGCACAGACGATATTCTACCGCAAGATTTTTTTTGCGCAAATCCCGCAAACGCCAGCACGGGACCGTCCTGCAAGGTATAATAGAGAAAACCCCGAGGAAACCAACCGCAACCAACAACGAAAGGACGAACCGCATATGCCGATCCAGCTTCATCTCCTCCCGGGCGCGAAGCCCGCCATGCCCGCACATCCCGCGCCGCCCCCCTTCCAGCCCTCGCTTTCGCCGGCGCCCGCGCTCGCGCTCCTGCAGGCGGGCATCGAAGGGCGCACGCTGCATCCGGCGACGCTGCGCGCGCTCGCCGTCACGCTCGCCGCGACGCCCGGCCTCCGCTTCCTCGCGGCCGCCCGCCGCGTGCCGACGAGCTACCTGCCGCCGTATCTCGGCCTCCTCGTCCGCCGCCGCGCGGACCTCCCGCCCGCGCTCGTGCACGCCGCGACGGACGGCCTCGCGTGGCTCGCCGTCTTCCGCACCTTCCTCGCCGTCTTCTCCGAGCTCGACCCAGAGGACATCCTCGCGGCCTTCCCGTTTGAGATGGAGCAGCTGCCCGGCGCTCCGAACGAGCGGCTGGATGACACGGAGACGGAAGCGTTTACCGAGCGCTATTTTACGGACCGTCGCATACGCCAAAGTCTGTACGGCGCGATCTACCACGCCTTCGATGCCATGCTCTGCTACCCGAACCAGCGCCTCGACGCGCTCATCGCCATCGCCTGCTGCTGCGCCGGGGATCTTGTCAGCGCCGGCCTCGCTCAGGACAGCAAAAAACTCCCCGCCGAACTCGGGGAGTTCCTCGCCATCTTTGCGGCATGGCTCATGAGCGACGACGATGAGGAAACCATCGGCGCGACAGCTGCCGCCTATTATGAAAAACAGCCGGCCTTTCGGCCGCGCCTCCTGCGGCTCAAATGACGCCCTGCCGGCCGGGCGCGCCTCACACGCGGAACACATGCTCGACGGCCTCTCGGAGCTCGGCGCGCTCCGCGATGAGGCGGCCGTTTTTCGCGAGGAGGTGGCCTTGCACCTGCAGGCGGTAGAGCGCCGCGAGGTCGAGGGGCAGCACGGCGCCGTCCGCGAGCAGCAAGAGCTGCTGGAGCTCCTGCCAGATCACGGATTTTTTTGCGCCTGCGCCGAGCGCCACGCGCAGGCGCTCGACCGCGCGGCCGCTTCGCATCGCGTCCCGTTCCTCCGGGGCGAGATGCGCGGCAGCCGCGCCGGTGAACGCCTTGAGGCAATCGCACGTCTTCTGCAGCGAGAGGCCCGGCGCCTGGTTCATCGCGGCGCGGTCGAACGCCGTCGCGGCCTGCCGCGCCTGCGCGATGGCCGCCGTGCCGAGCGCGTCCCGCATCACCACGACATCGCGCGCGAGCCCGACGGCCGCGCTGCGGAGCGCCTCGGGATTGCGGCGGTCAAAGAAATAGCCGCGCACGAACGCCTTCCAGCTCGCGTAGCGGTCCTCCATGCCGAGCCCCGCAAGATATGCCCGATAGTCAAACGGCTCGCCGCCGCGCACCGCCATCGCGCGCACGAGCACGGCGAGTTCCGCCATGAGCCGCCCGGCCTGCCGCCCGATGCGGTAGCTTCCGCGGATCTGCTCCGGAACGTCCGCAAAGCCCGGCAGTGCGCGATCGTCTCCCATCGATTTTCGCAAAGGTTCCATGATTCCCACCCCTTTTTCTACAACAGACTTCCTAAAAAACAAAACGCAGCCTTCACCAGATCGCTCTGATGAAAGCTGCGTTGCCTTGCTGTTCTGTTTTCCTCATTATAGTTGAATGGGAAAAGATTGTCAACGGTAGAAATGGCCCGGGAATTCGTAGTAGGAGCGCAGGCGGATTTTGATGATCTTGCCCTCGCGCACGTCGAAGCTGAGCTCGTGGCCGAGCTCGCTGCCGTAGCCGTAGTAGTAGTACGTCGTCGTGTAGCCATTCGACTGAGCGGCCGTCGTGAGGTGCGTCGGCATGCCATATTTCTGCTGGAGGATCGTGTCCGGCATGCCGACTTCGATGCCAGCCGGCGTCGCGATGCCGTTCGGAGCGATCGTCGAGATCTCCGTCGCGCCGTAGTCCTGATACGTGTAGCCGCCCTGATGGAAGCGCACGCCGAACGTCGTGCCGTACGTGTACGTCAGCCATTTGCCATGGCCGCTGATCTTCGTCGGCGCCTGCCAGTAGCGCTGGACGGTGCTCGTCGCATCATGGATGTGGACTTTGCCGAGCGCCACCTGGTTCGGCGCGAGCGTGCCGACAATGCACGGCCCTTCGGCCGTCTCGCTCGTGACCCACGTCACGATGTCCGCCGGCTGCGCGGCAGGCTGGGCCGGGCGCGCGGGCTGCGACGTGGCGCGCGGCAGGTCCTTTTTCTGCTGCGCACCTTGCTCTGCCGGCTGCGCGCTCTCTTGCACCTGCGCCGTGCTTTGCTGCTGCGCCTGCATCTTTGCCGGTACGGCCTGTTGCTGTGCCGCCGCCTGCGCAGCTGCGATCTGCTGTGCCGTCGTCTGCGCCGTCGCAGCCGAGCACGGCGCGCAGGCGGCCGCCGCCGTCAGCGTCAGCGCGAGGATTTTCTTGAGGTTCATATAGGATCCCACTCCTTTAAGAGAGCCGTTAGCGCTAAGCAGACACTTGGCGCTTTAGCGCCTAGTGGTCGCTTATGCGCTTACGGATATCTTAGCCATTTGCCATCAGGCAAATAGCCTCCAAAACTTATTACTTTACGAGTTCCCTCTAGCATTCGCCATGGGATGTGGAAAAACCTGCTTTTTCATGGAAAAAGTTCGTATGCGCACCCGCGCAACGCTACAACGTACGGACTCTTCCATCCCGCAGGGGACCCTTTCCACCGCTTCGCGGTCCCCCTTCCCCTAAGGGGAAGGCTTCTGGTCCATCACCCCTGCCACTCACGGAACCCTTCAAATTCCACCCCAACGAACCGCAGCGCCTTGCCGAGGACGTGGTCGATTTGTTTTTCAAGCGTGTCCGCGCCGGCGTAGAACGAGAGCATCGGCGGGACGATGGTGCAGCCGGCTTCGCTGGCCGCGAGAAGATTTCGAAGGTGGATGCGCGAGAGCGGCGTCTCGCGGGGCAGGAGCACGAGCGGGCGGGCTTCCTTCAGCGTGACGTCGGCCGCGCGCAGCAGGAGGTTCTCGCTGTAGCCTGTGACGATACCGGCGAGCGTCTTCATGCTGCACGGCGCGATGATCATGCCGGCCGTGCGAAAGGTACCGCTTGCAATGGCCGCGCCGAGATCGTGCGCGTCATAGCAGACATCAGCGAGGAGACGCGCCTCGTCTGCCGTATGCGCCGTCTCGCGGCGCAGCGTCTCCTCCGCGCCCGGCGTCAGCACGAGATGCGTCTCAAGGCCTGGCTGCGCACGCAGAATCTCCAAAAGCCGCAGCCCGAGCTCCGCGCCGCTCGCGCCCGAGATGCCGACGACGAGGCGCCTTTTTGAGCCTCCCCCTCTGGGGGAGGTGCCCCGAAGGGGCGGAGAGGGTAACGCCGTATCGAGATGCTCTGGCATTACAAATTCTCCATCATCATCGCGCCGACGCTCTTGTAGACTTTTTTCGCGTGCTCGCGCATGAATTTCGGCGCAGCCGCGACGGTGTAGCCGTGGTACGCCTCGATGGCCGGCAGGTCATTCAGATCGTCGCCGATGACGAAAAGATCCTCCGGCGCGATCTGCCAGCCCGTCGCCTTCAGCATGCGGTCGATGCCATGCTGCTTGTCCGCGCCCGCGAGGTTCAGATCGAGGTAGCCGCGGTTGATGTTGCCGACGAGCTCCGGGAAGCGCTCGAGCGCGCGGCGCTCCATCTCCTGCGCGCCCTCCATCGTCTCACAATTCATCGAGAGCTGCACGACGTCCTCGCGCGCGACGGCCTTCTCGAGCGTCGTCTCGGGCATGCCCGGGATACCGAGCTCGGCCGCCGGATTGCCGTGGATCGAGAGCGACTCCTCCTCCGTCACGACGAGCATCGGCGCGTCGCCGCGCTCGCGCATGAGGAAGAACAGCACGTCGGCGAGCAAACTCTGCGGCAGGCAGAGGCTCGAAAGGATGCGGCGCTCCCGGTCGACGATGACGGCGCCGTTGTTCAGAATCAAAAAATCCGGCTCGAGCTCCGGATGCTTCGAGAGCTCGAGGCCGATGAGCGACAGGCCGCGGCCCGTGTTGATGCCGAACTTATGCCCCGCCGCCTGCCACGCCCGTACGGCATCGAGATTTTCCTGCGGCACGTCGCCGCCGTACAGCGAAAACGTCCCGTCGAAATCGGTGGCTACGAGTTTCATTTAATATTTTTGCTCCTTTCCGATAAATATATTCTGTAACAAAATACATCAGTTATTCAAACCAAGCCTCCCCCTCTGGGGGAGGTGCCGAGCGGATGCGAGGCGGATAAGCAGGCTCTTGGCGCTTTAGCGCCTAGAGCTCGCTTATGCCGCTTGCGACAGAGGGTCACGTAGTTACAAAATTTTCAATTCTATCGAAAGGATAGAGAATCAACGTCAGCCGCTACCCTCTCCGACCCCTTCGGGGCCACCTCCCCCAGAGGGGGAGGCTTTGGAACGTTTCACCCCACGACAGCGTGCTCTGCCACGGCGCGCGCATCGAGGAGCGCCTGCTGGTAGCCGGCCTGATAGCCGTCCTCGGCGCGGCTGTCGGCGTAATCGCGCAAGAGGCCCATCATCTCCGCGAGCGGCTCCTCCGTCCAGCGGCTCATGGCAAAGAGCTCCCCGAGCTTGTTGATGCAAGCCAGTTCCTTCCCCTGCGTCTCCTTCGAAATCGTCATGCGATCGCGTCCTTCCATAATTCATGTCAAAAAATAAAATTCATCGTTGTGACGAATTTCTATCTGCATTCCCGACCAGTATAACACGGAATTTTTTTTATTTGTAGACTTGAAATTTCTGGCGCGAGCAAAATCTCAAACGCAAGAAGGAAAATGAACCAATCTTCGAGTATTATATCCATGTGGCACCTGCTGCGAACGTAACGAACACAGCAGCCTTCCCCTCAGGGGAAGGGGGACCGCGTAGCGGTGGAAAGGGTCCCCTGCACGACAGGAGTATTCGCACACTATAGCAATTCGCGGGTGCGCATACGAAAAGTTACAAATGCCTGCGCGCACCGGCGACCTCAAAATGCTTACGTATTCATCATAACTACAAGCGACCCTCTCCTGCCGCTGCGCTTCGCTCCGCGGCTGTCCTCTCCCTGAGGGAGAGGCTGCTGGATTCGTCACTTCTCAGTCAACAGCACCAATACCGCAATCTAAACGGAGGTTATCGCCGTGCGTCTTCTCCCTCTTCCCTTCCGCCTCACGCGGCACCACATCCTCAAATTTTCCCTCGCGTCGCTCTTTGGCCTCGCGCTCGGGCTGTTCCTTGCGCTCGAGGCGCTTTCCTATGGCGCGGCCGGCATTTTCAATCATGCGATGGAATCGCAGGACCTCCTGCGCGGGCATGTGCGCGTGGAAAAACTTTTCGCGCACGTGAACGGCCACGTGCGCTTCGAGGGCCTCGTCTGGACGGACGACGGCGGCAATCCCGTGCTCATCGTACCGGAGGGCGAGTTTTACGTGCGGCCGTGGGATGTGCTGCGCGGCAAGCTCTCGTCGCATTCGCTGACGAGCATCGTACTCCGCGATGCCGCCGTGTCGCTCCACATCCGCAAAGATCCGCAGACAAAAAAGCCGACGATCGATTTCGTCACGCCGTCGGAAGAATTTTTTCAGATGATGGCCGCCGCACAGCCCGAGCGAAAAGGCAACAAGCCGAAGCTCACGCCGGAGGAGCGCAAGGAACGCGCGCAGCGCGCCCGCGAAGCGCGCGAAGCGCAGCTCACGCAGCAGTGGAGCAATTTCAACCACACGGGCAAGCACATCGACTGCGACCTCGTGCTGCAGCATGCGAAGGTCGAAGTGCTCTACGAGAAGCGCCATTACCTCCTGCAAGGCGCGAACCTCGACGCGGACCTGCACTCCGGCGGCCTCACGCGCATCGACCTCACGACCGGCGGCTTCGGCGGCACGATGATCGGCCACGGCATCTCGACGAAGGGCACGATCGATTGCCGGAATGTATCGGTGCCGGAAGTCAATCTCTCACTCCTCATGAGCGAGGTCGATCCGTCGTCCCTCGGCTTTGGCATGGACATCCACGACCCGATGACGCTGACGGCGCACTTCACAGGGCCGATCACAGGGCCTGCGGGCACGGGCGAAGTGCGCATGGCCGAGCTCCACATCCCGGGCCTCTCGTTCACCGATGTGAAAGGCTCCGTCAGCTACCACGGCTCGACGCTCGACTTCACAGATGTCACGGCCGGCGTTTATGGCGGCAGCCTCATAGCCTTCGGCACGTACGATCTCGACTCGCGCGTCTATCATCTCGAAGGCCACGGCGAAAACCTCCAAGCGTCCAAGGCGCTCCCCGGCCAGCACCTCAAATGCTCCGTCACGCTCGACATCGCCATCGACTCCGCCGGCACGCCGCAGCAGACGGTCACGAGCGGCGCGTTCACGAGCGGGCCCGGGTCATACCATATTTTATTTTTTGACAAGCTTTCCGGCCGCTTCACCGACCGCTTCCACGACCTGCAATTCTATGACGCCGACATCGAGCTCGCCGGTGTGCATGTGAAGACCGATACGTTCCGTATCAAAAATAAACAACTGACCCTCGCACCCATCGAGGTCTACGACGAGAGCGGCCAGCTCGTCATGACATATAATAAGGATGACAAGCTCCTGCCGGAGACATGAAACGCTGAACATTTTTTGAACGTTTTTTGAACGCTCCTAAGGTTGACAGCCTCCCCGCCTCGTTTTAGAATAAAGCGATATGTGCTTTTATTAGGAAGCGAAGGTGTTCAAACGGTCAGAAGGACGAATCCCGCGCTTCCTTTTCGAGGAAAGGAGTTCGTCGGATGCTCAGACGGATCGTGGGGATGCTTTTGGGGGCGCTGCTGCTCTGCCTTGCTGGGACATGTTCGGCGGCAGACATGCGGTTCGTCGACGCGCAGGGCTACACAGGATACTACGTCGACGCGAGCTCCGTCACGTACGAGTCGACAGCGGCATGCAACGCGACGATCGCCGTCATCAAGGCCGACCGCAACCGCATGTTCCGCTACACGATGCATTTCGACCGCGGCCAGGGCATCTACCAGATCCTCTCGTCCCAAGTGCTCGCCTACGACACGAAGACCGTGCTCTCGCAAAGCGGCACCGAGCCCTACACGCATCCCTACTCCGGCTTCTCGCCGATGAAGACGATCATCGACTTCATCTACGACGACCTGCCGCACGGCGAGCTCCCGCCGCCGCCAGCGCCTGAGCCGGTTGTGGAAGACGCTGCAGGTGAAGGGAACTGAAAGCCTCTCCCTCTGGGAAAAGCAGACGCAAGGCGCTTTAGCGCCTATGCGGTCGCTTTATCCTTTAGGTAGAGGTGGCGCGCGAAGCGCGACGGAGCGGGTCGCTTGTAGTTTTGATGAACACGCAAGCATTTTGATGTCGCCGGTGCCCGCAGGCACTTGTAACTTCTCGTACGCGCACCCGCGAAAAGCTACGCCGTACGAATCCATACAACGTACAGGGGACCCTTTCCACCGCTACGCGGTCCCCCTTCCCCTGAGGGGAAGGCTTTTGGGCTCGTGCCCCTTTCCTAACTTCATAACATGATCCCCGGAGGGGAAGGCTGCTGGATTCGCTACGCTCGCATCCTTTCAATTTTGCATAAAAAAAGACGCTGCAAGCGCAGCGTCATCCATCAAAAAAGCAAGTACAAATAAATAAGTGCTTTTGAGTAGGCCGGTTTCCCGGTTGGATTCATCATAGCACGGACGTTTGTTTTTGTCCAGCATTTTTCCAGAAAGCTTTCAGCTTTTACAGGAACGTAACAAAGACGCAAAAGGGGTTTTTTCCATGCAGGACACGGCAGCACTCAAACGACGGACAGCGTGGCTGTCCATTTTTTCTAACACGACGCTCGTCATCTTGAAGCTCATCGTCGGGCTCTACGTCGGCGCGGTCAGCCTCATCTCCGAGGCGTTGCACTCGGGCACGGATCTCATCGCGGCGCTCATCGCGTTCTGGGCCGTGCGGAAGTCCGACGCGCCGCCCGACCTCGAGCACGACTACGGCCACGGCAAGTACGAGAACCTCTCGGCAGCCGTCGAGGCGCTCCTCATCGTCGGCGCGGCCGTTGGCATCGTCTACGAGGCCGTGGACAAATTCGCCACGGGCGAGGTGCCGGAGACGCTCAGCTACGGCATCGTCATCATGCTCGTCGCCATCGCCGTGAACTTCGCCGTGTCGCGGCGCCTGCTCCACGTCGCCAAAATCACGGGCTCGCAGGCGCTCGAAGCGGACGGCCTGCACCTCACGGCGGACATCTGGACGTCCGTCGGCGTTCTCGGCGGCCTCGTGCTCATGAAGCTCACGGGCTGGGCGTGGCTCGACCCCGTCATCGCCATCTTCGTCGCGGGCATCATCTTCCGCGCCGGCTGGAAGATGATCGTCGAGTCGACGAAGGAGCTCACGGACGAAAGCCTGCCGCCCGACGAGGAATACCGCATCGGCGAGATCATCGAGGCATCGCCCGAAGTGCTCGGCTGGCATTGCATGCGCACGCGCAGATCCGGATCGTACAAGCTCCTCGACGTCCACATCCTCTTCGACGGCAACATGCACCTCGCCCGCGTCCACGCGATCTGCGACGAGATCGAGCAGGCGATCCGCAAAGAGTTCGGTACGTTCGACGTGCTCATCCATCCCGAGCCGGACATGGGGCATGTAGAGGATACAAAAGTCAGCGTGTATCAGGAGGCGCATGCATCGCGGCAATCGTAACCGTATGCCTCCCCCTTTGGGGGAGGTGGCCCCGAAGGGGTCGGAGAGGGTAACGTAGTAATTACATTCTCATTTCTATCGACCAGTTTATGAATATTGAAACAACGTGACCCTCTCCGCCTCGCATTCGCTCGGCACCTCCCCCAGAGGGGGAGGCTTGATTACATAACAGAAAGGATTTATTGAAATGAAAGATCACTTGGTAAAGGCCGTCGCGGATGGTGTGCGCATCTATGCGGCGGTGACGACGGATCTCGTGAACGAAGCCATCCGCCGGCATGGCTGCTATCCGGTCGCGGCGGCGGCGCTCGGGCGGACGATGACGGGCGCGCTGCTGCTCGCGGCGAATCTGAAGAACAAGGAAGCGCTGACCGTCTCCTTTGACGGGCACGGCCCCTTGGGCCGCGTCGTCGCGGACGCGACGCCCGAGGGCTCCGTGCGCGGCTACGTCGGCAACCCGAAGGTGCTGCTGCCGCTGAATGCGAAGGGCAAGATCGATGTCGGCGGCGGCGTGGGCACGCAGGGACTCGTGACGGTCACGCGCTTCACGGGGCTCGAAGCGGCCGGCGCCGGCCACGTCGATCCGATCCGCGGCAGTGCGGAGCTCGTGGACGGCGAGATCGCGGACGACCTCACGAAATATCTCGCCGTCTCCGAGCAGACGCCGTCCGCCGTCGGCCTCGGCGTGCTCGTCGCGCCGCGTTCCTCCGTTGCTGAGCAAACGAATGCTGCACCCGGCAACACGGACGTAGCGGCACAGAATACAACGAATCCTACGAACGCGGCCAAGAGCCCTGACGAATTCATCGAGCCCTGCATTGGCGCCGGCGGCTTCATCGTGCAGCCGCTGCCGGACGCGAGCGAAGATGTATTGGAGCGACTCGAGCGCAACGTCGCGAGCGTCGCCTCCGTCTCCCATCTCGTCGAGCGCGGCCTCGACGCGAAAGGCATCATCGCGGAAGTGCTGAAGGGCTTCGATGTGGAGTATCTCTCCACGACCGACCTCGCGTTCCGCTGCGGCTGCTCGAAAGGCCGCATCAGCGACGTGCTGCTGGGGTTGAATCTCACGGACTTGCAATCTCTCGTCGACGACGGCCACGCCGAAGTCGTCTGCCATTTCTGCAACGAGAAATACCAGTTCGACGGCGCAGAACTGCAAGCCATCTGGAACGTCGCGAAGCGGCAGAGAAGCAAGAAGACGAAGTAACGAGAACGGGTTCTGTTTCATCTATTGCCGAGCGTAACGATTTCCAGCAGCCTCTCCCTCCAAGGATAATGTCATTAAGTTAGTGATAAGCGGAGCCCACAAACTACGCCTCCCCTTTGGGGGAGGTGGCCCCGCAGGGGCCGGAGAGGGTAGCGCAGTAACTACATCCTCATTCCTTTCGATAGGAATACAGAATTTGTTCATACGTTACCCTCTCCGCCTCGCATTCGCTCGGCACCTCCCCCAGAGGGGGAGGCGTTATTTGGTAGCTACCATCGCTTAACTTAATACCATTACCTCCAAGGAGGGAGGCTGGGGTTGTGAGCTTTCCACGCTTAACTTAATGACATTGTCCCCTGTGGGGAAGGCTGCTGGGGATGTGACATTCCGCAACGGTTCTGATTTTCCGCGTTCTCAAGCAGGATTTTTCCTTTGGAGCGCGAATGTAATCGATAGGTGACAACAAATACTTTTACGTTCGAATCATCCGAGGAGGGATTCCCGATGAAACCATTTTTCCAGAAATTCATGAGCACGGTCGTCGCGATGACGTTCCTCGTCTCGACCATGGGCACGGCCTTTGCTGCGACGCCGGAGACGGTGCAGGCGAAGCTTGACATGTGCGAGACGGACACGTACGGGCAGCCGCAGACGGGCGCGATCATGGAGCGCATCAACAAGCTTGAAAAGGACTACGACGGCACGCACCGCACAGGCTCGATGATGGCGCGCACGAACGCCATTTATGACAGCATGTACACGAATACGTCCACGCCGTCCATCCTCGCCGAGCTCAATGGCATCGAGTGGACGATCCGCCACGAAGTCAGCGCGACGCCCGTGCAGACGCGCATCACGGACATGGAGACGGAAGTGAGCGGCAAGACGAGCGAAGGCACGTACACGAAGCGCATCCGCGCGCTCGCGGACTTTGCCTTTGGCGCGAACCAGCTGCCGATCGAGCTCACGACCGTGCCGCAGAACACGCTCGTGAAGATCGCGCTCGCAGAAGAGCTCACGACGAAGAACGTAAAAAAAGGCGACACAGTACATTTCACCGTCGCGGACGACGTTATCGTCGATGGCCGCCTGATCTTCGCGAAGGGCGAGCCGGGCACGGCCGTCGTCGAGAAGGTCCAGCAGGCGCGCAACTTCGGCCGCAACGCGAAGCTCGAGCTCACGGACTACAAGGTGAAGTCCATGGACGGCACAATCGCGGACGCGTACGTCGGCGAGGAAGCGCAGAAGGAAATGAAGCAGCTCGCCATGGCCGCGGGCGCGAGCCTCGCCGGCATCGTGCTTTTAGGCCCCATCGGCATCATCGGTGGCGCGTTCGTCAAGGGCAAGGACATCGACCTGCCGGCGGGCACGGAGATGTACGTCCAGACGAGCGCAGACGAGAGCCTCTTTGGCGTCACGACGACGCTGGCTGCGGAATAAGAACCTAGGAACTCGCGCGAAAACCATGGAAGGGAGCGATGGAAGTCATGGCAGCCATGGATTTGACGCTCGACGAAGCGGCGAAGCTCCTCGCCACGGAGCAGGAGCGGCACAAGCTCGCGCGCCTCGTCGACCCCGAGGAATGCCGCGAGCTCTCTGTGTCGGGGAGCGCATGCGCCTATGGGCAGCCGTGCCATGCGGTCTGGGGCTCGGAGCACCGGTGCAGCAATTGCACGAGCTTCCGCTCCTGCCACACGGCGCGCAAGACGAAAAAGCAAGAACGCCAAGGGAACCAGCTGTATGAGATCACGTCGCAGCCCGTGCGCTTGCACGCGGCGGACGGCACAACGGTCGAGGCCTCCCTCGAGTTCATCGACTGGCGCGAGGCGACGGCGGAAGAAATCGCGACGATCCCGCAGAAGAACAACGAGAACGCGACGTTCCTCTCCGAGCACGACGCGCTGACGGGGCTCTACAATAAAGACGGCTTCGCGCACGCCGTGCGCCAGGCGCTCGCAGCGGACGCGGCTGCCGCCTACACGATGATCTCCATCAACCTGCGGCAGTTCCACATGATCAACGACCTCTACAGCATCGAGCGCGGCAATGCGATCCTCGTGACCGTCGCGCTCGCCATCCGCGCGAAATTGCCGGGCGGCGCGTGCGCGGGGCGGATGTTCGGCGACCATTTCGTCATCTTCACGCCGACGCGGGACGGTCTCGACGAGCGCCTGGAAAAATTCTTGCAGCAAGCGCCGGTCGTCGACATCGACGGCGAGCGGCTGCCTTTGCACCTCCACGCCGGCGTCTACGCCATCGAAGATCGGAACCTCCCCGTCGTCGTCATGATCGACCGCGCGGACATGGCACGCAAGGAAATCGAGAACGACTACAACATCACGAGCGCGCGCTACACACAGAAGCTCTGGGACAAGGCGCGCGACCAGCAGTGGATGGTGAACCATTTCGCCGAGGCCATGGAGCGCGGCGAATTCCATATTTACCTCCAGCCGCAATTTGACCGCGACGTCCGCCTGTCCGCCGCCGAAGTGCTCGTGCGCTGGATCCAGACGGACGGCACCGTCATCTCGCCCGGCCGCTTCATCCCCTGCTTCGAGGCCTCCGGCCAGGTCGCCCAGCTCGACCGCTTCGTCTGGGAGCAGGCCGTGCGGCAGCTCAAGGCATGGGAAGGCACGCCCTTTGAAAAGCTCGCGCTGTCCATCAACGTCTCGCCGAAGGACTTCCTTTATCTCGACGTGGCCAGCGTGCTGACGGAACTCATCGCGCAGTACGAGCTCCCCATCGAGAAGCTCCGCGTCGAAATCACGGAATCCGCCGTCGTCTCGAAGAGCCAGATGGTCGACTCCATCGTCGACGTCGGCTTCCACGTCGAGATCGACGACTTCGGCAAAGGCTACTCGTCGCTCAACACGCTCCGCAGCATCCACGCGAAGACGCTGAAGCTCGACATGTTCTTCCTGCGGAGCTCCGACCAAGGCGAAGCGCGCGGCCGCATCATCATCGACCACGTCATCCAGATGGGCAAGGAGCTCGGCATGTCGATCGTCGCCGAAGGCGTCGAGACGGAGGCGCAGAAATCCCACCTCCTCGCCGCCGGCTGCGACTCGCTGCAAGGATTCCTCTTCTCGCCGCCGATTCCGGTCGATGCATTTGAGAAAAAATACGGAAAATGATCCATGGGATTGTTGCATTTACAAGAACAGTTTCATAAGGTTGCAAATCGTAACGCTTACAGCAGCCTCTCCCCTTGGGAGAGGTGCCGAGCGCCAGCGAGGCGGAGCGGGTACAAGGGTGCGATTTGTCCCACAACAAAAACACTTTCATAGCAGCACGTTTGAACAGCTCAAACTGCTGAATGCTATGAAAGTGCTTTCTTTTTGTTTTGCTATCGCACCCTTGTACCCTTAGCCGCAAGCGGCATAAGCGACCACATCGGCGCTAAAGCGCCGTGTGTCTGCTTATCCACCGCTGACGCGGTCCCCCTTTCCCAAAGGGAAAGGCTGCTGCGTCCGTTACATTTGGCAACAGATCCACGTGGAATCCTTCTAGGAACTGCCCCCTTTTTTCCTGTCGCCATATCGCCGTACGAAAAAAAATGGTATAATGAGAGCAAATTTTGAAGTCACGAAAGGAATTTTTTCATGCTCATTCCTCAAAAAGATATCGCCGCCTTCTGCGACATCCTGCGCGCGGGCGGCAAGACGATCGTCTTCACGAACGGCTGCTTCGACATCCTGCACGCCGGCCATGTGCGCTATCTCACGAAGGCGAAATCCTTTGGCGACGTGCTCGTGCTCGGGCTCAATACCGACGCGTCCGTGCGCGAGAACAAAGGACCGACGCGCCCCATCAATTCGGAGCTCGACCGCGCGGAAGTCGTCGGCGCGCTGAAATCCGTCGACGTCGTCGTGCTGTTCGGCGAGAAGACGGCGGAAGCGATCATCGCAAAAGTCCGCCCCGACGTCTACGTCAAAGGCGGCGACTACACGCTCGACACGCTCCCCGAGGCGAAAATCGTGCAATCGTACGGCGGCCGCGTGGAGTTCGCCCCCATCGTTGAAGGGAAATCGACGACCAACGTCATCGAAAAAATCCAACAAGAATCGTCCATCATCAAACATTGATGCGTACGCGCACCCGCGAGGTGTTATAACGTACGAGTTCCTCTGCCGTGCAGGGGACCCTTAGCCGCAAGCGGCATAAGCGACCCCATCGGCGCTGAAGCGCCGTGTGTCTGCTTATCCACCGCTTCGCGGTCCCCCTTCCCCTGATGGGAAGGCTGCAGTTTCCTGTATTTTCATAGGAAGGAACAACGGATGAACCCGAAGAACATCCTCATCATCAAATTGAGCTCCATCGGCGATGTCGTGCATGCGCTGCCCGTGAGCTATGAGCTGAAAAACAATTGGCCGGAGTGCCACATCACGTGGGTCGTCGAGCCCGTGTCCCGTGACATCGTCGCGATGGATCCGTGCGTCGACGACATCATCGTGTTCGAAAAACAGGCGTTCCGCTCGCTCGGCGGCATCCTCCAAAACTATGGGCCGCTGAAACGCGCCATTCGCCAGCGGCGCTACGACCTCGTGCTCGACCTCCAAGGCCTCTTCAAGTCCGCCGCCATCGCCTGGCTCGCCGAAGCGCCGAACGGCTGCAAGCTCGGCCCCGTCGACATGCGCGAGGGCTCGCAGCACATTTCCCGCCCCGTCATCGGGCCGCACGCACAGGCGCACGTCATCGAGCGCTACCTCGACGTCGTGCGCTCGCTCGGCGTGGACGTGCCGGGTGCGCCGGACGGCAGCGCCGTGCACTTCCCCCTCGCGGTGAAGGCCGAGCACGTCGCAGGTGCCGCCGCCCGCTTCCGCCAGGCGGGCGCCGACATGAAGAATCCCTACGTCACGATCGCCGTCGGCGCGAACTGGCCGACGAAACGCTGGCCGGAAGAAAATATCGCGGCCTTCGCCGATATCCTCTACGACCATGAGCTCATCCCCGTGCTCGTCGGCGGCGGTCCGGTAGACGAGGGGCGCGCTGCAAAAGTGGCAAGCCTCATGGATATCCCGCCCGTCGACCTCGTCGGCAAACTCTCGTTCCCCGAGCTCGCCGCCACGTTCCAGCACGCAAGTGCCGTCATCGGCCCTGACACCGGCATCTGCCACCTCGCCATCGCCCTTTCGGCTCCGACGCTCATGCTCATGGGCCCGACGATCCCCGAGCGCACCGGCCCCTACGGCCCGACCGGCCACCTGCTGCTGGCGGGCCGCCCCTGCATCCGCTGCTTCGAAAGAGCCTGCCCGAAAAACCTCGACTGCCTCGGCGCGATCTCGGCGGAAGAGGCGTGGGGAGAGTTGGAGAAAATCCTGCGGTAATTTAACAATGAAAGTTGGTTCAATGAATTTGTTTGTCCCGTTGCCGAACCTCGCGAATGCAGCAGCCTCTCCCTTTGGGAGAGGGGGACCGCGTCAGCGGTGGAGCGGGTACAAGGGTGCGATCGCCAAGCAATTCATTAATATATTTCGAAGCACCTTGTAGTGCGGACTGCTCCGAAACTACGAGAATCTCATTTGCTATCGCACCCAAGTACCCTTTCCACCGCTTCGCGGTCCCCCTTCCCCTGAGGGGAAGGCTGCTGTTATCGTTACGTTCGCAATAGAACAACAAAAGAAGGTATTCGTCATGAACACCCGTTCTTATCGCCCCATTGCCCAACGTCGTGCAAAAACCTTGCGACGTTCCATGACGCCGGACGAGCGGCATCTGTGGTATGATTACCTCCGCACCTGCCCGTGGAAATTTCAGCGCCAGAAGGCTATTGGCATATATATTGTCGATTTCGTTTGTTATGAGGCACATCTCATCATTGAATTGGACGGCGAACAACATAACGATACAACGGCGTATCAACATGACGAAAATCGTACAAAATATCTGGAAGAACAAGACTTTCGCATTCTCCGTTTCTCCAATCGTGATGTCCGCTCACATTTCGAGAGTGTTTGTGCTTTCATTGAACGCGCTGTCATGGATTCAAGGATTCACGGGCGTATTACGAGCGATTCTATTTTTCCAAAACCACTGGAAACGAGTGTCTCATGAATATTTATTCGAACCATCCCTCCCGCACCGAATCCTTTTTCTCGTCCCTCCAGCGTGACCTACGCCTCTTCTTTTTCGTGCTCATCCTCATTTGCCTGTACCGCCTGATTTTTATGGCCGCGCTCTCGGACTTTATCGCGGCCGATACGGCGATCGATGAAATCGTTTTGGCGAATTTCGTGGGCCTGCGGCTGTCGCTGAAGACGGCTGGATGGTGCGCGGCGCTCGTTTTTCTTTTTGCGTCCGTGCCCGTGCTGATTTTTCCGTCCCGCGCGTATTTTTTTGACCGCGTGCGTCTTGTCATTGGCACGAGCGAAACATTTTTGTTTTCCGTGCTGTTCCTCGCGCGGTTTCCGTTTTACCGCCAGTTCCATTGCACGTTCAATTCCCAAGTCATGGCGGGGGCGAATGACGACCTTGTGTCCGTCTTCTGGATGATGGTCGAAGCGTACGGCCTCGTCTGGCGGCTGCTCGTGGCCATTTTATTGACCGCCTTGCTGGCGTGGCTGCTCAAAAAAATCCTCGTGTGGCGCACGATGTCCCCGCCGCGCATGTTCCGTGACCATCCGCTGCGTTTTGCGGCCGCATTTTTCCCTGCGTTCGCCGTTTTCTTTTTATTTGTCCGCTTCGGCGGCTCGTTCACGTATGGCGGCGGCGTGAATTGGGAGAGCGCCGGCGTGACGAGCGATGATTTCCTCAATGAATGCATCCTCGACGACGGCCAGGCCATGTACCGCGTCCACGAAATGGAGGAACGCATGAAGGCCGGCACGATCGCGGGCGTGGAAAAAGAGCGCGTGCGCGAATTTGCCAAGCGCGCCGCCGGACACGAAACGCTTGAAAGCGACGACCTCACGCCGTACCTCGAGCGCACGGCGAAGGGCGCGAAAATCCAAAAGCCGCGCCACATCTTCATCATCCTCGGCGAGAGCTGGGCGCGCTGGCCGGAGCTTCCAAAATACGCGGACCTCGGCGCCGTGCCCGGACTGAAATCGCTCGCCGCCGCGCCGAATGGCTACGAGTCGGCGGCTTTTATGCCGAACGGCACGTTCACCTCCGTCGCGATCAATGGCATCATCACGGGCCTCTCCGAGATGAATGTGCGCGTGAATTACCAGCCGAGGAGCCTCCGGGAAATTTATCCGACCGCGCTCGCACCGCAGATGCAGCGCCTCGGCTACGCCGTCGATTTCTGGTACGGCGGCGTGCCGACGTGGGACGGCATGAACCGCCTTGCCACCGCGCAGGGCTTCGACCATTTTTATGGCTATCCTGATTTTCATGCGCCAAAGCAGACGACGTGGGGCACGAACGACAATGAGCTTTTCGACGCCCTCTATGACCACCTCGCGGACGAGCCGCCGACGGTCCATGTCATCATGACCGTCTCGAACCACCCGCCCTACACGATCGACATCGAGTCGCTGGGCTTCGACCTCGGTCACGAAAAAGAGCTCACACGCCAGATGCCGGACGTCGACGATCCCGACCAGCTCGCACTCGAAGTCGGCCATATCTGGTACATGGATCGTGTGGCAACGGACTTCGTCAAAAAAACGGAGGCCGCCTACCCGGACAGCCTCTTCATCATCACAGGCGACCACGCCGTCCGCACGAATCCCTCGCGCCATCCGACGATGTACGAGCACGACAGCGTGCCGTTCGTCCTCTACGGCGCCGGCGTCACGAAAAATATCCTGCCGCCCAATGCCATCGGCGGCTGCACGAACATCCTGCCAACGCTCATCGAGCTCATCGCACCGGCCGGCTTCCCCTACTACAGCATCCTGCCGAGCATGACCGAGGGCGCGCAGACCGCAAGCTTCAACACGGACGTTTGGGTCACGGACAAAGCCGTCGGCAGCGTGAATAGCGACGCGACCGAGCCGCGGCCGGATGTGAATGTACCATTCGATCCTGATGCGGAGCGCGAAAAAATGCAAGCGTGGCTGCCGATGGCGAGAACCTTGTCGTGGTGGCTGGCGGTCCACGGGACGAAGTTGAGCGAATGATGATAAAAAGCACGCAAAGCCCTCAAACCTCGCCTCCCCCTTTGGGGGAGGTGGCCCCGAAGGGGTCGGAGAGGGTGACGGCCTAGGTCGATTCTCTATCCTTTCGATAGAATCGTGAATCTCGTAACAGCGCTACCCTCTCCGCCTCGCATTCGCTCGGCACCTCCCCCAAGGTGGGAGGCTTTAAGGCGCGTGCGCATATGAAAGGATTTTGCCCCTTGACTTACAAAACCATCCTCGTCATCAACACGATGCACATCGGCGACCTTTTATTGATCACGCCTGCCCTCCGCACGCTGCGGACGAATTTTCCGGACGCGAAAATCACGCTCCTCACGGACAAGAGCCTTGCCGACTTGGTCCGCGAAAATCCCTGCATCGACGAATGCCTGACCATCGACAAGCATGGGCGCGATAAAAGTTTCGGTGCGCTGGTCCATTTTATTCGCCGCCTGCGGTCGCGAAAATTCGACCTCGTCATGAATCTGCACCGCAACGAACGCTGCTCGGCCATCACGGCGTTTTGTGGCGCAAAAAAACGCATCGGCTACGCGCAGCCGGGTTTTGGAATTTTTTATACCAAGAAATATCCGAACCTCGCCATGGCCGACACGCCGAAGGAACTCGCGACGAAGCATCAGGTCACGGTGCATCTCGAAATGTTGCAGAAAGCATTGAATCTGAAGACCATCGACGACCGCGGGCTGGAGATGAAAATTCCAGACGCCGCGGAGCAGGAAGCCGCTCGTATTTGGCAGCAGATGCTCGATGAGACAGCGAAGGCCACCAAGACAACGGAACGCAACGCGGCCACGGACGTTGATACCAGCAGCACAACAACGAACAGCGTCGTCGCCCGCCCCGTCATCGCTTTCAATATCGGTGCGAGCTGGGCGACGAAGCGGTGGATCGACACGTATTTCGCGCAGTGCGCGGATACGTTAATCAAGGAAGGCTACGCCGTCGCGTTTTTCGGCGGGCCGACGGACGTGCCGATCGTCGACGCTTGTCTTGCACAAATGAAAGAAAACGGCAGCCCGCATTGCCACGTCTTCACGGGCAAGGTCTCGCTTGCCGTCCTCGCCGGCCTCTTCGCGCGCTGCGCCGTACTGCTGACGACGGATTCCGGCCCCATGCACATCGGCGTCTCGCAGAACGTCCCCGTCGTCACGATGTTCGGCGCGAGCCCCGTGCCGACGTTCTACCCCTACGACGCGCGCGCCATCCTTTACAAGACGCCGGAGCCGTGCCATCCTTGCGGCATCCACGACTGCCCGAAGAAGGGCGACGACCACATGGCCTGCATGAAGCACATCCCGGTCGCGACCGTCCTGGACGGCGTGCACGAACTCTTGAAAACATACGGTGGCAAAGCCGCCCGCGACCTGCCGCGCGAAAATGCGGACGCCAAGGGAAGCCACGCCTGCCGCATCGTCGCGCTCTGATCGTGCTTTCCTGGGTACAAAAAATGGGGCTGTTGCAGCTACGTTCTTAAGGTTCCCCCTCTGGGGGAGCTGGCGCCCGAAGGGCGACTGAGAGGGTAGCGTCGTTTGGAGATTCATGATTCTATCGACAGAATCGTTGAATTTCGTTACGGCGTTACCCTCTCCGCCCCTTCGGGGCACCTCCCCCAAGGGGGGAGGCTTAGAACGTATGGAACTGCAACAGTCCCATTTCATTTTTCCAAGGTTTCGGATGAGGTTAATACTGGAACTTGTGCAGCGACTCGGAGAGGTTCGTCGCGAGCTCGGCGAGGGATTCGGACGCTTTCGCGATCTCGCCGGCCGAGGCGCTCTGCTGCTCGGACGCGGCCGAGACGGATTCCATCTCGTTGACGACCTGGCCGCTGTTGCCGGAGATCTGCTGCGCCTTTTCATGCATGACGTCGGTCTGGTCGCCGACGTGGCGGATCTCGCCGACCATCGCGTCCGCGCGGCTCGCGACGCTCGCGACGGCGTCCTCGATCTCCTTGAACGTCGCCTGCAGGTCGGAGACGGCGGCGGCACCGGACTGCACGGCCTCGCGGCCGCTCTGCATGGAGTTCACGGCATCCGTCGTGTCCTTCTGGATGCCCGTGATGAGCGCGGTGATCTGCTGCGCGGCCTGCTGGCTGGCCTCCGCGAGCTTGCGCACCTCGTCAGCGACGACGGCGAAGCCGCGGCCGTGCTCGCCGGCGCGCGCGGCCTCGATGGCGGCGTTGAGCGCGAGCAGGTTCGTCTGCTCCGCGATGCCCGCGATCGTCTCGACGATCGAGCCGATCGCCTGCGAGCTCTTGCCGAGCTTGTCGACCGTGAGGGCGCTCTGTTTGACAATGGATTCGACGCTCTGGATGTTCTCGACGGCCGAGCGCACGTTCTGGCCGCCCGTGATGGCGCGGTCATGCGCGGCCTTGGCGTTGTTCTCGACCTCGTCGGCCGACGTGTTGAGGCGGCCGAGCGAACCGACCGTCTCCTGGACGCTCTGCTCGGACTCGCCGATGTACTGCTGTTGCTCTGCCGACGCCTGCGCCGCGGCCGTGACGCTGTTCGCGACCTGCTCGGACGCCTGCGCGCTCTGGTGCGCGCTCGCCGTGAGCTCCTCGGATGCCGCTGCGAGCTGCTGCGCCGTCTCGTTCGTCTGGTGCATGAGCTGCGCGACCGTGCGGCGCATCTCGGAGAAGCCCCGGATGAGGTCGCCGAACTCGTCGGCACGGCTCGTCGTGTAGCCGGACTCGCGGAAATCGCCGTCTTTCATCTTGCCGCAGCCGATGACGACGCGTTCGAGCGGCTCCGTGATCTTCTTCGCCGTGACGATGCACGCCGCGATCAGGAT
>Ga0256404_1003197_pt1 | contig 34067 bp, 31 predicted proteins | sample RumenRJG_01DNA_FD_185990 | JGI IMG/M metagenome (GOLD analysis project Ga0256404, IMG submission 185990) | Bovine rumen microbial communities from Lethbridge, Alberta, Canada - RJG_01 | ecosystem: Host-associated > Mammals > Digestive system > Stomach > Rumen | place: Canada: Alberta | collected... | reverse complement strand
ACATGGTGAGTGTAGAAGCAGAGAGCATTGGCAAGAGTGTCATCGTAGTGCCCCATGGAAGGATGGATGGGCATGCCGGCGGATTTGTCGATGACCAGAAGGTCCTCATCCTCATAGACGATGGACAGAGGAAGCTCTGTTTCCACCACATTCTCTCCGGATTCCGTTTCCAATATATTGCAGGTGAGCTCGTCACCCTCATGAAGCATGGCTTTGAGCCAGGCCTTATCATAATTAAGCAAAAGCCCCGGAACATCCGAAGGAATCAGGTCTGTTCCTGTGTTTCGGAGATGGTATATAACTGATCTTGAATATCCCATGGAACGAAGAAAAGCCTCTACGGTCTTGCCGTGGAAGCTTTTCGGGATTGTATAAGTTAGTACTCTTAGATTTTTTGACATATGATTTCTTTGCAGGCTGATGAAGTAAGTGATACTTGGTTACTGCCCTGGCATCAACTCCTGCAGATCTGCTTATACATTGAACTTAAAGGTGTCCTTGAGACCAAGCCATTTCTGGTCCTTGTCTGAAAGGTTGAGGGCTGTTCCGTCGTCCATGGCATAGCCTTCGGCAGAAGCATTACCCTTGTACTCACCTGTGAGATGAGGCCACTGAATGTTTATCTCGGGATCGTTCCAGGCAAGTCCGCCTTCGTCTCCGGGATGATAGAAATCGGTAACCTTATAGCAGAACTCGGCAACATCGGAGAGTACCAGGAAGCCGTGAGCGAAGCCTTCGGAAATGTAGAACTGCTTCTTGTTCTCCTCTGTGAGCTCAACTCCGAAATACTGTCCATAGGTTTTGGAACCCTGACGGAGGTCTACTGCAACATCATATACTGAACCCTTGATGACGCGAACAAGCTTGCCCTGAGGGAACTGCTTCTGGAAGTGAAGTCCGCGGAGAACGCCCTTGGTGGACATGGACTGGTTGTCCTGAACAAAAACCATGTCGAGACCTGCTTCATGCATGTCGTTCTGATTATATGTTTCTACAAAGTATCCGCGGCTGTCGCCATGAACGGTTGGCTCGATTACATAAAGGCCTTCGATAGGTGCTTTGGTAACTTTAATCTGTCCCATTTCAACTCCTTGATTTTTATGAAATAAGTATAATTATGGTCGTTCCTGAATGCCTGAAGGATAATGTTCAGGACCGGCTTTTTACACCGGGCATCAGTCAGTTGAGCCCATAAACGCTCATATATTATAAGTCGGTTAATGAAAAAAATCCACCTAAGAAAAAATCTACAATAAGAAACATCAATCAGCCAAGCCCCACATCCAGTGCCATCATAAGTATGAATCCCAAAGCAAAAGCGATGGTTCCTATGTTTGAATGCTCACCTTCGGACATTTCGGGGATAAGCTCTTCTACAACAACGTATATCATAGCTCCCGCAGCAAAACTCAGAAGATAAGGCATGAGAGGAATGAAAAAACCTGATGCGGCAATCACCAGCAGTGCGCCTATAGGTTCAACGATTCCGGACAGAACACCATACAGGAATGTCTTGACTTTGGGAACGCCTTCACTGAGAAGCGGCATGGAAACTATTGCGCCTTCGGGAAAGTTCTGTATCGCGATACCGATGGCCAGAGCCAGGGCGCCCGAAAATGAAATCGTACTGTTTTCGTAAAGCCAGCCGGCACAAACTATTCCCACAGCCATTCCTTCGGGAAGATTATGGAGAGTGACTGCAAGGACAAGCTTGGTTGTTCTCTTAAGTCCGCTTCGTGGGCCTTCCTCGCATTTGTCCAGATGCATATGGGGTGTAACCATATCCATGACAAGAAGGAAAAGCATTCCTGTTCCGAATCCTATAGACACAGGAAGAAATCCGAGTCTCCCCATTTCCGCAGTCTGATCGAGGGCAGGAAGCAGGAGACTGAAAAAGGATGCAGATACCATAACCCCTGAAGCAAATCCTGTCAGGGCACGCTGCATCGTTTGCCCCATCTCTTTTTTAAATAAAAACACACTGGCAGCTCCCAGCGCTGTTCCCAGAAAAGGGATAATGATTATACTCCACATAGACATGAGCTCCTTTCTTCAATGATAGTTTATACAGGGCATTTCTGTCCACGATATTTCTATGAACCTGTCTGAATCAACAGTGAAAAAGCGAACAGATACATTATAGTTTTAGTTAGGCAAAACAAACATCTTTAGCTAAAAAAATAATGAAAGATATTTTCACTATATCATTGACTAATCTATTAAATATGGGTAGAGTGATATTAATTGAAAACGGTTATTACATCAGTTTCTGAGGACACCGGAAACGATGAACTAAAGAAAAGGAGAGTACGAAAAATGAAGACATGGGTTTGTTCAGTATGCGGATATGTTTACGAGGGTGAGACACCTCCTGAGAAGTGCCCTACATGTGGAGTTCCTGCATCAAAGTTTGTTGAGCAGGCAGGAGAAATGACATGGGCAGCAGAGCATGTTATCGGTGTAGCGGCTGATGCTCCGGAAGATATCAAGGCAGACCTTCACGCTAATTTTGAAGGTGAGTGCACAGAGGTTGGAATGTATCTCGCAATGTCAAGAGCAGCTTTCCGTGAGGGCTATCCTGAGATCGGTGAGTACTACAAGACAGCAGCATTTGAAGAGGCAGAGCACGCAGCTAAGTTTGCAGAGCTTCTCGGCGAGTGCGTATCAGCATCTTCAAAGGAGAATCTTACAGTTCGTGTAAAGGCTGAGAACGGCGCTACCATGGGTAAGACAGATCTCGCTAAGAGAGCTAAGGCTCTTAACCTTGATGCAATCCATGACACAGTGCATGAGATGGCTCGCGATGAGGCAAGACACGGAAAGGCATTTGCAGGTCTCCTCAAGAGATATTTCGGCTAATGCATATGGATAAAGAAAATGATTTCACAAGACAGCTGATGGCGTTTACATTCTTCTATGCAGTGGTTATATATGTATTTTGTCTTGGATTTTACTTCTGGGACAAGCATATAAATTATAAAGAAATCAGTGGATAATTGGGGGTCTGTTGATTTCTTAGGTACATTGAGGATGTAAATCCAAGCTGGATGAAGAGGGAACGGAGTGATCTGTTTCCTCTTTTTTGTCTTGTTCCGTCCAATATTCAAAATCCTCCCATGCATCATCGGTCCATGATTTATTCATCTAAGTTCACCTCATGGACAGTTCCACCGGTTCTGTTCATTTCTTCAGCATTTCTGCGTAAACGTTCCATATTTGAATCGCTATAAAAAGGATCTGCGGTTATTTCAAAGGGTATTCTCTGTTCTCTGATTACCTTTTTCATGAACATATTTACCGCAACAGAAACATTCATTCCTGTTTCGGAACAAAAATTTTCAAATTTCTTTTTGTCTTCGCTATCTACTCGAATACTTAATGTTGCTTGTGCCATTTTAATAATCCTCCTTTTGATTGATTATAACATTATAATAATACATTATCAACACAATGTATGAATAAAGGAATACATATTAGCGTTCTTGAAAAAATATAGAAAACATAGGTTGGCCTATTGGCTGTCATTGATGCATTATCATAATTATGATAAACTTATGATAATCTAAAGTTACAATTTCAGGAGGAATGTATGGTTAATATAAGACCTGTTTCTGATCTTAGAAATAAATTTGCAGATATAGAGAATGTTGTAAAAGATGGCGAACCTGTTTTCTTAACTAAGAACGGCTATGGTTCTATGGTGGTTATGAGCATTGAGACATATTCAAAGTTGACAAAAAATGTTGAACAAGCTTTGTCAGAAGCTGATGAGTATGCAGCCACAAATCCTGAGAGATTAACTCATGATGAAGTGTTTGGGAGATTAAGGAGACAAATAAATGGGTGAGATTACATACTCTCTAATTAACTCCGCAATGAGCAAAGGTTATGGGAAAAATTGTGGGTCTGTTGATTTCTTAGGTACATTGAGGATGTAAAACCAAGCTGGATGAAGAGGGAACGGAGTGATCTGTTTCCTCTTTTTTGTTCTGAAAACTTCACGGATTCTGGTGTACAATAGAGGTTAACAGCATGCCTGCTGAAAATGAAATCAAGAAGGATCACATTTAAGTATGAAGAATGATATTCCGGAAATGAGAACTGATACGAGTATAAGTATACAACAATTGTCGATTTTTATATTTGCAGCATATCATCTTAATATGATGGCCTGCAGCATTTATACAGACAGCCTTATAGGTTGGAGCGGCACACTGTATTATATAAAAATACTGATGATGGTTCTGGGCTATGCAGCATTTTATGGCAGCCGTAAGATAGTTTTAAGCACTACCTGGAGAAAGTACCTGCTGATTGCCTCCAATGTCATATACTCCGCCGGTTTACTGCTGTTAATGATTACAGATGATACCGGGTTAATTACAGGAATATCACTGGTGGTAATGTTTGTTCTGGGATATGTGGGAGGAGCAGTGTATTATTTCCTTTCGCTGAGAGTGTCCGAGGATCCGCATGGTGGAAGAATCATAGGATTGGGAGGTGCGCTTGCTTATATTCTTCATTATGTGCTGTGGGCAATGTTCAGGCAGGAGGTCATCATGGTCGTGGTCCTGCTGACACTCTTTGTCTTTGTTACATATATCGTTATCCGTAATCCCAAAGAATGGGCAACTTCCGATCCGCTGCCCTATGCGGATAAGATGAATACCGAGGTCAGACAGGATAACACAAGGTCGCTTTTTTTGCTGTGCGGGCTGACTGTGGCAGCTCTTTTGTGCATGAGCAGGGCACACAGAATAGTTTTTAATACTTATGTAGATCAGGCGGGGGTTCTGTACGGATTGGCAAGACTCTTTGCCGTGCCGGCCTATCTGATCATAGGACTCTTGTATGATCAGAAAAAAAGGAGCGTACTATCAGGGATAATGCTTCTTTCCATGATAATAACAGTGTGGATGCCGACAGATTTTGTTTATATGTCCGTAGTGGTTCAGTATATTCGTCAATTCTGCGAGTCTTTTATGATAGGTTATATCACCTTTTCATTCTGGCTTCTGGCACCGAGGACAGATCGACCTGAACTATGGGCAAGCTTTGGAAGAATCCTGATGGGGTTCGAATGTCTGACAGGTCTTCTGTATACATACGTCCGAAATGATAACATTATGATGGACTATATGATATGTATTGCTTTGACAGTATTAACAGTGGTTTTTGTAATACCCGGGATAACCGGCATAATTCAGTCAGAAGTCAGGGACATGACCAGGCAGGATATTTACAGCGAGGAGGTAGCCCTGCAGCAGGAAGAGGAGAGAATCCGACGAATACTGTTCGGACTTACCACAGAATTCCGATTGACGCCAAGGGAAACCGATGTGGTAAGGATCATCCTGAGAGAAAAAGATATACGAACAAATGAAATAGCAGAAGAGATGAAAATATCACGGACAATGGTCTATCGATATATCAACAATCTTTATGAGAAAACCGGAACTGATGAAAAGCATGATCTGATTGGAGTACTATGCCGTGAATAATGCTGTGGATTAAACCATTTTCCTCGAGATTTCACACGATTTAACCCCTATTCAACCTTTTTTCAACCTATATATCATTACATTAACTTCCTATAATCGTCTATATATGCAATTTGCAGAGAGGATGTAGTGTGATGAAAATGAAAAAAGGTAGAAAACTGATAAGTATGCTAATGCTTTTGACTGTCATGGTCGGTGCCCCTGCGACAAGTGTTCATGCCGATAGTGTAAATCGGATCGGAACATATAGGGTGGGATCTGTTAGTCAATCATATACCGGTGGAAATTCCGAGGTGTATGCGCATCTGATCACCAAGGCAGACGGCACTGAAGTACGGTATGTTTATTCGAAAAACTATCCGAATAGAGTAGGCTCTAATGGTTTTGAAGATACTTTTGCAGCATTGAAAAGTGTTCTTACAGCTGATTATGCAGCTCTTATACCGGATAGTGTTGGAAGCAGTGATGGGAATTTTGGTTTCTTCTTCTGCTCGGATTCCTCATTGGAGGAACATGTAAATGAAAATTGGACTTCTGCCGAGTACGTTGCAAAAAATATACTGACCGTCCCAAAAGAAGGAACATCCTATACCTATAAGTGTGAAGGAGAGGGGGCCGGAGGTGCCATTAATGCATCGGCAACAGCTGCACGGCAAAGCAATAGCAATCGGTTTGAACTGATAAAAAGGCTGGCAGAGGAAGAAAATAAAGCTAAATGGGGAGCGAGAGAAGACGAAAGAAAAGAGGCGTGGGATGCTAATGAGGCTGCAAAAAGAGAGACAGATCCCAATTATATTCCTGTTGAATACCAGCGAAGCACATATGTGGAATTGGATTTTGGAGATCGGACCGGTGCTGATATACGCAACAAAAAGAATTTGTCAGACAGTCAGATTGAGCTGGCAGTGGGATGTAATGTCACAACCGGTTATGAATTTGATGGCGTTAAACTTTATGAGATAAACAACATAGATATAATCGAGCATGTCGCAACTATTTATTCCGAGCATGCGACAATCTCAGCGAGTACAGGACCTCATAATCATGACATAAAAAAACTGGATGCTAAAGAACCTACATGTACTGAAAACGGTTATAAAGAGCATTATGAGTGTACAGAATGCGGCAAGTGGTTTGAAGACCAGAACGGACATGCTGAGATAACTGATAAATCTTCATACACATTAAAGGCCACAGGTCATAAGTGGGATAGGGGTGAAATTACAAAGGAAGCTACCTATGATGAACCAGGTATCAGGACATATACATGTTTGAATGATCCATCTCATACTAAAGAAGAAGCGATATACTTAGAAAGAGAGCGCGATACTGACAACAGTGATGGCAGCAGTGGAGGAGGATCAGGAAAGAATTCCGGAAGTGTAAGTAAACAAATTATAGATATCAACGGAAATATAATTTCTTCTAACCATCAGGTTGAAACCGGAGTGCCTGCAAGTGATGTTGGCGGAAGATGGGCCAACAGTACTAATGCTGACACATGGACTTATACAAAGTCAGACGAAACTCTCGCAAGGAGTGAGTGGCTGAGTCTTGATTACAATGGACTTAGATACTGGTACTACTTCAATGAGGCCGGAAATATGGTTACCAACTGGTTTGACTATAACGGAGAGAGGTTCTATCTCGTGCCGGATAGAGATGGCTGGAGAGGAAGAATGGCAACCGGTTGGAAGAACATCGACAATAAGTGGTACTATTTCGAAATCGTACCGGGTACATCTCAGGGAAAAATGTATCGTTCAACAGTTACCCCGGACGGACATGTAGTCGGCGCTGACGGTGCCTGGGACGGAGTTGGTGAAACACCTGTTGGGCAGGTGTAAGGAGTGGCTTACGATGAAAAGAAAAATGATCAAGGGACTTGGTATGTTAGTTATGGCAGGCTTCCTCGTTACTGCTGTAGGAAAAAATGTCAATGCCACTGAGAATCAGGTCAATGAGAATACTTCAAGCGGTTCTGAGCAGGACCAGAATGCTTCAGGCAAAGATGAAAATGATAACTCAGAAGGAAATGACTCATCTGAAGATAAGGATACCAATGTCACAGATAGTGATAAAACAAATAGCGTGACAGATACCGATAAATCTGATGATAAGTCTACATCTGATAAGAACACAGGTGATAAATCTGGTGATAAGTCTTCATCCGATAAGAACACAGATGATAAATCTGATAAAGGAGATAACGGCTCATCGGATGATTCAAAAGATACTGAAAATACAAAAGATAAGGATAAATCCGAAGATGATAAGTCTTCCTATTCCGATGATGACGCAGATTCAGTAAAAGCTGATAAAAACAAAACCTCTGAAACTGATTCAGAATCATCTGATGAAGACAAAACCTCAGATACTGATGAAGAAAACAGTGATAAAGCTGATTCGGATGCAGATAAAACTGAAGAGGAAACCGGCGAGGCTGTAGAATCAACAGAAGACCTGGAAGAAACATTGGCAGAAGAGACTGTTGCCGAAACCGAGGCGGTTTTGGAAGAGACTGTTCCTGTTGAGACGACAGCTGCGGCAGAGACATTAGCCCAGCAGGAAATCAAGAAAACCGAGTACCTCACCATGGAAGACATCGCAGGACTCTGGAGCATCGATGATATCACATCCTATAGATTCACCAAGAGCGGTACAGGTGCACTGGTACTCCCTGAGCATAGCTACAGCTTCGATTATAAGCTTGAGGAAGATATCCTTGAGATCGATTTTGAAAAGTCTAATCTGAGGGACTCGACATTTAAGGTATCTGTTGTAGAAGGAGTTATGAATCTCCAGTGTCTTGATGAGTATTTCGAAAATGAATATGAGCTGCAAAAGGCTGAGGATTAATTCGTAAAACAACTATGTCAACAAGCTAAAAAGAGTAGTTATCAGAGGATAGCTGCTCTTTTTGTGTTGGATGCTGTCATTAAGTACTCTTACACCTTGTTGACACTTGAAACGTAACAGGTTACACTAAAATCATGATTAAATCGTTTGCACATAAGGGACTCAAAGAGTTTTACGAAACAGGTTCCAAAAAAGGAATACAGGCTGAACATGCCCAAAAACTGGGAAGAATGCTTGATAGGCTTGATGCAAGTACTTCCGCGCAAGATATGAACTTGCCGGGATATAGACTTCATTCATTAAAAGGTGATAAACAGGATATGTGGTCTGTGACAGTGAATGGTAACTGGAGAATTACCTTTTATTTCGAAGGTAATGATGCATATCTTGTAGATTATTTAGATTACCACTAGGGAAGGAGGAAATGGATATGAAGAGGAGACCAACCCATCCGGGAACAATACTTTTGGAAGATGTGATAAAACCATTAAATCTGTCTATTACAAGCGCAGCTAAGATGCTTGGAGTTACCAGAAAGACACTATCAGAATTAGTAAATGAGAAAACAGCACTAAGCCCAGAGATGGCAATCAGAATAGGCATAGCTACAAATACATCTCCGGAAAGCTGGCTTAACATGCAGCAAAAACTCACATTGTGGGAAGCCGAGCAGCATTCACCTGATAACGTGATTCCATTCCCCGAAATTGATGATGAAGAACCGGTATCTTTGCAAATGTAATGCGATTTTACATTATGCATTATCAGAAGCATATAAAATATGATCAGTAACCATAGGAGATTAATATGGCTTGCGAAGTAAAACCCGGCGGAATGAAAAGGTACCTTGCCGGAGACATTATATTTAAGGAAAAGGAAATTCATCCATACATGTACAAGGTGCTGAAAGGCAGCGTGGCACTGTACGTGAATCATGAGAAAGAACACGAAAATGTTTTGGGAATCCTCGAGGAAAACAGATTCTTCGGAGAGATTTCGATGCTTACAGGGCGGCCGCAGGTTTATACGGCGGTTGCATTAAACGACGTTCTTCTCATGAGGGTAAGCGAGGAGCAGCTGGAGTCCTTCCTCAGCGAGAACCGGGGTAACACTCTGGGTATCATGAAAAGCATGGCAAGGATCATAGTCACCCAGAGTCTGGACATTTCCATGCTCATGGAGGATCTGAATGAGATACTTAAGGATCTGCCGGATGAGAATGCCCTGGACCCGAAGGTTGTAACGAGATTGAAACAATACCAGTTAAAATATGTAGAGAAAACGTACAACCCGGAAGATTCGTTCTTTTCGGCAGAAGTATAAATGACGAGACTGAATCCCGATGGAAGAATCATTTTTCCCGGCAGATATTAAAATGAATTGTATATTTTTTAACAAAGTTAGCGTCGGAATCATTGACGCTAACTTTTATTTGGTATAAACTACAGAAAAATCTAATTAAAAAAGAGGTAAGGTTATCATGACAGATAAGAAACCAGTAGTACTTCTGATCCTTGATGGTTATGGCATCAATAAAAATCCGGAGGGTAATGCCATCGCCATGGCCCAGACTCCGGTTATGGATAAACTTATGGCAGAGTGCCCATTCGTTGAAGGACAGGCATCAGGACTTTTCGTAGGTCTTCCTGACGGACAGATGGGAAACTCAGAGGTAGGACATATGAATATGGGTGCAGGACGCATCATATATCAGGATCTTACACGTATAACAAAGTCCATCAATGACGGTGATTTCTTTACAAATCCCGCACTTATGAATGCAATCGAGAATTGCAAGAAGAACGATTCCGCTCTCAACATGTTCGGACTTGTTTCCGACGGCGGCGTTCACTCACACATCGAGCACATCTTCGGTATCCTTGAGCTCGCTAAGAGAAACGGCTTAAAGAAGGTTTATCTCTATGCATTCCTCGATGGTCGTGACACACCGCCTGATTCAGGAAAGAGCTTCCTTCAGCAGGTTGAGGACAAAATGGCAGAGCTTGGTGTCGGCGAGATCGCTATGATTTCCGGTCGTTACTATGCTATGGACCGTGATAAGAACTATGACCGTGTTGAGAAGGCATACGATGCCATGACAAAGGGCGTAGGCGATAAGGCAGCATCAGTCACAGAAGCTATCGACAAGTCCTATGAAGCAAAGGTTCTTGACGAGTTCGTTGTTCCATGCGTTATCGAGAAGGATGGAAAGCCGGTTCACGTAATCACAGACGGCGATTCCTGCATTTTCTACAACTTCCGTCCGGACCGTGCACGTGAGATGACTCACTGCTTCTGCGACGATGAGTTTGATTTCTTTGCAAGAGGCAAGCGCCTGGATACAAAGTTCGTATGCTTCACAGATTATGATCCGACAATTCCTAACAAGGAGATAGCATTCCCGAAGCAGTCCATAACAAAGACTCTCGGTGAGTATGCTGCATCCCTCGGACTTAAGCAGCTTCGTATCGCCGAGACAGAGAAGTATGCACACGTAACCTTCTTCTTCAACGGCGGTGTTGAGGAGCCTAATGAGGGTGAGGACCGTGTACTGGTTCCTTCACCAAAGGATGTTCCTACCTATGATCTCAAACCTCAGATGTCATGCCCTGAGGTATGCGACAAGCTTTGCGACGCTATCAGATCCGGCAAGTACGATATGATCATCGCTAACTTCGCAAATCCTGACATGGTTGGACACACAGGTGTAATTCCTGCAGCAGTTAAGGCCATCGAGGTTGTTGATGAGGCTGTAGGTAAGGTAGTAGACGCCATTAAGGATGCAAACGGTCAGATGGTCATCTGTGCAGATCATGGTAATGCTGACATGATGATCAACTACGAGACAGGCGAGCCATGGACAGCTCACACAACAAATCCTGTTCCATTCATCCTTGTCAACGCTGATCCTTCATGGAAGCTTCGTGAGGGCGGCGCACTTTGCGACCTTGCTCCTACTCTTCTTGAGATGATGGAGATTCCTCAGCCGGAAGAGATGTCAGGAAAGTCACTTATTGTAAAGTGATCACAGGACAGCATCATAGGATACTGAAGTTTCGGTTGTCGGACAGCTGCACTCAGCAAAGGCTTTGACAGTTTATAAAAAAGATAGTACAATGGCTCGGCGCGATTGTACTATCTTTTTTCGCGATATGATATGTGACTTCTGATGCAGATCGGGTTGAGCATTTCCCTGCCTGATACGCTGAGATTTATTGATGTTTAGATAGAGGTGTTATTAATGAGAATTGGAGTTTCTACAGATTCCGGAAGCGGCATCACACAGGAAGAAAGCAGGCAGCTCGGAGTTCGTGTTGTTCCCATGCCCTTCCGTATAGATGGACAGGAATACTTTGAAGATATAAACATTACCAGAGAAGAGTTCTTCGAAAAGCTCAAGAATGACTGTGACATATCAACTTCACAGCCAAGCATGGAAGATGTAATGAAGGTTTGGGACGAGCTTCTGGAAACCTGTGATCAGGTGGTTCACATTCCTCTTACCTCCGGACTTTCAGGCTCAACTCAGACAGCGATAATGCTTAGTCATGAAGATAAGTATGAGGGAAAGGTATTTGTTCCCGATGATAAGGGAGTTTCCATAACCCAGAGACAGTACTGCATATTTGCAAAAGAGCTTGCCGCAAAGGGCTATGACGGACAGCAGATCTGTGACATTATCAACTGTGAATCTACAAGTAATCAGATTTATATCGGTGTTGATACCCTTAAGTATCTCAAGAAGGGCGGACGTATCACTCCCATGGCGGCTGCCATCGGAACCCTCCTTCACATCAAGCCGGTTCTGGGTATCACAAACGGCGGAAAGCTTGATTCCTTCACCAAGGTGAGAACCACCAAAATGGTCAGAGAAGCCATCATTAAGGGCCTTAAGGCTGAACTTGAGGGCCGTCTCAATGATAAGGATATGAACAACTGCTACGTTTGCGTTGCCTATACTGACAACCCTGAACAGGCGGAAGCATTTGCGGAAGAACTGAAGACAGAGTTCCCGGACAGACTGAATCCGGAGATCGTTGTATCACCTCTATCACTTCTTATCAGCTGCCACATCGGGCAGAACGGACTCGGCGGAGGGGTTATCGAAAGACCCGCTGAATTGAAATAAAGAATAAAAAAGGATTTTCGAAAGTGGCTTAAAAACCACGTATTCGAAAATCCTTTTTTTAAATCTAAAAATCGTTCTGATTAGGATTTATTACACTTACATGGAAACCGTTTTGTTTGGATTTCCTTCTAAGACTGCTTAATTACGGAATTGGGTTCAACGGTTTCCCAGGTTCCGTCTGCATATTGAAGCTTGATGCCGACTATGGCGTAGGTGGAAACGGTTTTACTCAGCCAGAGATGATCCAACAGCACAAAATTGTTGAAGGTCCTTGCATTATCGCTGACAGTGACTAATGAGGTTTTGTGAACATTACCATCTTCTCCCAGGATGTATTTTCCGAGAGAGTAGGGGTCGTCGGGATAGAAGGGTCCCGTCGCCGTTCGGTCCACGGTGGAATTTCCGGTGATTTCACAGGTTGTGACATTGTGCCTTGCGTCATAAGGAGTTACCGTGAAGACTATAGAGCTAATGATTTTTCCGGAGGAATTAATGAAGTAGATGTTTGGGGAAATGCCTCCGTCCTTGGTCATATGGGCCTTCATGTACTGGATTTCAATGGGCTGTTTCGGGATGTAGGAGCTGCCGGCATAGCTGTACATGGCTGCCGCGTCGAAACCCGAGGCAGTGGTGTTTGCCGATGCGGAAGCATTGCCGGTGCTCGCAGCTTCCGTGGTACCGGCGCCGGCTGTTCCGGAACCGCCCTGATAGTTTTCAATCCATTTTCCGTCGGCTCCCACATAGTAGCCGTCCGGTGTCCATGTGTCGGTCAGCATTTTTCCGCTGTAATCCACATACTTGTCATTTATCCATTTATCGGTTGCCAGATGTCCTTTCTGATTGAAATAGTACCAGCTGTCATCTATGAGAGTCCAGCCCTCTGCCCTGTAACCGTCTTCTTTTAAATAATACTGATATCCGCTGTCATAGTACCATTCGCTGGTCAGGGGTTTCTTTTTCTTGTCCCAGAGCCTCCAGCCCAGAGCATCCTGATGCCACTCAATGGCATAAGCTGAGAATGAAGACATTATCAGAAAAACCGCTGTGAATAATCCTATATATCTTTTATGCATTTCATCCCCCAAATATCATATATAAGTTTCAGACTGTCAGGTCAGAGACTTCAGTAAAAGCTTAAGTTTCCCCGATGTATAAAGCACGATTGGCTATGGTGCCGATGTAGTTTATATCGGCTATTAAATATCAAATATTAAGTGAGAAATATGAGAAGGCTCCACCGACTGAACACCTACGTAAAATCTGCAATATTTTGTATATTATTAAAAAAGGATAAAACATCAACATAACAGTGTTAAAAATCTGTTAAATTCGCTATAATAATTAACGCATAATTTTATGTAATACATGCTAATAATCATAGCTATCGCCGGACTGCGGTAAGGCAGGTCTGAAGCGTTTATTTATGTTATAGCTGTAAAAAAATAGTCAAAAGCAACTATTTAAATCTAGGAGGATCTATTATGTCAGAAAAGTTAACCAGGAGAGATTTCATCAAGGGAATGGGTGCTACTGCAGTGATCGCAGGTCTCGGTTCCCTTACAGCCTGCACAAGTGGTGCGGGAACACCGGAAGCAACTACAGCTGCCGCTACAACAGCTGCTGCAACTGAGGCTGCAACTGAGGCTGCTACAACAGCCGCTGCCGCTCCTGCAGGTGGCGCTATTTACACACCGGGTACTTATACAGCAGGTGCGGATGGAATCAGCTCCAAGGTTACAGTTACAATGACTTTCGATGAGTCATCCATCACAGAAGTAAAGATCAATGCAGACGGCGAGACACCTTCAATCGGTGGTGCAGCTGTTCCTGATCTTGAGAAGGCTCTTATGGATGCACAGGCGGCAGAGTTTGATGCTGTTTCAGGTGCAACAATCACATCCGATGCTGTTAAGAAGGCAGCCGCTAACTGTATCGCACAGGCAAAGGGCGAGGCAACTGCAGCTACAGGTGACCTTATCCCTACAGGTTCTGATGAGGACTGGCTTGGTGAGGAGCCTATCGTTGATGATGCGGACATAAAGGATACTATCGATACAGATATCCTTATCGTAGGTGCCGGTAATGCAGGTATGATGGCAGCAGCCTATGCAGCTTCCAAGGGACTTAACTTCCGCGTTATCGAGCAGAATGCAGTAGTTCAGGATACACGTCACTGGTACGGAGCTATCAACAGTTCCGCAGCTATCGCAGCCGGTTCACATGTAGACAAGAAGAAACTCCTTTCCGAGATCAGCCGTTATGCATCAGGAAAGTGCGACCAGAGAGTAGTTAAGTTATGGCTTGATGAGTCAGCTGCAATGCATGATTTCGTAGCAGGCATCCTTGAGAATGAGCCCTACAACTGGAAGTGCGAATTCACATCAGGTGAAGAAGCCCGCTGGCCGGACAGCGATGAGAATACAACCTTTGTATTCCCTGAGCAGGAACATAACTACAGAGCTTCCGAGTCAGAGTACGGGATGCAGAGAAATGAGGTATTCCTCGAGGTTATTCAGAAGGCCGGCTATGATGTGGATTTCAAGACAGCTCTCGTTAAGCTTGAGCAGGATGAGACAGGAAGGGTAACAGGCGTTATCGCTCAGAACGTAGATTCAGGAGATCTTATCCGTTACAATGCTAAGAACGGAGTTCTCCTTGCCTGCGGCGGATATCCCGGCAACCCGTATATGATGGAGCAGCTTGATCCGCTTGGAACTTCTGTTACAACAGCATGTTCCTTCAGCCCTGCTGACAAGGGTTACGGAATCCGTGCGGCAGTTTGGGCAGGTGCTCACCTTGATGCTGAGTCAGCTCCTATGCTCTTTGACCGTGGTCTCGTAGCTCCGGGCGTTGATTCCGGCTATGTTGAGAGCGAGTCTTCCTTCGGCGGAAAGGCATTCCCGGGAACTGTAAGACAGTACAACCCCGGTACACAGCCATTCCTTAAGGTTAATCGTCATGGTCAGCGTTTCGCTAATGAGTCAAGCCCATACAATGATATCGTTTATGCTGCAGCTCATCAGCCGGGTCATGTTTATGCCCAGATCATGGATGCTAACTACATGGAGGATATCAAGAGATTCCATACTATCGGATGTTCGGCACAGTCAAGAAACATCCCGGGTTATGTAGACAAGCAGCTTGAGCAGTATGGTGAAGAAGGCGAAGGTCTGATCTTCAAGGCTGACACAATCGAGGAGCTTGCTGACAAGCTTGGTTTCAAGGATGAGGACAAGGCTAACTTCCTCGCAACAGTTGAGCGTTACAATGAGCTCTATGACAAGCAGGAGGATGAGGATTTCGGTAAGATGAAGGTTCGTCTCTCAGCTCTTAAGACAGCTCCGTTCTACGGCTGCTGGCTCGGTGCATCCCTCCTTACAACAGAGCAGGGTATCTCTATCAACGATAAGACACAGGCTCTTGATGATGAGAATAATGTGATTCCGGGTCTCTACATCGGCGGCGATATGTCGGGTTCATTCTTCGCAAACAACTATCCATGTCTCATGGCCGGTATCGCTTGCGGACGTACACTTACCTTCGCTATCAAGTCCATCAAGGAAATGGCAGGGATAAACGAGTAATTTTGTTCCGTTATATGAATCTCCATATTCAGGTGGGGGTTTCCAATAGTTATTCAGGGTCAGGCATCATGCCTGGCCCTTTATTCATGGATTTTCCCGGTGGGAAACACGGTGGAAATCTCGAAAAATCATTTTTTTAACTCTTGACACAAATGGGGCTTTTATATATGATAGTTGAGCGTGTTTTCAAACTGTCCGTGTCCGGTACTTGAAAAACGCATATGTAAGATATCGATATCAGGTGAAAGGAGATATTTCCAAATGGCAAATATTAAGTCAGCAAAGAAGAGAATTCTTGTTGCAGCTACAAGATATGAGCGTAACAAGGCTATCCGTTCAGAAGTTAAGACATACATCAAGAGAGTATACGCAGCAGTTGAGGCCGGTGATAAGGCTAAGGCTCAGGACGCTCTTAAGATGGCTCAGAAGAAGATTGCTATGGCTCACAGCAAGGGCATCTACAAGTCAAACAACGCTTCAAGAAAGGTTGCTAAGCTTTACAAGGCTGTAGATTCTATGAACTAATCTGCGCTAAAGGCGCACAGAAATCTTTGATCAGGATTTCTGTTTTCAAGTCGTTCTTGAAAAATTACTTTGTAAGTAACGTTACTCACGAAGACCCGCGGTTAACCCACCGCGGGTTTTTTTAGTGCATTTGTGGAACAATGTGCAGGACTTATGAAGTGCATCAAAAGAATATTGGGTATATAATATATTCTATAGAAAGATCAAAATTCCATGGAGGCAGAAATTATGATCATCATTAATGAAGGAAAAGAATCTGAAGCATTCGAAGATATAAAAGAATTCAGCGAAGAATATGCAAGGAAACAGGGTCTCGGCAAACGCGAAAAAATGCAAATGAATCTTGTTATGGAAGAAATGGTGGAAATAACAAGAATGACCGGAAATAGTATCGACAGATGTTTAAATATCGATGGAGATGAGCACATGTGCACTCTGACCGTGGAACTTTCGCCCGGAACCACTAAGGAGATTTCCTTTGAGAATTTATCAGGTGTTTCCCAAAAGCTGAAGGTGCTTTTGGGAGCAAGCTTTGAAACAGTGGAAATGAATGAAAGGGAAGCGGAAACTATAGGTGTTCGCCGTGCGGATTCAGTAATACTTAATGAAATGGATTGTGAAGATGTAGAGGATGCATATATTTGGTCTCTTGACAGCTATAACATGGCTTCTTTTACCAGGTATACCCAGGGAGATGAAGAAGATTGGGTGGCATTATCAGCGTCCATTCTTTCAGCATTGGCAAAAGATGTAAGGATACTTATTTTAAAGGAATGTATCCTTTTTTCCGTTGTTCTTGACTATGGAAAGAGCAGTCCAAAGAAGAGCTATGGTATAAGTCCGGAGTTTGATCAGCTTTCAAAGGTTCCGGTAGTAAAGACCAGGTTCCAGGTTAAGCTTGTGGAGCTTATGTACGGGGGTATGGCTAAGAAAATAACAGAGCCCCTGGGCATGCATCTTGAACGTTTTGAGATCCCTGCTCCAACTGCATCAAAGGGAAAGCTTGAAGCTCTTACATACGTACCTTTTGCAGTTAAGGATAATGAAGCTGCACCGGTCATCCTGTTCCTGCATGGCGGAGCATACCTTTTCCCGGCATTGCCATATCATTACCGACTTGCAGAAGGTCTGGCAAGAAAGACAGGCTGCAAGGTTATGCTTCCTATGTATGATCTTGCGCCTTATCGTCAACCGCCTGTTCAGATAAAGGAGGCACTTGAGGTTTACACAGAGCTTCAGAAGGATCCGGGCAAATACGGTATAGATCCCGGAAAGATTTTCGTTGTGGGAGATTCGGCAGGAGGAACCATGGCGGCAGCTCTTACCCTTCTTGCAAGGGACAAGGGACTCACCATGCCGAAGGGAACCCTCCTTCTTTACCCTTCCCTTGACATGAGGTTCAAGACCGACTCCATGAACAATTATTCGGATGTTCCCGTTATGAACGGAGATTCCATCAGTGCCTTCAGAAAGATAGTTCATTCTGACCGGGAAGAAGGACTTAAATACTACTATTCTCCGGCAGAAGCAGAATCCCTTTCGGGTCTGTGCCCGATGTATGTGGAAACTGCTGAATTTGATGCCCTGCATGATGAGGGTGTAGATTTTGCAAAACGTCTTAAGGAAGAGGGTAATGATGTGACGCTGAACGAAACCCGTGGTACAGTACATGCCTTTGATATGGCAAAGGGCAGCAGCATTCAGATGGCGGCAGTAGATGAGAGAGCGAAATTTATAAAAGGTTTGATGGACTAAAAAATGATGCACCGATACCGGAACAGACGGAAACTGATGTTCCGGTATGTTGTTACAACTGAAACCTGATTTTAAAAGACAAGGGTATGAGGAGTCTGAAAAACATATTTTTAAAACACGAACTGACAGCTGTTATTATCATGGCTGCACTTCTTCTGTCAGGCTGCGGCAAAAGCCAACGCGAAGAGGAGATAAGAGCTCTTTCGCAGAAATACAGTGTTCCGGAAGAAATGCAGCTAACGGTTTATACTTCCCACAAGGAGGAGGTTTACCTTCCTGTGATTTCCGAATTTGAAAATACCACCGGTATCTGGGTTAATATAGTTGCTGGAGGAACCTCGGAGATGTTCGACAAGATCGAGTCCGGTGAAGGAGATGACTGTGACATCATGTTTGGGGGAGGAGCGGAATATTACGAGGCGAAAAAAGACTTATTTACTTCCTATAAAGTTAAGGAAAGTGACATGCTTGACAGCAAATATCTTTCTCCGGAGGATTTATGGACACCCTTTACGGAGCTTCCCATCGTGTTCATTTACAATCCAAAGCTTGTGGCAAAGAGAGATGCCCCCAGGAACTGGAGGGAGCTTTTTGATGAACGCTGGAAAGGGCAGATAGCATTTGCGGACATGGAGATTTCCGGAACCAGCTACACCATAGTTTCTCTTATGTCACAGCTTTTTAATGAAGCGCCGGAAAAACTTATCCCGGAATTATATGAGCAGCTTGAGGGCAATGTTCTTGATTCGTCAGGGCTGGTTATACCTTATGTGGAATCCGGCAGATGCATGGTGGGGATAACATTGGAGGAAACCGCAAAAAAATATATGGCAAACGGCTATGATATAGCCATGATATATCCCGAAGAAGGCACAACAGCCCTCCCGGATGCCTGTGCAATAGTTAAGAATGCCCCCCACAGCTTCAATGCCGGAAAATTTCTGGATTTTATTGTGGCTTATGATACCCAGAGGTATGCCATGGAGCATTTTCATAGAAGGTCTGTGAGAACGGATGTGGAGCTGTCTCAGGATTATGAGGAAGTGAAGCTTCTTGATTTTGACATAAAGAAATCGGCTTCTGAGGAAGCGGCGGCCATGGAGGCATGGAGAGCTGTCAGGGCATCTGACAAATAGATGTAAAAAGATACAGATTTGATATATGATCGGTATTCAGTGAACGGAATAACCTGATGAATCAGAATAAAAAATATTTATCACAGAGGAGAAGGGATTAATGGGACTTGGATTTATAAAACAGTCTTTTAAGCGGCAGATTTTTGCCGCATTTCTTTCTGTGCTGATCCTTCTTGTTATTCCCGGAGGTATCCTTACCATACATACTTTTCAGACCAGAGTCAGGATAGACTATGAAACCAGGGATCTGGAACAGGAGAAATATGTATCCGGCAGGATAAGCGAGATGCTGGAGCTTTCAAAGAATGCTCTGGAGAAGCTTAGCCGTAGTCAGGTAATAAGAGAAGCACTTGAAACGGGAAGCGGCAACACCATAGATGTATACTCAGAGCTGTATCGCGAAACCGAAGATATCAGAAATTTTGCGGTTATAGAGCTCTACAGGGGAAGAAAATGCCGTTACAGCACCGGAACAGGCAACGGCAGCCTTATGACCTCAGATTACTATTGGATACTGAAAGAGGCTGAGGCAGGAAAAGATGTGGTGGCGTATGCATTAAACTCATCGACAGAGGATGCGGGATCCGCACTACTTATGGTGAAAAAGATACTTGATGCTCCGGAGCCCTGTTTTATAGTCATAAGACTTTCGCAGGAACAGGTAAGGGAACAGATCAAGGAGGGAATCAGTTCCCGTGACGGGTTCATCCTGGCAAACAGATTCCTGAGACCCTTCTGTCTGATAGGCACGGCCGAGGACGGTCTGGTTCTTTCAAAGGTCAGGGAAAACCTCCTCTCGTCAGAAGCGTATAACTCTGATATCAGGGATAATGTCTACCTCAGTGAGCTTCCCGGAACGGAGCTTCTGTGTCTGTATATCACACCTCCGGTGCTGGAGGAGAGTGCTGTGAAGGCAGGCTACCGGGTGCTTCTTTTGCTGGTGCTGTTTGGTATGATCGTATGCTTTATTGCGGCATCGAAATTCAGTGAGTTCTTTTCGAGACCTATTAATGAGCTTTACCGGGCCATGAAAAGGTTCAGAAAAGGCGACTTCGATACAAAGATAGAGCTTGACCGGGAGGATGAGTTCCAGCAGCTGGCAGTGGGCTTCAATAAAATGACAACCCAGCTTAAGGAAACCATGGAAGAGCAGGTCAGATCGGAACGAAAGGTGACCGAAACCAGGATCGCCATGATGCAGGCGCAGCTCAATCCGCACTTTCTGTACAACACCCTGGATACCATAAAGTGGGCCGCAAAGGCAAACCAGGTTTCGGAGGTGGCAACATTAGCCTCATCTCTTGCAGGGATTCTCAGGTACAGTATCTCCGGGAAGCAGTTTTCTCCTCTGGAGAAGGAGCTGGAGATGATAAGGAGATACTGCGACATACAGAGGATACGGTTCGATGACTGTTTCACATTGAAGCTGGAGGTCGGGGATGAGCTGCTTAATGCCATAGTCCCGAAGCTTATACTTCAGCCTCTTGTGGAGAATTCCATAATTCACGGTATGGAGGGTCAGAAGGACGGAAGGATACAGGTCAGGGCTGAGGCAGAAGAGACTGACGGGAACAGGGTTTCGGCAGAAAAGATTGCCCGTGGAAATCCGGATGCGGATTATGGGTACACAGGATTACCCGGTTCGGAATTAGCGGGTGAGAAGACCGGAAACAGCAGGAGTCTGCGGATAGATATCGAAGATAACGGCAGAGGCATTTCCGACGAATACATTAAAGCCCTGGAGACTGACGATGAGGAGACCCTCAAGGGACATCTGGGACTCAATAATGTCAATACCATCATCCGCATGTACTATGGTAAGGAGTACGGAGTCAAGGCATCAAGGAGAGAGGAAGGCGGAACGCTTATCACGGTGAGGGTACCGCTGGAATTCGGAGATGCGGACAAGTGAAATATAGAAATAGAAAAAGAGCGATATATGATCAGAGTAATGATAGTAGACGATGAACGGTTTGTGAGAAGAGGAATCATCCAGGAAACCGACTGGGAGCTTATAGGCTGCGAGGTTGTGGCAGAGGCTGCAAACGGAGCAGAAGCGCTGGAAAAAGCCGGAGAGGTGAAACCGGATCTGGTGATCTCTGACATCAGAATGCCGGAGATGGACGGTCTGGAGCTTGGGGAAAAGCTGATGGAACTTTATCCGGAAATAAAGCTTATATATCTCACTGCTTACAGTGACTTTGAATATGCAAGAAAGGCACTTCGGGTAGGGGCTTCTGATTATCTTCTCAAACCCTTTGAGGACGGAGAACTGGAGAGTACCATACAGAAGCTGGTGCATTTCGAGACTCTGAAAGAACAGGAAAAGGAACCCGATATACTTGGTCTTAAAGATAAATCGGAGGTAGGCAATAAATATGTTCTTGAGGCAATAGAGTATATTGAAAAGCACTATAAGGATCCGGAGTTTACATTGGCAGCCCTTGCCGAGAGCATCAGTGTAAGTGACGGACATATAAGCAGACTGTTTAAGGCAGAGACCGAGTGCAGTATAAACAACTATCTTACGAAATATCGTATCAAAAAGGCCATGGAGCTTCTTAAGGATGTGAAGATCAAGGTGTATGAGGTGGCGGATCTTGTGGGATATCAGGACATCGCCTATTTTTCCAATACCTTCAAGAAGCTGGTGGGAAAGACTCCTTCGGAATATCAGATGCATGGAATGGACTGATTTTTTCTTGATAACCGGACCGGATAGAGTGCCATGTTGGATTGTGAGGTTCGCCTGATTGTTCCGGAGGCGATGCTTGTGCAAAATGTAATAATGGATTTACGAATGACATCATTTTCATTGTGAAAATGATGTCATTTTTTTACAAGATTTATCAGAGTAGTCATATTTTGATGTGCGATTCGCACAACTATAATATGTTACATAGAGTTGCAAATGTGCAAAGAGTATAAGAATCTTGCACGTACCGTAATTGAAGGAGGCAAAAAGTGAGAAAGATTTTATCAACAATTCTGACAGTATCCATACTGGCTACAACACTGGCAGGCTGTGGCGGCGGATCAACAACACAGGCTACAACTGCAGCGGCACCGGCTGAGACAAAGGCGGCAGCAGAGACACAGGCTCCTGCAGCAGGCGGCACAGAAGAGAAGAAGACAGAGAACCTTACAGGTATCGATGCCATCATCGCAGAGGCTGAGACAATGTCTCTTGAAGAGCTTGCAAAGAAGGCTATCGAAGAGTCAAACGGAAAGACCTTCTATGGTGTAGGAAACTCCAGCCGTGGTAAGTCAGCACTTCCTGTATTTATCGAGTATTTAAAGACTATCGATCCATCTTACAACATGGAGTTCGAGTGGCAGCAGCCAAAGAACAACAAGATCTTTGAGCAGCTCACTTCCGATTCACTGAAGAGTGAAGGAACATTCGCAATGACACTTATCCAGGACGGAAACCAGATTCAGTCCAAGATGGTAGACACAGATATTCTTAAGACCTTCGTTCCGCTTGACTGGGCAAAGGCAAACGGAACAACTCCTGATGACTACACAGGATTCCTTCCGCTCCAGACACTTAACAAGGTATTCATGTACAACTGCACGGGATCTGCAGAGTTCAAGAACTGCTGGGATTTCGTATACGAGGGATCACATCCGTTATTCATGGGTGTTGACTCTGAGATCGTCGGAAAGAACTTCCTTATGATGCTCACAGAAGACAAGTATGCTGACTGGCTTAAGGCAGCTTATGACAAGCTTGATGATACCAAGAAGGCATATTTCGAGCCGACAATCCAGTCTGTTCAGGCAGATGCAGCTGACCTCGGACTCGGCGCAAACGGTGCATACGCACTTGCATGGATCAAGCTTTGGGTAGGCAACTACAACGAGCAGACAGATGACGGACCAATATGCAACACACTTGTTGATGCATCAGCTAAGGATCAGTCAGGTCTTCTGGTTTATTCAAAGCTTCGTTCAGTTGAGGAGTCTGCAACAGTTTCTGTAAACAACATCAAGGTTGCAGCTTATGAAGACGGTTACACAGGTATCGGCGGATACGGCTACTGCCATTATCTCTTCCTTACAAAGAACAGCCCGCTTCCATGGACAGCATGCGCATTTATCGCTTATATGACATGTACAGAAGAAGGCTTCGATGCATGGGGCAAGGATATGGGCGGATACTCAGCTAACCCTGAAGTATCAAAGGCAGTTGAAGAGAAGTATCACCATTCAACAGGCGGTGGTGATGAGTTCCCTGCAAAGAATGACCGTGGCTATGACTGGTGGACAGGCGAAGGCGAGGGCGAGCTCGTTCTCGAGGATCCCGCATACTGCTCAGAGGTATCATTCTCAGTAGGAAGCTGGATCGACGTACTTGATCGTTATACACCGGGACAGTAAATCGCTTGGCGGGCAGGCACAGGTATCCGGACATGAATTATGTCAGCTCAGGCTGACCCGGATCCGGTGCTCCCGGGCGATAATTTAATCAAGGATGTCGCTGCCAAAAGCGGCATCCTATTTTAAAGGAAAAAATCAGATTTCTGTTAAAAGAAAATGAAGTGTCAGACCCTCGCTGATATTATTTCAGATGGGCTGGCGAAGGAAAGTAAAAGTTTAGACGGTGGACCATGGGGACGGAGTTAGTGGTCCCCGTCTGAACTGTTACGAAGGAAATAATGAGAGGGAAAGGCAATGGAAAAACGCATTCAACCTGATAAGGGAGCGATTTTCAGGAATTCGCTGAAGACATGGTTCTCACAGCCCCAGAATATAATATTGCTCTTATTCGGAATAGTACTTACATTCAGTACAGTGGCACCCATAGTTGCCATCGTGGAGGACACCTTCAAGATACACCCCGGTACCATCGATCAGCATCTGACCGGAAGAGTTTCGGGATACACCATAGTGAACTACATCGATCTGTTCACTTCCAGACTGGCTAAGACAAATCTCTGGTTACCGCTTTTAAACACCGTGATCCTGTCGGTATGCACCTGTTTCATATCGATACTTTTCGGAGGTTTGTTCGCATTCTTAGTCACAAGAACAAACATGAAGTTCAAGAAGTATCTGAGCTCCATCTTCATCTTCCCATACATCATGCCTCAGTGGACACTGGCGGTTGTATGGCAGCACATGTTTTACAGCAACAAGATCACAGGAACATCAGACGGACTTATCGCAGCTATATTCCATACCTATTTCCCACACTGGTGGTGTCAGGGAGTGTTCCCAAGTGCCATGGTTCTGGGACTTCACTACGCGCCCTTCGCCTACATTCTCATCGGCGGAATCTTCAAGAACATGGACGCAAACCTTGAGGAAGCAGCTACGATCCTTGATACTCCGAAGTGGAAGATCATGTTCAAGGTAACACTGCCAATGATCAAGCCGGCAATTCTTTCAACCATCCTTCTGGTTTTCGGAAGCGCTATGGGAAGTTATCCGGTTCCTCATTACCTCAACCTTACAACACTTTCAACAAAGTACATCTCACTGAACAGTAAGTACACCGGTGAAGCAAGTATCCTTGCCATCATCATGATGGTATTCGGCGTACTGATCCTGGGTATGAACCAGATGAGTCTGAAGAGCCGTAAGAACTACACAACCGTAACCGGAAAGTCAGGACAGCTTACAAAGATCTCAATCGGTAATGCCGGAAAGTACATTGTGGGAATCATCTTTATACTGATAACCTTCTTCACAAGTATCTGGCCTATCATCCTCTTCGCTCTGGAGACATTCCTTCCGAACCCGGGTGACTACAGTTTCCTTTACACAGGAAATATGGCGCATCTCACTACCAAGTGGTGGATGACAAATGAGAACATTACCGAGAACGGAATGTATGGTCAGTCCGGAATTCTTTACAACAAGACCATTTGGCATGCATTCTTCGGAACCCTGTTCCTTGCAGTGGTATGTGCCCTTATAGCAGGTACCATCGGAACACTTATAGGTTATGCGGTTGCCAAGAACAGAAGAAGCAAGTGGGCAAACTACGTTAACAATGTAGCCTTCCTGCCATATCTTATGCCATCAATTGCAGTTGGTGCAGCATTCTTCATTCTGTTCTCAAACGAGCACATCAATCTGTTCAATACTTACACACTGCTCATCATCGCAGGTGTTGTTAAGTACATACCGTTTGCGTCGAGAAGCTCGCTTAACTCCATGCTTCAGATAAGTAATGAGCTGGAAGAGGCGGCCATCATTCAGAACACTCCATGGATCAAGAGAATGACGAGGATCATCATTCCTATCCAGAAATCATCAATCATCAGCGGATACATGCTTCCGTTTATGACATGTCTCCGTGAATTGTCACTGTTCCTGCTGCTTTGTACACAGGGCTTCATCCTGTCAACAACACTTGACTATTTTGATGAGATGGGACTTTATGCATTCTCAAGTGCCATCAACCTTATTTTGATAGTGACGATTTTGGTATTCAATACATTGGTAAATAAGCTGACAGGAGCAAGTCTTGACAGTGGAATCGGAGGAAAGTAATCATGCCTGAGATTAAGTTGGAAAATATCACAAAGAGATGGGGAAAGTTTTTCGGTGTAGATAATGTAAGCCTGAACATCCCTGACAATTCATTCATAACACTTCTGGGACCTTCAGGTTGCGGTAAGACCACTATCCTTAGAATGATAGCCGGACTTGAGACACCAACTGAAGGAAGGATCACCATCGGAGATACAGTTGTATTTGATTCTGATGCCGGTATCAATGTTCCGCCAAACAAACGTAAGGTTGGTTTCCTGTTCCAGAACTATGCACTGTGGCCCAACATGACGGTTTATGAGAATATCTCCTTCGGACTTAAGAACATTAACGAAGAGATGCCGGATGTAGACATTGAGGCAAAGCAGACAGGAGATATGATCAGATCCCTTCAGAACGGAAACAAGGTGAAGGAGATCGTTTCCGAATGCTTCGATAAAAACGGAAAGCTGGATGAGAAGAAGGCGCTTGTTAAGCTTATTGATGCATTTTCACTTTCCATCTTTACTGCGAAAGAGCTGTTTGATCTCAAGATCCATGAGGCAGCTGAGCCTAATGCCGCAGCACAGAGCAAGCTCGCGGATTATGAGAAAAAGCTTGAAGATATAAAGAAAAAATATGCCGGCGAAGGCAAAGAGCTTAACGATAAATTCGAGATAACCCAGGGCGGAAAGGTTCTGGAAACCAAGAGAAAGCTCACAAAGGAAGAGATCGATTCCAGAGTCAGAGCATGTTCAAGAATCGTTAAGATCGGTATGTTCATGGACAGATATCCTGCAGAGCTTTCAGGTGGTCAGCAGCAGAGAGTTGCCATCGCAAGAACTCTTGCTCCGAGACCTCAGGTACTTTTCATGGATGAGCCTCTTTCAAACCTTGATGCGAAGCTCCGTCTCGAAATGAGATATGAGCTCCAGAGACTTCATGTAGAGACAGGAAGTACCTTCGTATATGTAACCCATGATCAGATGGAGGCTATGACTCTGGCTACCAGAATCTGTCTTGTAAACAATGGTGTTCTTCAGCAGTATGCGGCACCTCTTGAGGTTTACAACAAGCCTGCCAATCTTTTCGTTGCCGACTTCGTAGGTAATCCTTCCATGAACTTTGTTGATGCAAAGGGAACCCAGAAGGAGGACGGAAGCTTTGAGGTTAGTATCCTGGACGGAATCAAGGCAGAGTTTATTCCTGAAGTAAAGATGGATATTGTCGAGTGGAGAAGCAAGAGAGATCAGGCAGACCGTGAAAAGGAAGAGCTTGAAAGAGAGAGACTCAGCCGTAAGGGTGCGGTTGAAAAGACCAACAAGGATGAGGTTTTCAAGTATCATATCCAGAAGGTTACAGAGCAGGATGACAGCCTTCTCGATGAGCCGGTAATCACAGACGAAGATTACGTTATCGGTATCAGACCGGAAGCTATCGACATCGAAGAGGACGGAAGCATCGAGGCTACTGTTTACGGTGCCATGCCTACAGGTATGGAGTCTACCCTCAAGCTTAAGATCGGTGATTTCCTTCTCACAGGTGTTATCTTCGGCGGCATGATCTACCAGATCGGCCAGAAGGAGAGAATCGAAATCACAGGAAAGAACATACTTCTTTTCGACAGAAGATCAGGAAGACTCATCGCAAACGGAAGTCTCAGGATAAAAGGATAAGGTTTATTATTCCGAAAAGTGTGCTATTATAAGCTCCATAAAGGCAAAGACGCTGATTTTGGCGTCTTTGCCTTTTTCTGTTTTTTAAAAACGGGAATGGAGGAAAAAGATGATAACCTGCAGAGATATATACAATTTACAGCTGGACGGAGTAGAGCTTCTTACCGGAGAGACCGGTTTGGACAGGATAGTTTCATGGACTTATAATGTTCAGACAAAGCCTTATAATGACCACATGAACCACGGTAACTTTGCATTGATAGTCATTGACTATGTAAGATTTACATTTGAAAAGGCTTATGAAGCAATGATAGAGCTTAATGACCTTGGAATATCCGGCCTTGGAATATCCGTCACGGAGGACAGGGAGAATGTGCCGGAAAAGATGATAGATAAAGCAAAGGAGCTTGAGCTTCCGCTTTTTTTCATAAGATGGAAAGGTGCAAGCTTCGTGGATATTTCTCAAAGCATAGGCCAGCTGATACTGGAGACCACCATAAGCAACAAGCGTACCGGTGACTATCTGTATAATCTGCTTTTCGGCTATGAAGTTAATGATAAGTATATCGAAAAAATCTCCGGCCAGTTCGGTCTTAACTTTGACAGACCTTACAGAGTAGGAATCATAGTTGTGGACAGAAAATACGGAGTCAATCTGGAGCAGGATGAACATACATATACCTACTATACGGACTGCCTTAACCGAATGGTCATACACATGAAAAAGCGCCCCATGTATATGAGATTTCTGAATAAGTTTGTCCTTCTTTTTGAAAAGACTGAGACAAAGGATACCGAGCATGAGATCGAAAAAATTCTGCGGGAACTGGATGAGCGAAGCGAGTTTAAAGGTTTGATACGAAGTACCTGTATCCTCGGTAGTCCGTATACAAAACCGGCGGATTTTGGAAAGAGCTATCAGGAGGCAAAAAACCTTATTCCCAAAAAAGACTATCTTCCCAATCCTACGGGTAAAAAGGTTCTGAGTGCCAGTGCCATGGGGATTTACAAATATCTTTTTAACAGCGGAAATCACAGTGATATCCTCGGCTACTGTAATAACAGGCTAAAAAAGCTTGAGGAGTATGACCATGCAAACGGAGCTTTTCTGATCAATACCATCGAAGCCTACTATATGCATGGGTTTAATGTGGGGAAAACCGCAGAGGCACTATATATACACAGAAATTCATTGCAGTACAGATTAAAGAAGATTGAGGAAATTCTGGATATAAGCCTGGAGGATTCAGTGGAGTATCTGGATCTCGTTAACTGCATTCTTGTTAAAAAGCTAATGTTTGACGCATGACACTGTGCAAAATGAAAACACATACTGTTCAAAATGAACATTGTTAAAAGCCTTGGTGAAGTGTATCATCCTAGATAACAGCAAGGGCGCTGGAGATAAAAATCTCCGGCGCCTTTCCTGTTATCACAGGATTATTTCCGGGAAGATTTCCGTATCAGATACCGGTGGTCCGAGAGCATAAAGTGGAGAAAAACGTCTTCTTCACTCAATCAAAAGCAAAAGGAGGAGAGAACTATGAGAAAGAGATTATTGGCGTTAATTATGACAGGTTTGGTGGCAATGACAGCACTTGCAGGATGCGGAAAGGCTGAGACGGCAAATGCTGCAGAGCCGGATAAGAAGGTTTTGAAAGTAGGAATGGAATGTGCTTATGCTCCATTTAACTGGACACAGGATGCGGATACAACTCCTGACGGAAGCAAGGCAGTACCTATATATGATTCTAAATACTATGCCTATGGTTATGATGTGGCCGTGGCTCAGAAGCTTGCAGAGCAGTTGGGAATGGAACTGGAAATACATAAAGTTGAGTGGTCTTCCATAGGAATCTCCCTTGATGCAGGTGATTATGACGCGATCATCGCCGGAATGGGAAGAACTGCTGAAAGGGAAGCATCCTATTCCTTTACGGAACCATATTACTACAGAGATAACTGTATAGTTGTGAAGAAAGGCAGTGCCTACGAAAAGGTCACCGGACTTTCACAGCTTTCAGGAACAGGATGCAAGGTGACAACGCAGCTTGGTACCGGATGGATACCTCTTCTGGATCAGATAGAAGGTGCGGAACTGACGGGTAATTATGAGACCACATCCGAATGCTTTATGGCAGTTGAAAACGGAGTGGCAGATGTTTGTATAGTTGATCTTCCTACGGCACAGTCGGCAGCATTAACAAACAAAGACCTGGTGATCATTACCTTTGATGAGTCTGATTCCTTTACAGGCGATGATGAGATGGTAAATGTTTGTATAGCCACAAGAAAAGCTGACACAGAGCTGAGGGATAAGATACAGGGTGCCATGGATTCCATCGGTTGGAGAGATAAGGCAAAAATGGATGAACTTATGAGTGCGGTGCTGACTCAGCAGCCGGCAGCTAACTAAGCAGACTCCATAGAAACAGGAGTAAGAGATAATATGAGGAGGAGCCATGATGTTTGAAAATCCCCAGACCCTTTTTGAATGGATGATATTTCTTACACGAAAGTATCTGAGCATGTTCGTGGAAGGAACAGTTCTGACTTTATATATCGCAGTATCGGGAACGATTCTTGGATTTGCACTTGGATACCTGGTTGGAATAATCGGCGATATCAAGGTTAATGAAGGTGATCATATCCTGAAGAAGATACTGATAAAGACCGTAAAGACAATCTTTTCTGTATACGTAGAAATATTCAGGGATACTCCCATGATCGTCCAGGCCATGATCATCTACTACGGCTTCAGACAGATGGGAACTGAAATGACCTCGGTTTTTGCAGGAATACTTGTCACTGTTCTGAATACCGGCGCCTATATGGGAGAAACTGTAAGAGGCGGAATAGGCTCTATAGATTACGGTCAGCGTGAAGGTGCCTGGGCCATGGGTATGTCTCCGTTTAAGACAATGCTTTACATAGTTCTTCCTCAGGCTTTCAAAAACATTATCCCGGAAATGGCAAACACATTTCTCACCAATCTTAAGATGACTTCGGTTTTGAATGTTATAGCGGTTCAGGAACTTTTCATGGCGGCAAAAACGGTAGGCGGAAACTATTACAAATACTTTGAAGCATATCTTATCATAGCAGCCATCTACTTTGTACTCTGTTTCCTTTTCAATAAGCTCTTTAAGCTTGTTGAGATCAAGATGGAAGGAAGTCCGGATTATGCGCTGGCGATTGAATATATGGATAACCAGTAAGGGGGATCATTATGAGTGACGTTGTTATTTCAATAAAAGATCTGAGCAAATCTTTCGGCAATCATGAGGTGCTGAGGAAAATAGACATGGAAGTACGGAAAGGTGAGATCATCTGCATCGTGGGTTCTTCCGGCTCAGGTAAATCTACACTTTTAAGATGTATCAATAAGCTTGAAAAGCAGACTTCCGGAAAGATACTTTACCATGACAAGGAAGTGAAAGATATCCAAAGGGATATTAATGAGTACCGCTCCAAGGTGGGCATGGTGTTTCAGTCCTTCAATCTTTTCAATAACATGACTGTTCTTGAAAACTGCATGTTATGCACAAGAAAGGTTCTGCATATACCGAAGGAGGAAGCATTTGACAGAGCCATCACTCACCTGAAAGAAGTTGGCATGGCACCCTACATCAATGCTAAGCCGGCACAGCTTTCCGGAGGCCAGAAACAGAGAGTGGCTATAGCAAGAGCTTTGTGCATGAATCCGGAAGTCTTGTTGTTTGATGAGCCGACTTCGGCTCTTGATCCGGAAATGGTAGGTGAAGTATTGAGTGTTATGAAAGAACTGGCAAAGACCGGACTTACCATGATCATCGTCACACATGAGATGGCATTTGCCAGGGATGTATCCACAAGGACTATATTTATGGATTCGGGTTATGTTGCCGAGGATGCGGCTCCGGCTATTCTTTTTACAAATCCCCGGAACCCGAGAACCAGAGAATTTCTCGGCAGATATCTGGCAGGATAAGGAGGCGGAGTATGAGAAATTTTGTTGTAACTTTTGCCAGAGGCTTCGGGAGCGGCGGAAAGGAAATAGCATCAAGACTGGCGAAGGAACTGGGCATCCACTGCTATGAGAACCGGATTCTGACATTGGCAAGTCAGTTAAGCGGACTTGATGAAAATGTTTTTAATGAGGTCAATGAAAAGATCAGGGAAAAGTCCGGATTTTCAGCATTCCTTAAAGGGCTTCCAAAGTCAAAGAGTTATATCGCAAGGAATGAAAAATTTGTTTCGGACGACAGACTGTTTGAGTATCAGAGCCGTATAATCCGGGATCTGGCCGAAAGAGAATCCTGTGTGATCGTAGGGAAATGCGCGGACTATGTACTTAAGGATAAGGACAATGTTGTAAGTGTTTATATCGAAGCGCCCAGAGCATTCTGCGTACAGAGAACCATAGAAAACATGGGCGTTACGGAAGAAGTGGCAAATGCGACCATAGAAAGAACGGATAAGTTCAGGGCAGAATATTACAAGTATTATACAGGCGGAAATTACTGGACCAATCCGGTGAATTATGACATTACCCTGAACAGTGAGAGGGTTGGTATCGAGGATTGTGTAAGGACTCTCGAACAGTATCTGATACTGAAGGGGTTCATTACAAAAGATCAGATAAAGGCAGAAGAGCAGAAATTGAAAATCGTATAAAAAAAGAGAGGTGCATTATGAGATTGGCAGATACAGGATTAACGGTTGAAGACATTAAAGAAAAGGTCAGCAAGTACATGATCGAAACCTATGAGAGAATGGATTTTGTTTGTGAAAAAGCAAAGGATCAGTACCTTTATGATGAAAAGGGAGAAAAGTACCTGGATTTTTATGCCGGAATAGCTGTGAATTCCGCAGGAAGCTGCAATGAAAAGGTGGTGGATGCTGTGATCGATCAGGTTCATGATGTAATGCACACTTTCAACTATCCCTACACCATTCCTCAGGCTTTGCTGGCAGAAAAGATCTGCACTACCATAGGCATGGATAAGATTTTTTATCAGAATTCCGGTACAGAGGCCAATGAAGCCATGATCAAGATGGCAAGAAAATACGGTATAGAAAAGTATGGACCAAATAAGTATCATATCGTAACCGCAAAAATGGGCTTCCATGGACGTACCTTTGGTGCAATGTCAGCCACAGGTCAGCCGGGAAACGGCTGCCAGGTAGGTTTCGGACCCATGGCTTACGGATTTTCCTATGCTCCATACAATGATCTTCAGGCATTTAAGGATGCCTGCACTGAAAATACCATCGCCATCATGATAGAACCTGTTCAGGGAGAAGGCGGCGTACATCCTGCAACACAGGAATTTATGACGGGACTTCGTGAGTTCTGCGATGAAAAGGGAATGCTTCTTCTCATAGATGAGGTTCAGACAGGATGGTGCAGAACCGGAAAGGTTATGAGTTTTATGAATTATGGAATAAAGCCGGATATCGTATCCATGGCGAAGGCTCTGGGCGGCGGAATGCCCATAGGTGCTATCTGCGCCACAGAAGAAGTTGCGAAAGCATTTTCGGCCGGTTCCCACGGAACAACTTTTGGCGGACACCCGGTATCCTGTGCTGCTGCACTTGCGGAGGTTAATGAGCTTCTGGACAGACATCTGGATGAGAATGCAGCAAAGATGGGAGAGTACTTCAAGGATAAGCTTGAAAAACTTCCTCATGTAAAGGAGGTAAGAGGACAGGGACTTCTTGTGGGAGTTGAATTTGATGATTCGGTAAAAGGAGTTGATGTAAAGCATGAATGTCTCCATAGACATCTTCTCATCACAGCTATCGGTGACCATGTAATAAGAATGGTTCCGCCGCTCATTATTACAGAGAAGGACTGTGATGATGCTTATGAGATCATCAATGCTTCGGTTGAGGCATTGACAGCATAGGAAGCTGATTAGATCTGCATGTGTTTGTCAGAAATATACAGCGAAAAACATGTATATACATCTGATTAATTTGAAATCTGTATGTCAGAAATAAATAGAGAAAAACTGGGTTTATAGATGAGAGGAGGAGTCTGCATTATGAAGAACTTTTCTTTTTCCATACCACAGAATGTAAGATTCGGGAGAGGAAGCCTGAAATTTCTTCCGGAGACAGCAAAGGGAACAGGCGGTAAAAAAGCATATATAATAACAGGACCGCATCTCAAAAAAACGGGGCTTTCGGATATATGCGAAACCGGTTTGAAAACTGCCGGTATAGAATGTGATTGCTTTTTTGAGACAGAGGGTAATCCTTCCACAGACACAGTGGAAAGGGCAGCAGCCGGTTTTCTGAACAGCGGTGCAGACTTTATCGTGGCCTTTGGCGGGGGTTCCCCCATAGATGTTGCAAAGGCTGTAGCTGTTGTTGCGGCTTTCGGTGGGAAGATAGTGGATTACGAAGGTGTGGGTAACGTTCCGGGCCCGGTA
>Ga0256404_1003196_pt1 | contig 34075 bp, 36 predicted proteins | sample RumenRJG_01DNA_FD_185990 | JGI IMG/M metagenome (GOLD analysis project Ga0256404, IMG submission 185990) | Bovine rumen microbial communities from Lethbridge, Alberta, Canada - RJG_01 | ecosystem: Host-associated > Mammals > Digestive system > Stomach > Rumen | place: Canada: Alberta | collected... | reverse complement strand
TTCGTTCCGCCACAAGTGGTCTCGGACAGATAATAAGAACAGATGACACACTTGAACGTGCTTCCATTTCCTTAAGAATAAGTCCTGCCTCAATGGTTTTTCCTACTCCGACATCATCAGCCACCAATAATCTTGGACTATCTGATTTGATCATCTTAAGTGCAGGTCTAAACTGATACGGCACAAAATCTATGCGGGCTGAGTTCAAGGAATACAGACTGCTCGATCCCGGATTATTGATCTGGTATGCTGTAAGGGCAGATTTTACTCTGGATAAAGCCATATGTATATTTGTAACTGTCTCTGCCTTCAGCTCAATCTGTTCCCTATAAAAAGTCTGCGGAGCATTATCCATCCAAACAGTATATTTCCCGTTATCAACGCCGATAACAGCTCCTGCTTTTGAAGAATCACTGACAAGTGTTATCATACTTCCAACAACAATATCACCACCTGCTTCTGATTTCGGACTTGCAGTCGCAGTTTCTGCAGTCCGATCAGGCGTAGCCTTTGCCGTAGCTTGTATATCCTTATCATCCTCTATGTCCATGATAAAGACTTCCATGTCCCGTGTCTCACTCATTTTTGCATCGAAAGCCTGCATCAGTTCAATAATGATTTCAACATCACTGATAACCTTCTCTTTTGACAGTTCCTCCGACGAAATGTGTGCCCATGAATTACGAACCCCCATCATATCCTTGATTTTTTTGCGTTCTTTATTATTCACAAACCACGAACTGGTAATGACAAACCAGTTTCGATCAAATACTCGAAGGAGAGCTGCCAAATCCAATCCCTTTAACTCTGTAATGTTTTTCAAATCGACCTGATCTCTTTGTAAGGGAGAAAGGTTGTTATATACCAAATCCCTCCACCAGTCATTCGTCAGTTTCGGAAGTCTGTCGCCAAGCCATTCACTCATCTTCTCCGACAACTGATGCATATACGAATTCATTTTGCCAATCATATATGAATCTTCCATGGTGATTTTCTCCTCCTTCGTATCTATTCTTTAGTACGACATATCCGAGATATCAATCTCAAATTTATATCTGTGAAGTTCCTTTGTCTCATCGTCTTGGTCCGCAATGACAAGAAAGTATTCCTGGTCTCTGTTATACCGACCACTCTTTAAAGTGAACCGCTCCTGAATGAGCCGATCCTTTGCATCCATGGATTTAATATTTGCTGTTATAGGCACAGGAAAACTTACCTTTGCACCATCTGCATCTACAAAGAATGCCTGCAATCGTCTTGGCTTAACTGTATCTGTCACCGGCTGCATCTGCATAAAATCAAGCTTAACTTCTATGCCTGTAACACGATGATGAAACGTAGAAAGCTCAACATCAACAAAACCGGTATCCTGCTTGCCCTTAAACGTATTCACCTTTACTACCGGAACAATCATCTCCTGCAAAGATGAACCGCCATGTACATAGTTCTGACCACCACCTGACATCTTAATGATATCTGCTCCGATCGGTGTCGTCACATATGCACTGTTTAGTTTACTGAGATATGTCAAACATCTACTGACAAGTGCATCCTCTATAATAGGATTCCCGGAAAGCAAATATCTTTTGTTTTTGTAATTCGCCACAGTTTCTGAACTACCAGTTTTCAGTTTGTATTTCTTCTCTATAGCCGAAAGTGAGATTTTATCGCTTTCGGGAAGTTTATCCCTCTTATAAATGAAACCATGATCTGCGGTAATCAGATATCTTGTATTTGAGATGTAACCGGTGAGCTTGTGTATAACCCTCTGAATCTCTTCAATAGCTTCTTGGCAGGCGTTAAACACCTCATTTTCAGATCGCATCCCCTCTCCGCGTTGATCTATTTGGTTCTGATAGATATATACCAGTTCTTTATCTTGGAACATTTCACGGATGTCTGCCTGTTTTCCATCCTTTATAGCATCAAAATCATAGCAGGCTGATTTCGGAACAACACTCTGTAATATTTTCTGCCTCTCAGCCGTACTGTTACCACAGTGCATATCATCCACAAAGATATCAAGTGTGTCATCAACCCTTATATCTTTATTCGGCAACAATGAAGCCATGCCAAGTGTGGTCTCTGACGGAAGAACACTGAGCATATATCCCATCTTGGCATCACACTTTTCGTCCATTTCCAGATTATCCAGTAGTTCTCTTGCGCACTCATACCGCATTCCATCCGATATGATAACAACTACTCTTCCTCCACCTGCCTCTGACATAAAAGGCTTCACATAATGCTCATAGAAGTCTTCCTGTCTTACATCCGGATAAGTATCATACTCCTCATCCGTTAATGACTGATTCCATTTGCCCGTGAAATCCGTAAGGTATTTATTCGTGTAGATATTCTCTACAAGATCTCGGATTTTTTCTGTATCTTTATCCATCCCTACACGGTCAAGGAAGTAATAAAACTTACGATAATAGGTATCAATCATATAAGTTCCATTTACATAATCCTCAACAACTTCTCTAATGGTGGACTGATATCGGCGTATTGCAACCTCTTTCATAACATGGTATGCGCAGGATAGCATCTGATACTTTTCTTTAAATACGGCTCCAAAATGATATCCTGGTTTGGATCTCATCTCACAGATTTCCGGTATTGTCATTCCGGAAATCTTTTCATCAAGCATCTGATCCTCAAGTTTGGCAGCTATCCATTTCATGATATTTTCATCAAAGAAACGGAGTGCATCTGATGCAACCACATCTTCAAGTGGAATCTGCATAATCAGTCCAGAGATATTCAGCTCCTCTCCAGCTTTATATGCAAACTCATCATAGAAATCCTTTGAAGCATCACTCGTCATCAGATTCTTGATAAATACAACTGCATCATTCTTTTTGATTGAAACAAAGCCTTTCCATTCTTTTGGCTCGTTTCCATTCATTTGAACATCCATGTATGTCACAAGCATCGTAACCATGAACTTCTGAATACTTGGATTCGTATCACGATATCCATACTGTTTCTCAAGAAGGTTCCAAAATGCCCGAGAGATTCCCTGATTCTCTATCTTTTTAATCAGCGGATTATCCACTGTTCCTGCAAGAACTACATTTTTAAGCATTTCTTCAAAGTTAAAAGCCTTTGCCCCGGCAATCACGCAAAGAATGCCCAGTTCTATGCTCTCATTTGTATATGTATCAATCTCAAGGCTCTTAAACTTACGTACATTTCCACTTGTCCAGAATTTCTTGTATTTTTTGACTGTATCCTGGCACTCCGGTGGCATTCCCATCTCACCCATAAGCTGAATCAGCTTGTCCGAATAGAAATGCTGCGAATAATAAAAGATGTCTGCAAGCGAATTTTCCTTGTCCTCCGGACGTGCAAAGGGCGCATAGACAAGATAACTCGTCTCTTTATCCTGATGCTCCAGGAGCAACTTTGTAGCAAAATTATTACGCCCTGTAAGCTTAATAAGCTTACTACCGTCGGATAGTTGTATCTGGTCGATATCCTCCGCATACTGTGCGTCGTCATCGTACCAGAAGACAATCCTACGCTCATCGCTATCAAATAAGTCATTCAGTTTGTCTTGTATTTCCTGTAAGTCCATCTACTCACTCCTAATTGTATATTCCGATTTCTTCCGGCTTAACATATGCAAGAATACTTGGTACTGACTCAAACGAAGTATAACGCATGTCTCTATCAGCAACGCATTGTTCAATTCGTTTTTTCAACTCATCTATTGTATCTACCCCTACGAGAGTACAAATTTTCTCTGCAAATCTTCTTGATTTCATTTTTTTCCATATGCTCTTTCTTTCATATATATTTGCATAGACATATAATGTTGGAAACCAATAGTTTCTACCCATTATGTTTTCGCCTATATTTAAGTCTAGCGCATTGTATATCTGATACAAAAATAGATCCGCATCTGCTATACTCTTTTTGGTATAGACTGGCTTCTTTTCTCTATTATTGCATATACAATGTCCGAGTAATGTATAATGCTGTTTATACTCTGTGGTTGGTTTATATTCTTCCTCTATAGCACTGCTGTGATGCCTAAACGCAGTGTAGTCAGCAAATCCATCCTCATTATATGAATGCAGACTTTTCACAAAATATGTATTAGTCAACAAACGATTTAATGCTATGAAATCCTCTTTATGTAAGAGAAATGCCGTAACAAAAATGAACAATTCCCACAAAAAAATCCGGTATATCTCAAAAGAATTTTCATACCACGAAATACTATCAGGATTAAATGTATCTTTTGTTGTTAAAGTGTTATATGCTTCTTCAAAAAAATCAGCCAGTAACGCCCCTAATGCTTCATGAGAAAAAGGCATGATTGCAAGATAATCCAAAAACACATCACGGACATCCTTCATTTCATTGAACGCTTGATAAATAGCTTCCCCTGTATTTCTATCTGCATCATAGAACTCTATCAATGTCTCTATATATTTTGCCGGAAAATCTTTAGAGAGTCTTTCTGCCCTTTCATCCATTTTGGCACCCTTGATCTGTTTAAGATAATCCTTTATAGTAAACAACGAAACACTTTCTTCGTCTAACCAATCCGGTCTTTCTCCTCTTTTAGGTCTTCTATGTGACGGCTTATTATAAATGACTCGAAGTAACTTCTCATAGCTAATTTCATAATCATTTTCGTCTGTAAAATCTATATATATACGACTTTTCATATACGTTGGAACACACGGATTATCATTTTCATCATGTTCAGTAATTACAGGAATAAACTTTTCCTGCTCTCCGTTTCCATAAACCTCACTTGATATAATTGCTGTCTCATCGCCAACGCCTCCTTTTCTACCATTTGCCTTGTCCGCATATGCTTTATCGCATATTACTAAGACTTTTGTAATATCCGGATCATTGACGCACTTTTCCATAAATTCGTATTTGTCTTGACCTTCTTTTAAATCCCATTTGTCAAATACAATATCCACACCGTGCTCATTGAGACGCTCCACCAACGGAACAACAAAATCATCATTTGTCCATGAATATGATATAAATACCTTTGGAATTATTTCATCGTTCAAAAAAATCACCTCACCGTTTTCTTGTATCTTTGATTCCTGCTATTAGGCTTTTCGGGTATTGTGCGTTCTATAACTCCAAGTTCTAATGCCGGATTCAAATAATTATTTCTAAATGTCGGTCTGTGGGATAATCCCAGTTCATCCATCAACTCTTTTGCAGACATCGTTTCATCTCCGATTGCATCTAGCAGCTTTTTAACATTAGGATTATCTATTTTAACTTGATCGGTTTCTTGGTCGCTATCTTGATCGGTATCGTCTTCATAATCGACTAAGGTATCCTTAATAACCTGAAGCATCATCTGTACGAATTCGCTACTATCCCCATCTTTATCAGCCTTTCCAAGTGCATTATAATAGTCATTCTGTCTTTTGCGAATCAGATCCTCTATCGGAAGCCAGTAGAATAATTCCTTCCACTGTCCGAGCAGGATAGTATGCCACAGTCTTCCCATCCGACCATTTCCGTCAGCTCATGTCAAGGATGGGACAAAAAAAATTAACTTTTTTTCATTTTGTCCGGAATGCCCATTTCATAAGACATTCCAGACATAGTTAATTATCCTAAACCAAATTCATCAAAGTTTTCAAACATAATCTCTAGATTATCAATCTTCTTTTCAGTATGATAATGACCACAATACCATTTTTTGTATGATAGCCTGTCTTCAATTTTATCAAGCCAATTTTCTGTTGATTTATCTACTTTACTCTGATCAACACCAGACATAAATACTTCAACTGGCTCATATTTAAGCGGTGTGGTATGACTAAGCACCACATCTACATCCCATGCTTCACGTTCCAGCTGTTCTTCAACATACTTTTTGATTTCATCTGATGGCTGCTCATCTTCCCACCAGCCATAACCATATGCCAAACGATACGCTTTATCAATACTGTATGCTCCGCCCATTACAATTGTTTTTAGTCCATTAAGGTTATAAACTTCTCCGTCCTTAGCAAACAATATGCTCGGAAATTCTTCCTCATAATAAACCATTCCACCATTCCACACCTGTTCTTTATATGATTCAATAGTGAATGGTCTCTGTTCATGATTACCATGAATGGCGAATATAGTAATCGGCAATTCTTCAAGCTGACGTTTCTTTAATCGATCATATCGTGGACCACTGAAATTTATTCCCGCATCTCCAAGTATAATCATTATATCGTCATTTTTTGTATTAAACCTTTGGCAAAAGTTCTCAACTCGCTCAAAACTCCCATGTGTATCTCCAGTAATATAAATCATTCATTCACAACCTTCCCGATACTCATTAAACAAGCATTCTTATTATATCACATATTTTTTATAAATTGGATAAAACCTTATCGTACATATCTTGATTTTTCCATATTACCTGAACAGTATTTTCATCAATTACTATTGCTTTTTCAATCAGACTTGCCATAATTTCTTTATCATACTTATCCAGATTTACATATTTTTTTATATCCCAGATGTCACTCTCTTCAGCTATCGCTACTCGTTTATCTAATAATTCCCTCTCCAAATCAGAAAGTTCCTTATTTATTTCTGATATACGCATATCAGCTAAGCCTTTTGCATCCAAAAAATCACTTCTGGAAATACTGCCCTGCTTGTAATGTTCATAATCAGATACTTTTTTCGTTTTAAGTCTTTTCAATTCAGCTCTCAACCTTTTTATCAGGCTCTCTGTATTTCTTTTCGGCTCAGACTCTTTTGCTTTCTTCTTAAGCAAAGCTTCTGCCGTGAGCATAATTTTAGCCTGATTTCTTACAAGTTTTACAAGGACATTCTGAACAAGTTCTTTTTCTATCCTTACCTTTGAACAAGGACTATTACTCTTTGTCCTTCCTGTACTGCAATACATATACTTGTACTCTGCCTTTCCAGGTCTTAATCTAAGCCCACAATACGGACAGATAATAACGGAATAGTTTTTACTTGATGAACTCTTATCTTTCTTTGATTGACGTTTGCCCTGCATATTTTCATTTGCAGCCTCAAATTCATCATACGAAACAATACCTTCGTGTGTATTTTCCACAACTATCCATTCAGACTTATCAACCTCAATTTGATGCTTTGAATCAAAAGACTCATATACTTTCTTATGAGCCACCATATTACCCGCATATCGCTCATCACGAATAATTTTTGCAATCATAGTATTAGTCCATCCAACTTTATTTCCATTAGGAACCCAATCTCTTGAACACCCCTTCTTCTTTTTATATAGTGCCGGTGTAAGAATCTGCTCATCATTAAGTATTCTTGCAATTTCTCCTCTTTTGGTTCCAGCAATGACCATATCAAAAATTCTTCTAACAACCTGAGCGGCCTCATCATCAATTACCAACTTATGAATATCCTCCGGATCTTTCTTATATCCATAAATCCCATACGGACTTAGAAATTCTCCTCTTTTCATTCTTGAAGTTACCGCAGCCTTAACCTTTTGTGACAAATCCCGGCTATATAGATTATATACAAGATTTTTAAAAGCAACATCAATGCCACCTGTCTGCCCAACAAAAGAGTTACTATCATATCCGTCATTTATTGATATAACTCTTATACCCAGGAACGGAAATAATTGTTCCAGCAAATTTCCAACTTCAACATAATTTCTACCCAGTCGTGAGAAGTCTTTTACAATAATGCACTGCACAGATCCTTGCTTGCATGCCGTAATAAGATTTTGAAAACCTTCTCTTTCAAAGTTTCTGCCTGTAAATCCATCATCCAGATACTCCTTAATTAAATAATCCGAAAACTCTTTGTTATCACGAATGTACCTCATAATCATATCTCTCTGATTGGTAATACTATTACTTTCATTTTTTTCTGATGATTTCACATCAGTATCCTCAAGGGATAATCTAATATACATCGCTACTGTCTTTACCATGTTATCCCTCCAGTTTTCTCAGAATTTCATCACAACATGAAAATGTTATTTCTATACTTTTATCATCATTGATTGTAACTAACTCAATAAAGCTTTCAACCATTTTTCTATCCAGTTTCTTTGCTTTTTTGCACTTTTTCAGATAATCTGCTGCTCTTAATTTTCCTGCTGAATCAGAAGTCTTCTTCATATTATCTGACAGAAGTTTTTCTTCTCTCTCCAACTGCTTCTTGTCATTCAGAAACTTAGTTTTCATCAACAGATAATCGTTTTCATCAATCAAGCCGTCCGAAACATCTTTGTATAAATCCGCAATCTTTGAATTAGTCTGGCGAATCGCTCTTTCTATCTGTACCATTCTCTTTTTAATATCCTGAGTATTTTTGTCAGCAATCTCAAGCGAGAGTGAACTTTCATCTATATTGTTGAAAATACATTTTTTAATACTTTCTAATACTTTGCTTTCGACAGATGATTTATTTATTCGATTTTTATTAGTACAAACTGCTTCTCTTAATTCCTTATATCCACTGCAATAATAGCTTCTGCTAATACTGTTGCCTCTTACGTTTTGAGCTAAATTCATGCTCTTTCCACAGCAACCACATTTTATGCGACCTTTCAGAAGATTCTCTTCTTTGTATTCTCTGCTCTTACTGTTTTTTCTTCGGACTGCCTGCTCTGTCTTTTTCTTTTCCAAAATATCCTGAACTTCAAAAAACAGATTTCGCTCGATAATAGCCTCGTGTGTTCCTTCAACTACTATCCAGTCATCTTTATTCGTATAATGCATAACAATGTTATTGCAAAGCTCCTGTTTTACTTTTCCCTGAACCATATCACCTATATAAGCACGATTAGTCAATATTGTGTTAATGGTTGTTCTACCCCATTTAGAATTCTTGTATCTATCCGATTTTGTTATCCCAATGGAATATCTGTATTTTCTCGGACAATCATAATCTGATTCATTCATAATTCTTGCAATGCGGTCTAATCCATATCCTCCAGCATATAATTCAAATATTTTTTTCACTGCCGGTGCCGTCTTTTCATCAATTACAAACTTATTTTTGTTTTCAGCTGACTTCAAATAACCATATGGTGCTACCAGTCCAATATATTCTCCGTTTTTCTGTTTGGTACGAAAAGCAGTTATTATTTTCCTCGATATATCTTTGGCATAGACATCATTTACCAGATTTTTAAATGAAGCCACCATATTTTCTACGCCGCCACCTTCATTCGTATCAAAATTATCCGTGACCGCTATAAATCTTACATTAAGAAATGGAAATACATTCTCTATCAAATTTCCTGTTTCAATATAGTTTCTTCCAAGTCTTGACAAATCTTTCACTACTATGCAGTTTACTTTTCCAGTCTTTACATCGTTCATCAGCCTTGTAAATTCCGGTCTTTCAAAATTGGTTCCTGAAAAACCATTGTCCGCATATATATCAACCAGTACCATATCGGTTTTCTCACCAACAAAACTTTTCAGAAGATATATCTGATTATCCAAAGTATCCTCATCCAAATCTTCTGTAGATAATCTTACATACACTGCCGTCTTATACGCACCTTCTTTTGCAGAAATAATGCTCATGGCATTTTCTGCAATTCTGCTCTTTCTTGCCATTATGACACCTCCTGCATTTCATTCTTATTATCTTGTATATACCTAATTTGGTTCAATATTTCCTTATAATTATCTGCGTATCTGAAAACAATCTCAATTCTCTTATCTTCATATATCTTAATATAATCAATAAGTTCTACCACAACGTTTCTTTCCAGCTTTTCAATTCCTTTATTTGCAAGAAAAGACTCAATCCATTCATGATGCTTTCCGTTTCTGGATGCCAATGTCTCTATTTCAATTTTAATCTGTGCTATAGAATCAAGTGAAGCTCTGCGACGTTTTTCAAATTCCTGCTTCATCGAAATATATTCTTCTTTTGAAATCAACTCGTCTTTCAAATCTTCATAAACAGATACTTTCAATTTTTCGTACTTCTGAGCATCCTCTTCTAACTGAACAATTCTCATATTCAATCTCTTAACATTTACTTCCTGATATGGAAGTTTATCAATAAATTCAAGAAAATGCTGAATGTTTTCAAGTTCATCAATATAACTGTTCAGGTATGTCACTACAGCTTTCTCTAATTCATCCTCTCGGATTCTATGACTACTGCATACTCCTTCTTTTTTATTAGCAGAACACATATAGTAAACATATTTCTTTCCTGAAACCGTAGATACTTTACGACTCATCTGTCTTCCACAATCTCCACAGACAGCTATTCCGGAAAACAAATAAACGGACTTCTTATCTGGAGCCACCCTAGTATCCTTTTTCAGTATTTCCTGCACCATATCAAATTGCTCTTTTGTGATGATTGCTTCAAATGCATTGGGAATCACAACCCAATCCTCTTCATCTTTAATTACAGTTTTCTTAACCTTGTAATTAGGTGTAGTAACCTTCCCCTGAATTAGCGTACCAGTATAACTTTCATTTGTTAGAATTCTGGTTATTGCAACAGCACTCCATATTGCTTGTTTTTTTGTCTGCAAATTTGCACTGTATTTTATACCACAGCTTTTTTTATACTCTGCCGGAGAAAGCACACCCATATCATTCAGTTTGTCCGCTATTCTCTGCTGACTCATACCTGATATTTTCCACTGATATATATCCCTTACAACACCTGCGGCATATTCATCAATAACTATCTTATTATGATCATGTTCATCCTTGGCATAACCATATATGGTAAACGAGCCGATGAACTCACCTTTTCTTCTTTTGACATCTAAATGACTGCGTATTTTTATGGAAATATCCCTACAATACGCATCATTAATTAGGTTTTTGAACGGGATTACTATTTCATCTGTTTGAGATTTTCCTGTCAGACTATCATAATTGTCATTTATTGCAATAAATCGAACGCCCAGCATTGGAAATATTTTTTCAATATATCTGCCCGACTCAATATAATTTCTTCCAAAACGAGATAGATCCTTTACTACCACGCAGTCAACCTTGCCTTGCTTAATATCCTCCAACATTAACTGAAATGCCGGACGCTCAAAGTTTACTCCGCTGTATCCATCGTCTACACGTTCTGAAACAATTACAATATCCTGTTTATCCTTGAGGAAATCTTTGATAAGTTCTTTTTGATTAGATATGCTGTTACTCTCTGCTTTTGAAGCATCAGAAACATCACCATCTTCTTTAGATAATCTAACGTAGATGGCTGCTTTATAGATTTTAATATTACTCATAATGTGCAAGCCTCCTTAATTTTATTAGTTAGATTACCTAGTAAAATTTGTGGTTTGCACTAATTTAGTCCTAATGGTATATTAACACAAACTCACAAAAGATTCCATATGATTCTTAAGAAAATCCAAGAATCATCTGTTCAAACTGCTCGTTAAAACTCTTTCCCCCTGATGAAAATGCCACTTTTACCACCACACCATCAACTTTAAAACAATAAGGATTCTTTATCTGCTCGATAAAAGATGCAATTCTTTCATCAACCGAAAGCTTATCGTTTATGCGTATATCCTGTAAATCAACAAGTGTATCCCTATCAACATTAGTAACATCAACATCTCTTAACTTTATTAATTCCTCTGCCGTCATCCAATCCCTCCAATCTTCAAAATAATAATTGCCACCCATACAGGCGGCTATGTAAAGCCGGGGCAGATGCTCCGGCACTATTCTTTATTCGTTATACTTTCCTACCATTCCAAGCTGTATCTGCATCCCCAGTGTAATCTTAAGCATCTGAAATGTGCTTACCTTTCCGACCTGACGCATCAAATCTCCATATCTTACACAGCATAACTGTTCACACAATGCTATGCTGTGCCTGTCAAGCCCTTCTGCCTGAAAGCCATTGATAAATACATGAGTCGGCATATAGCGTTTCTTTTTTATCTTACTGGTAAGAGGAACAGCATGAAGTACCATGCTGTGTTCATTTGCCCGGTTGTTGCTGACAATCACTACAGGGCGTATGCTGTGCTGCAGATGATCCTCGTCATCTTCCGGTGGTCCGAAATCAACCATCCAGATATCGCCTCTCTTAATTTCCATCAGATTCACTTCCTTCCTGTTCTCTGATATATTCCCTTGCTTCGTCCTCTGTAGGACAAGAGACCACACGACTGCCTTTCTCATCGATCACTGTGGTCTCTGATGGATAAATGATACAGCCTAGCACCCGGCGCCACCGTCCCAGACAAGCGTAGCAGGTTCAAAGCCTCGGTTCTCTTCATTGATGCTGACATTGTGCTCGACTGCCAGCTTCATAATGCTTTTTACTGTTTCCCTGTCCGTTGAAATATCCCAGATACTTCTAACCAGAATACAGATAATCCCTTCTCTTTCTATATAGTAAATGAGCTTATCTATGGCTCTGTCATCCTTGAAAACAGTTTCAACAACCTTCATATCATTCTGCTTTGCGTAGACTTCCATTCTGTCGGCAACATGGTTTTCCATGCTGCCCACAAATACAAGGCACTGATTTGTTCCTGTCTGTTCCATAACTGCCTCCTTAATTCTGCTGTGAAATTATTCCGGAACGGAAAATTCTGTCTAACTCCTCAACAAGTTCTGAATCATCAGCGTTACAGTCATTACAGCCACAATATCCATCACTGTTCAGTGCATCATAATACTCATCCATATCTTCCTTTGCCGTTTCAACGGTAATTCCAAAACGGGCAAGCAGTTCAATGGTATCTATTACCTCTTTATCCGCTGTGCCAACCATCGCACTGGAAAGTGTTACAACTGCATCAATATCCTCAACCTCTGCCATACCAATAAACGAATATTTCATCGGCATACTCATACCCGCCTGGGAATTTTCACCAAGAAGGGCAACAATCTCATACTCATGCTTCTCACAGTATCTCTCAAGCACTTCCACAATCATGTTGTTTACTGTTTCATTTGTTGTTCCACTGATATAAATTACTGCTTTATTCATCGTAATAATCTCCTTCACTAAATAAATTTTGTTTAGAACTGTTGGGAAACCGCTTGGATATTTCCCTATGTTTGATTTGATATTCGCGCGATATTATCTCCTCACATAAAGGGACTTAACTCTCATTCACTGTCTGTTGGTCCGGTAAAATGTGGCACAGGTTGACAATGCTAAATCCCTTTGTGTGAGAAGACAATGTGGAAAGCAAAACCTTCCAATATCTTCTCAAGTCTCTCTGACTCATCCCCCGGCGGGGTAAAGCGATTCTATGCCAGCTACAATCATCATGTAGTATCCATGCCCATCAAGGACTTGCATCGGTAGCCACTCCTCGGAAATGCTTTTCGCTGAAATCCGAATGCGTTATTAAACTCATTATCTCCGGGTGCTACTCCGGTAGGCTCTGCCCTCTGCTCTTAACCTTCACAGGCACACATAATATCTGTTTCTCATAATCAGCATATAAGTGAGGTCAGTCATCGCACGAAACGGGGCATCGCCACCTGACAAACGTCAGGCGAGAAATAATTAACGGAATCGCCGTGTCCTATTCAGTTTTCAAAGATCAGTAAGGTTTCAGAACCTTCTGTCGCATCAGTGTTTGTTCGCTCTTTCCTTCGGAAAGTTGTATCTCCTGATTTCGCTTAGGTCATCAACCATAGTTAAATTGTATAAAAAAAAGACGCATCCAAACACGGAGCGTCCATACGAAATTCTATATTTTACTCGTAGTACTACTACGATTTTTATACAGCAACTGGTTTCATTCGCAATATTTTCAGCATTTCCATAAGCTGCTTCTTTTCAAAATCAGTACATTGCTGCATCTCTTTTGTAAATTCATCAACACCACTATCCTTCTCATTATCATCCAGAGGCTTGTCTTTTTCAAAATAGAAGTTGTCAGCAGATACATTGAACTCTTGGCAAAGTATAGTAATAATATCATGAGGTATTGGTCGTATTCCTCTTTCATAATGGGATATCGTTTCTGTACTCAGATTCAAATATTCTGCTAACTCTTCTTGATTCTTTCCTATCTTTTTTCTTAGTATTTTTAGCTGTTTTCCCATAACCTTAGCATCAAATACTTTATCCTGAGTTCCCATGTTCTGCTTCACCTCCTTCGTACTTATTTTTTCTGCGGAGGCAAATAAAAAAAGACCTCCACAACAAAACACAAATTTCTCTCCAAGTCAAAAATTCTACTTTTTCAATTATTTGTCTAATTTTGTTATGTAAGTCTTTAAATTTTTCAATAAAATCAAATACGTATTAAAAATCTATCTTATATTCTCTGCCTAATCATTTTTTCTAAATTAATCTCGGCATATGTCTTTTTACTAATCTTAATTATTCAAAATATTTATTCATATCAACTTCTCTTTTTATTTCTTTAAGTTTGATATTCATTTGGTTTTAGACAATACAATATTCAGTTATAACTAAAATTTACCATTATTTACCTGTCCTTGTCAACGGTTTTCGACAAATTCTCGACAGATTTCTTACAATCAATAATATCCAAATCTTGACTTACATAACACATCGCATCAAAAAAGACACAAGGAAAATCAGGTAAGAATCTTACCCAACTTTCCCTGCGTCTCTGGTGCCTGACAATACTTCACTACACCCTGTGTAGCTTTTTTATGAAATATGCCGCCCTTATCAGGTGAGCCATAATTCAATTTTATATTTTAAATACGCCTTTCTTACTATGGCTTATCAAAAAGCCTTCTGTATATTTTTTCAGTACTAAAGTTCTCTTGCATCTGTCACACTTCATGCTGATAGCCTGCAATACAATTACATCATCATCATTTTGGATAATATAATCCATAAAATGTCTGCCGCACTTTTTGCAGCGAAATTTAATTAAACCATTTTCATTCATCTCAGTCTGCTCCTTTACAATACAAAATCAACAAGTTCTATTTTGTACTTGAAAAGGAAAGGGAAAAGAACCTTTGCAAGCCTTCTGCCGGGAGTTCCGTCACATACTATGTATGCCCCTGCTTATGCTGATCTCGAAGCCAACTGATTACATACCATCGTATGTAATCAGGCTCCAGCTTTTTCCTCTACAAACCACATATTATTATCTTCATAATATAGATGGATTTCTTTTCCATCTATCACACAGGTGTATCGTGTACCGACGCCACCAGCTTTAAGGCTTGCAGCCCTTCTTACATCTGTAATTTTCTGTATTTCATATACATGTCCGTCCTGCCATACGACGCTAACAGGTTTTAGTTGCCCGTCCTTGCTGAATATGGCAGTTACATTCACATAGACTTTATTACCACTCATACTACAACTGCTCCTTTCGCTTTGCTAAAAATAACCATGAGGGTGAACTGTATGCTCTTCCTTTTCATTTACTGCCGAAAGAACAGTATCTCCAAGCATCAATCCTCTCTGCTTCTGGTTCTCCGCCCACTGCTACAGGCTTTCCACGAAGTTCCAGATGATGCAACAGCTCAATATTTGCGTAACATGCGTTTATATCACTATGCAAAATTACTCTGTCTCCCAACGTTTTCACCTCCAGTCGGTCTCTGTTGTATTGCTTCTTGCAGATACAAGTATAGCTCTCTTATCGAGAGATTGTCAACAGACACATGTGTCCTTTTATCTCTTTTTTAGAGATTTTATGCTTGAAAAAATATTTTACCTGATATATACTGTAAGAGAAAACTAGACATATAATAATCTTAGAAATGAGGCGACAATATGAGAAGTATAGGTGATATCATTTCTTCTAACAGAAAGAAACTGAAGTTATCCCAGCCAATGTTAGCTGAATTACTACAGCAGGAAGGAATTAATCTTACAGTGAAAGCAATCTCCAAATGGGAGACAAATGCTACTGAGCCTAGTGTGGCAACCTTCCTTGCTGTATGTAAAGTATTAAATATCACAAATATATATGAAGAATGTTTTGGAGAAAATCCGGCAGATCCACTCTCTTCCCTTAATGATGAAGGGAAAGAAAAGGCTTTGGATTACATTGGATTGTTACATGACAGTGGCAAATATGAGAAACAGACTGCAAAGATTATTCCATTTTGCAGATATATTGATGTGTATGATAATGCAGTATCTGCCGGAACCGGAAACTTCTTGGTAGATGGACCGAAAGAAACAATCGGGCTTACAAAGGATATTATCCCGGATACTGCAAGCTATGGTGTAAAAATCAGTGGTGACAGTATGGAACCGGAATTTAAAGATGGACAGATTGCCTGGGTTCTGAAACAGGATATTCTTGAAAACGGAGAAATTGGTATCTTCTATCTTAACGGAGATTCCTATATTAAAAAATTACAGGATGATAAGAATGGCGTATTTCTTATTTCTCTCAACGAGAAATACTCTCCTATTCCTGTTAATGAAAATGATCGTTTCGATATACTCGGAAAAGTGGTTGGAAAGAATCATCCGAATGAGATTAGAGATTTCCTGCAATAAACGAGTCCATATTTTAGGACAGTTTTTTCTGTATCCTTGGTAATAAAGAATGTATGAAAGTAGGTGTTTATTATGGCGATCGTTAATAACCTTAAAGAAATTCGTGAATCACGAGGTCTTCTCCAAGAGGACTTAGCCTCTGCCACCGGGTTCTGCACAAAAACTATCGGCAGAGTGGAACGTGGTGAACGGGCACCATCCGCTGAATTTATGCTCCGGATTGCAGCATATTTTAATCTGCTTGTTGAAGATGTATTTAAGTTGGAAGAGCACTGACTTTGGTCGGTGCTCTTCTATTCCTTGTGATTTCAAATAAGATTTGACTATATATAATTGCTATAAAGTTCATCCTTAATAAAACTTTACAATCTGGCATTGTCATAATAAATTCTGTTCATGCTTTCGTCTTTTGTTCGTAAGAGAAATTGTGACAACTATATATGAACCATTCTGCTTTTCATTTTTTCTTTTTTAAGAAACTTTCCTTTATTTTTTTCAAAGACAAGTCTCCGGCTCTAGGAATACCTTGTAATCCACAGTAAGGACACCACGTTTTTCCAACATCTGGATTCCATGAATACTTCCTTTTACATCTTGGACATTTCTTATACATTGGAACCATCGTCATAATAATCATCCTCCAATCTAAAAGTAAAAAACAAACTCGCAAATTCACAGACGCAATATCGGGTTATGAACTTCCGACATTGCTCTTAAATCTTTAGTATATCTATATTTCCTCTATGAACCTGCTTATGACATTTCTGGCACAAAGTCACAATGTTGTCTATGCTTGCAGCTCCACCGTACTGGTAATTCAAAATATGATGCCCCTCTACATGCTCGGTAGAACCACAAACTTGACATGTATACAAATCTCTTACTTTCCCTTGTTTTTGAGCTACGCAATGCTCACTTTCTCTTGAAGCCATATCATTTCTTCCTTTCTAACTGTTTACGATTTCCTGTCTGAAGTAATCCACCAACATCACTTTTCTTGCCACAGGCTATAGTTCCTCTACCATTTGGTGCATATTTTCTCTTTGCCTTCATGATTTCCTTAGTCATCTGTGCAGCCTGCTCATTTGTTAAATCTCCAATAACCGCTACCACGGCATTATCTCTTTTCCCTGCCATTTGCACCACCTCCTAAAAATTGGTTATCTGTACTCCATTTTCATTTTCATAAGTCACTGTATTGTCACCATATCCTATTGTTACTATATCATCCAAATGAACTCTCCAACTCTCCCCATCCTTAACAAGCGGAATAATATCAACCTCTCCGTGCTTTCTTTTTATTGCTACAAACTCGTTTGTTACATTTATGACTACATCGCCTTTTTTTAATAAACCTAATACCATAAGATTTGCCTCCTTTAATCTGTTACTATGCTTTTTCCAACTTCTACTATACCTACATTTAACGCTGTTGTTGTTCCTCCAGCAGCTATTGTTCCCAAAGTAGTTGCTGTTGCCGTCTCAATTCCAATCGTGGTAGCAGCACCTGCCGCGGCTGTACCTGCAAGTCCTCCGATTGTAGCGGTTCCAGCCGCCACTGTTGCTCCAATTGTTCCTGCAGATGCAATAGCTACCCCTGTTACTGTTGCTGCGGTTTCTGCGACTACCGCCAACGCTGGTAATAAGAAAAACATAAAAATCCCTCCTTCACTATGCACAAGCACTCTGACTTTCAAACTCTTTCGCCATAATCCAACCTATGGCTTCTGTAATTGCTGCCGCTGTAGTTGCGTTAATTATATTACCCACGCCTGGGAGCCATCCAATAAGTACCTGAGATGCTGTTCGACCAACAGTCGCTGCTGCTGCACTGGCTACTGCCGCTTTAGCCGCACTTTGATCTAATGTTATTCCAAATACCTTTCCCAACGACACCGCCATGGTTAATTGAATGGGCGTAATTATTAAATTGTCACTTCCTGGCACCTGAGCTAAGCCACCACCTACTGCAGCAGCCGCTGCACTGGCTGAATGAATAATTCCGTTACATAAACTTGTTTCTCTACTAGTCATAATCGTTTCCTCCTTAAAATAAGAAATTTATTAATTGATACCGTCGTGCTCTCGCATCGAACAATTATAATATATCACTGCATTTAGTAACTATCAAGAGTAATATAAATCGCTATTTTTGTTACTTTTAAATATGTTTTGCTCTATTTATCTGTCGTATTTGTTACCAAGTAAGTAACGTTATCCCGTTTTATATCCATTAAAACCCTCCACGTTTCCATATGTCACTTTCACTGATATTAAATAAATTTGCTACGTATGCAACCGCCTGTGGCTTGTTCATACCTCCTGCAATTAATTCTAAAATTTTTGCTATTATAATTACCCAATCCCATACTGACATAATCAATTCCTCCTTAATTCAAAGATTATTACCAACTACAACTTATGCCACCAAACTTCTCCTTTCTCTTGGCATATTATCAATAATCATATCCAACAGCTTTTCAACATTGTAGCCTCGCTCAGCAGAGTAAAAGACAGGCTTTGAAATCCTAACACCTGTTGCCTCCATGAGTCTGCTACGAACAGAATATGTTTTTTCCTCTAAAAAATCTAACAATACATTGTCTGGGCAGTTCATTCTTTCATTCCAATGTCTTCCTTTCATTGCCATATCTGCTTGATTTATAGCTACTAAAACTCTATCAACCTGAAAATTTGGTGCTACCACTTCGTTAAGTAAACGGTATGTTGTCCCCATATCTCTTCCGGAACCATCGAGTATTACCAACACCGTATCAATCAAACCATATCTATTGTCATCTAAGTAGTAATCCTTATACAACAAATTAACTAAATCCTTAGAATAGCGCTTATCACTAGCCACATTATCGCCCAAACCAGGGCTATCCCAAAAGCGCATAAGTTCATTCAGCTCCATCGAACTAATATACATTGTCTCAGGATCACAATGTCTTCCTATCTTTGCAACTTCCTTTTCAAACACTGCGTTAATGGTCGAGGACTTGCCAGCCCCCGTACCACCTACAACAAGTACGTCCAACGGTCTAAACCTTGCAACTCTCAAATTTCTATCTATATCATCTACTCTATATAATCTATTCATAATGAACCTCCTATCTAAATAATCCACCAATAAAACCAATTACTCCGCCTACAACAGTACCTATACTACGACCTATAGTCTCACCCACGCTACCAAAAATGCCACCAATCGCACCACCAATATCTGCTCCCTTAGAAGCCCCCTCTGTGATGGACTCAAAGATGCTCTTTCTGGTTTCCGCACCATAATCAAGCAATTCATCGTCATCCTTCCACATCTCTGTATCCTCATTAATGTTATTTGCGTATACTACTCTCTTCTCGGAAGGTGTAGCCTTTACGATGTAATATAAGAGTTTAGATAAATTGTACGGTCTTCCCTGTTCTCCCCCTTCTTCCTTATATCCAGCACTATAATAAATAGGTTCAATTCTAACACCCGTTGCTTCATATACTCTGTCTTTTACCGAACGAACCTTCTCCTCCAAAAAGTCCACCAACTGCTTGTTAGGCTCATTCTTCTCATAATTCCAATTGCGTCCTTTCATCGCCATATCTGCCTGATTTATTGCTACTAAAATCCTGTTTTCCTTTCCCATACCAAGGTTTGGAATAATAACACTGTTAATCAATTCATATGAGGTTCCCAAATCCCTGGTACCACCATCGAGGATGACCAAAACTAAATCAATAAGAGCATTTCCTTCCACATCTACTTCCGAGAGCTTCTTAATAATATTCTTGGCGTGTCTGTTATCTGCCTCCTTACCATCGCCAAGTCCCGGAGTATCCCACAATACTAGATTGTCAAGTTCATACTTCTCAATTTCCATTGTCTCAGGATCAACGCCAACTCCAACTTTGGCCACCTCAGTATCAAACATTGCATTGATTGTAGAGCTTTTGCCACAGCCAGTCGCTCCTGTAATCATAATATTTATCTTCTGGTCCTTGAGTTTCATTACATTTTTTAGCATCTTGTTCTTGTCTGCCTCACTAATGTTAGCGTTCATAATGTCATTCTGAATTGCATCATAAATGTTTTCTTCTCTCATATTAAAACCCTCCATTAAAAATAAATAAAATTGTTAATCAGTTCTAAATCGTTCGCCCTCTGAGCTTGTTTATACTATACCTCATTCAAAAGGTAACGTACAGTGAACATTTCTTGTTTCTTTTTGTTTCTATTCTCGCATTTTTTCTTGATTTTTTATTAGTATTGTGTTACTTTTTTAGTAACAGCAAATATCAAAAGGAGGTATTTCCATGGGATTTATTGATGAAAATGGTTATCCGTTAATCAACGAAGAACAGAAAATTAGAATTTCACTTAGTGATAGAGCCAAACTTACAATGGCTGAAGATATGGATGTTTTTGGCACACCAAAAGCCGCAACATTTATAAATTTAGTTTTTGAAAATTTTAAGTCAGAAGCTAAATCCTCTATTTCTTTGTATTTACAACAAAGAGAGTTAGAATTAGATCGATTGTTCAATGGTACAAAATTAGATGCTATAAGTAAAAAAATAGCCATAGATCAGATTTTAGCATTCGAAAAACAAGGGATTCAAAACAAAATCGCAGATTATAACAATCCCAGAGGCGAAAGCAAACTTTATCATATAAACGACAATAATGTAAAATATTTATTAGAAGATTGTGACGAAGAACAATACTATAACCGTCCCGGTCTATATTTGCGTTCCATTATCGAGGAATACTGTTCATTACCATTTATAAAGCGTGAACGAATTTACAGAAAAGATGTCTATGAAACTATAGAAAAGGCATGTCAAGAACGTAGAATACTTAAAATAAAAGCGAACTACTACGGCAAAGATCAACTATTTTATGTGTACCCATACAAAATTGTACCTGATTCATTCCACACTCAGTCATATTTGGTGTGCTATTCCAGAAAAGCAGAGGAGGAAGATAAGGATAAAATTGTTGCTTCATTTTCTATGGCAAGAATTAATACTCCTACTATGCTCACAAAAATATTTCATTTAAACAAACAGGAAATTGCAAACATTGAAGCACAATTATCTAATTACTCACCGGCTTACCTCATCGGAAAGCCAGAACAGATAAAAGTCAGACTAACACAAAAAGGAAAGCAATCCTATCAATCAAGACTATATTCACGTCCCGAAAAAATAGACTCACTTTCCACTGATGATATATATGTTTTTGATTGTACGCAACAGCAAATATATAATTACTTTTTTCCATTTGGTGCTGATGCAGAAATTATAAGCCCCGAATACTTACGCTCTAGATTTAAAAATGCTCACGATAAAGCACTACAAATATACAATAATGTAACTACTTTTTAAGTTATTTAAATATTCTTAGGATCCACAGAATACAGATAAACACCACTACAATTCCCTTACAAAGTCTAATATATATCCGTTATTCTGTGGATTTCTTTCTATAATGGTGACTACAAGATTCTTATTCTTATAATCTGCTGCATTTTTTGATATCGCCTCAAAATAACTTTTTGCGATTGAACCCTTTTCCCCCTTATGTTCGCCTTCTGAAACAATTGTTCCCTTTAAATTTTTATTTGTTCCAGTTTCTTCTCCGCGAAAAATCAATTCGTCTGATTTCAAAGATTCTTGAAGCGTTTCCATGTTATTGTACTCAGAAGATTTATTTATCAATTCTTCCTCCGACAATAAGACACCTTGTCGGGAAATTGGTACTTTATTGATAGCATCTAGTATTTCTTTACAGTAAACATCAACCTCCTGTTTTTCTAAGTCTGTAATATATTCCTCATGACCATGGGCAATTGGATTACGAGCATTCCCACATTTTTTAAATTTCTCTCGCCACTCATCAACTTCTGTGTCCCTAAAATACTTTGAAAATACATTCCAAGAATGCATTATTATTTTTAAAGAATCATTCAATGACATTACGTCAAAATATGTACAATTCTTCAAAAATTTCTTTTGCGTATCTGCGATAAATGTGTCATATCGAGAAATACTATTCATTGCATCTGGTGTATTTAATATTATTTCTCTCTCAATATCTTTTATTGTTTCGCCATACACTTGGTAATACTCAATTAAGCTGGCCATTTCACGCTCAATGATTTGTTTTATTGTCTTTTCAACCCCGATAATAGCATCCCAAATGCTAATATCACGCATATTGATACTTAAAAACTGGGTAAAATATTCCGAAATTGCGATTGTACAATTCTGATAAAATGATAGATAACCTAAATTAACCAATTCATCTCTGTCATTTTGAGTTACACCTATATTTGGTCCAATCACAAACGGAAGCAACCTGTCCAAATCCTCATCTCGTTCCAAATGTCGTTGAATATCTCTATAATAATCATTAATAGCCTTACATCTGCTCGTAAAAATCTTTGTTATATCAATTTCCTTACCATTATTTGCTGCTTCAACAATATAATAACCAATAACAGAAAGTAGAAACGGGCTTCTTCCAGCATAATATTCTATTTCATTCTTCTGATCTGTTGTTAAAATTATCCCTCCATCTTCAAAAACATTAAAATACTCATACATATCTACATCATTGAATCCTAAAAAGTATATAGGCTCTAGTACTCCATGAAAAGTTGAACTTTGATATGTGGTTTTTTCAATCATATGTAGTTGTCTCCTTGAAATCAACATAGATGACACTTTATGATCAGCAAAAAGAGTTCTAAATAATTCAAAATAGTGTGTTTTTCCCTCAAACAAATTTTCTGCATAATCAAACTCATCAAGCACAATTATTGTACGAATCCCCAGTTCATTCAACTCGTCAAATATGTCTATGATATTCTCTTCAAATTCAACCCATTCCATATTAGAAGATTCTCTAATATCTTCTAATAGTTGTTCCAAATAGTCTGCTGAAATACCCCTTTTCTTTATGTACTTAGAAATCTTGAGGCAGATTTTCTTCCAAAGTCCATAATAATTTTCACAAAGTTTTACATCATGACTAATAACTAAAATATTATCTGGCACTTCTGAAAAAACAACATCGGCAAAAGATGTCTTTCCTATTCTAGTGAGTCCTACAATAGTTCTGCCTACTCTATTGGAGCCTTCAAGATAATCCCGCTTATATTTAGAAACCAACTCTTTTCTTCCAATGAACGAATTTCCTGATACTGCTCCTCCAATCTGAAATATATTATCCATTACATTACCCCCAAACCATATTTTTCAATCAGCCATTCTTTATAAAGGACCACCTTAATCTTACATCTATCCCCATTTGAAATAATAACCACATCTCTCTGTTCAAGCTTATATAATATTTCTCTATCTTCTTCCGATTGAATTACATCTTCTACTAGAGTATATTCTTTTTTATTTGAAAATTCCGCTATTCTCTTTAAAATGGCTTTATTTCGCTCAATTATGGTCGAATTTTCTCCAATTTCACTTAAATCACGATATTGCGGGTCAAAATTAATCTCATCAAAAGAAGGTAACATCTTTTTAATATAGTCGTCTATGTGTGCTCTTGTAATAAAAACAGAACGTGTGTCATTAAGATACTCAACTAGACCAGCACAAATCTTACCAATAAGGAATGCACTGCCTGATGTCAACTCATAAAGTCTATCTAACGCACCCTCCTTATACCTGGATACCTTTTCTCCATTTTCATTAATATATAATATTGGCTCATCCATAAGTCTTTGAGCATCATCTTTTGATAAATAGCTAACTTTCATGGGTTCCACAATACCAAAATCATTAGTAAATCTTTGGTCAGCCATAAATTGCATCATATGATCCTGACCAATAATTATTGCAAAGACATTATGCGTCTGCATAAAACCTTTCCAGAATTTCATTATTCTATCAGTCATTGTTCCCTGACGAATCCAATCATAAATGTACGTGAACTCATCAATCATCAACACAATACGGTACGATTTATCCTGTTCCTTTATCACCTCATAAACATCATCGAAAATTTCATTAAATCGAAGCTGAGATTGATCAGGATTATCAAGCAATGATTTTGCGTCTATTTCTATGCCACGTGCCTTGATAATAGTCGCCAATTCTTTATGATATTTACTAATCTCTTTGTTTAGTTTTCTCAGCAAAGTATATAAAAAGTCGGTTATGTTCTCTCCCTTTATCTCTTTTGTTCCAAGAGATTCCATATCTATAATGATATTCTCTTCACTCTGTTCCCTAAGTTGGACTTGCAAATGATGTAATATAGATGATTTACCAGTTCTTGTTTGTCCATATAATGCCAAACATTTACCACTCTTACTTTCAATTGGTGATTTATTAATTTGGTCTATAATAGAGGCAATGTCCTTATCTCTTCCATAGAACATACTCTTATCATGCACTGGATCACCACCGGAAATAATCTTAAACTTATTGTCTATCGGTTCAAAAATAGACTCACTGTAAAGTGGCACCGTAAGAACAAAATCGGCTGAACCATCTTCTGTTTCAGTCATATTCTTTTTATACTGATATGTAATTGATATCTTAATTGAAAATTCCTGCTCCTCTAAAACCTTCTCTGAAATCTTGAAAGTAAGCATTTTCTCTTTTGCTCTTCCATCTCCAATCCATAGGTCCTTACTAAGCATAGTATCCTCAGTATTTTCAACACCTTCACCAAAAACACTCATTTGAACGTTGTCTGCGTTCTGTGCATTAGCTCTATTTGTATAAGCAATTGGTACCCTAACAATCATTTTATCTGATTCAAATGAACAATCGCTTGATAAAGATACCGAAAGTTGCGGCTCTGAACCACCATATAAAGATACTGATTCTTTCAGTATTTTAATTTGAATCTGTTCTAATTGTGGTAATAATTTTTCATAAGACAAATATGTTGGATATTCATTTATCTTCTCTTCAAGTATTTTGCGTGCATCATCTGCTCTCTTTAACGTTTCAGCCTTATAATCAAATTCAGCTATCTCATTATATCTCGCAATGCTTGAAAATATTTCATACAGATTGTGAATATAATCTCTATCCGTATTATTAAGAAAATTATTAAACGGACTTCTTTTTAATTTATCAAAGTTTTCCTGGAGCTGTCCAACAGCAAAAAGAGATTCTATAGTTTCACGAACCAATCTAAGATATGCTTTTCGATGAGCATAATAAGACTCTGTAGCTTTATCCCATACACTCTCTAAATCAGCTATAGAACTTATATCTGGAACCTCTGTGCCTATTATTTTTGCCAGCATATCAAGAATTTTTCCTTGAAATGCATTAGCATTAATAAAACCGAGCACATTTTTCTTTATCCTAGTGTTATAGGTCAGAAATTCTATCATTCCTATAGTAAATATGTTGATTTCAGTTCTAATAGGGTTCTGCATTATCTTTTGAATAGCAGCTAAACATGAATTGTGTTCTTTGTATTTTTGATAAATGCTATTTCCATCTCTACGAATATTATCTACTGAATCAAAATAACTTTGTATATATCTTATTGTCGCAACCACCCAACTTGAATGCAGTTTCTCAGAATCATTAAAAATGGTGATGGGCTGAATATAAAAGTACCTAGCCACATCTAGATTATCTGTCAATTCAGTTCTATACAGACGCGAATTTGCATAAGAACATGTTCCCTCAGCAACAAAGTAGAGATATCTTTGCTCATTAAACTTATCGGGATTGATATCTTCATCACGTTCCAAAATCTGATGAATTAACTTTGCTCCTGCTAAATACTGGTTACTTTTTGCCTCCTCATTTACGCTACGTTTTTTAGGGTTTAAAATAGATTTCAATATACTTTCCGCATTATCCTGAGTACCAATAAACTTGCCTTCTTCAAGAAGATTTTTCACTTTTACTTCGGAATCTAGATTTAATCCATCAATATGTCTTTGAATATAATGGTTGATATGTGTAATCCCAATATTTTCAACTATAAGTTCCGTCTCTTCACTTATATTTCCACTTAATATAGATCTTGCAAACTCATTGTTGGAATCTATTTCACATATTTGTTCAGCATATTCCTGTGCTTTAGAAATATCATCTTTATGAATGTATGCATTACACATTCCGATTAGTATATACAGTTTCCGTTTATCTCTTTTCTCTTCAGAGAAATTCTTTTTATCGCAGTTTTTAAGACAAAATTTATATGTTCTAATCGCCTCGTCGTATTCCTCAATTTGAAAAAGAAGATTTGCCTTGGAAGCAGCAATTTCAGTCGCTCTTTCCAATGATGTAGCCATTTCTATCATTTTGGAGAACGTTTCATCAATATCCTTTTTATAACGCTTATCTTTTGCCTTAATCAAAATGGATTGTTTTAAGTTGAGATAAGCATTATTATCCATCACTATTTTTCCCTTTTTATCCAATAACTGTAATGCCTCTGGATACATTTCTAATCTAGAATAAGTAGAAACCAAATTAGGGATTGCTGCTGTCAATCGCATATTAGCATCAATAGCCTTCTTGTAGTATGTTATTGCTTTTTGAAGATCTTTTTCTTCAATTTCAGCTTTCTGTGCCAAAACAAAATAATCAACAGTTACTATATCCTCTTTTTCATATTTTGCAACCTCTGAACGCAGCTTTGGTGCCACAATAAACAATTGTTTTTTTAAATTTTTATAAGCTTCTTCTCTCATATATTTTGAACCATATCGTCCCAAATACATTGCACAATCATTAAATCGTCTCTGTGTAACCAGAATTTGGTATAAATTAGCTACAGCTGATCCTGGTTTCTCATTATTCTCGATAGCTTGAATGTATAATTTTTCCGCTTTAGAAAGATTTTTTTCATCCATTCTTGCCCTTTCAGCAGCTGCAAAAGTAGGGCATTCATCCAATGTTCTTGTATCCTGCATAATACCTTGAAATTTCACAACATCCTTTTCAACTGGTAACATTTTTATCAGTTCCATCTTTGTTCCAATTGATTTTCCCTTAAAAATTTGAAGTAAGTCTTCTAAAGATGCTTCTGTAATGTCAAAATCAAGCATTGCGTTATATTCTATACGATTAGCTATCATAATTGCTCTCAAAACAGAATGATATGCACGCAGCTTGTCACTCGTAATTAATTTTGCAGATATTTTTGAACAAAGAGAATAATCATCAGTATTAATCATCTTCTCTAAAAGATATCTATAAATATACGCACTGGCGTTACGGTCATACACAAAGTGTCTTACCGCAAAAAACAGTTTCTTTTCCTCACTATGATATCTTTCCGCGATTGCAAATGCTGATTCATTGTCATCGCCATTTTCATAGGCTACTAATGCAAGTCCATCACACTTGCATCTATAATAAACAGCTCCTAATAAATTACTGGGTGTCTTAGAACGTGGATAGTTTTTGATTAACCTTTTAATCTTTCCAATGTTCTCTTGAATCTTGTAATCGGCAGGTGAAATCTCATGACTTTTGTTAATCGCATAATCAAGACTATTAGATATCGCATTAATTTCATTTTTCAGGTAAGAGTCATCTGTCATCTTTGCAACATCATTTATACTTTTTACAGCTGGAGCTTCGAAAGATTCAAAAAAAGAAATTCCTCGTTCTCCTAATTCTGAAAGAACCGCATCAATAATATTTTTATTATTTGTTGATACCTTCTCATTCAAAGCAGGAACTTGTTCTGACACAACTGGATTTAATTCATCTAATTCCGATTCTACGCCTAAACTATTATTATTTTCAGCCCCATCATTTACAACCTCAATTAGGTCTTGACCAATTACAGAAGTTTCTTCCTCATGCTCATCTACTTCATAGTATGAAAGAGAATCCAAAGATAATACTGGTTCTTTACCATTATCTCTTCGAATCTTTACAGTTTCTAAATCGAGTGCAACAACTATTCCTTCCATCTCCTTGGAACCAATCATTAACTCAACTTTGGTGCCTATTTTTACTTCCTTGAGGAAGTTATCTTTCATTGCCATTGTATTTTCACCCTCTCCTCTATAGTTTTCTATCGATTATCTTTAGATGTCTTTACTTTCCTAACTTTTTTTCATCTTAAGATTTCTCTATATCTAATGGAATCATCCACATACTAATTACACAGCTTATTCTTATAATACCCATTAAATATTTTACCACAAAACTTGAACAAATTCAATTATATTCTCACCATGCTAAAGTGGAGTTACTGTCAAGTAATCGATAACACTATTTTTGATACGATTTTTTCTCTACTAATACTTTGCCATTGAAAGCAACGCCCACCAGTCTCCTATGATTTTCTTCCAACCCAACCACAAACATCCTCTTTCTGCTTTAGTTATGGTCTTTGCTTAATTCAATTTTTCATACAGCTTATCCACTTCTTTTTCATACACTGATTCTGTCGCAGAATCAAACAAAACCCATTCTACAAGATCAAAGCTATTCTCGTTATCCTCCAAAAATCTGCTTACCGTCTTTACCGCTATCTTTGCTGCAAGTTCTACCGGAAAGCTATAAACTCCGATTGAAATGGAAGGAAATGCAATACTTCTTATCCCATGCTCAAGTGCCACCTGCATTGAATGAAAGTAGCAACTTGCAAGTAGTTCCTCTTCCTTACTTCTGCCACCATTCCAAATGGGACCCACAGTATGTATCACATAATCACATGGCAGATTATATGCTTTTGTAATCTTAGCCTGACCTGTCTCGCAACCATGAAGAGTCCTACACTCTGCTAAAAGTTCCGGTCCTGCTGCCCTGTGAATGGCACCATCAACTCCACCGCCTCCTAAAAGAGAATTATTTGCAGCATTTACGATTGCCTGAACATCTGTAATTTTCGTAATATCACCTTTTACCGTTTTGATTAAATACATTTTTCCACCTGCCTAATTCTTATATTACTATTCCATTGCAATGGTCAATCTCATGCTAAATAATCTGTGCTGTCCATCCTGAATACTCTCCATGCTGTTTCTTAAAGTTCTGATCAAGATAGTCCACTTCTATTTCCTGATATCTCGTACATGGTCTTACGCCTTTCAGCGAAAGACATCCTTCCTCAGTCTGATACACTCCGGATTTCTTTGTAATTATCGGATTTATCATTGCAAATTGAAATGGTCCGGCTGCTACTACAATGATATTCTTTTTTACCCCAATCATATTGGCAGCCATACCAACACAGTGTTCTAAATTTGCCCTAAGTGTATCAAGCAAATCAGTCACAATCTGTTTATCTGCCTCTGTTGCATCCACTGACTTCTGTGCCAGAAACAGCGGATCATGCATTATCTTCTTTACCATTAATTCCATCCCTTCCATACATCAGGCTGATATCCAAGTGTAGATTGCTTTCCATTTCTCACTACCGGTGTTTTAATTACCTGCGGATTCTCAAGTACCTTTTCCAGTTTATCCTCATCTGCAATATACTTAATAAGAGCAAGTATATCCTGGTCTTTTCCTTCCCAGTTAATCATATTTTCAAGACCGCCATTAGCTTGTGCAACAGAAGTAAACTCTCCCTTACTCATGCCTTTTTCTTTCATATCTATAAACTGATACTTAATGCTTCGTTCTTTGAAAAAACGCTCTGCTTTCTTAGTATCATTGCATTTCTTTGTTCCAAATATTTGTATATTCATATCAGTATTCCTTCGCTATCTCTTCATTTATTCCATACATTTTCTTAAAAATGTCAAGATCTGATGGACTTTTAATCAACATTACCTCTTCTATCTTACCTGTATGGATGTCTTTAAAACCTGCAACCTGCTCCCCATTACAGATACTCGCTTTAATTACCGGCTTCTTATTGTCCTTATCATATGTCTTTACTATTGTTTTCTTCTTAAAAAGTCCCACTCTGACCACCTTCTTTTGACTTTGACATCAGTATGAGTTTTTCAAAGGACTGGGCAAAACGTTCATCATCTTCGTCTGTACGTTTTTTCGGTCCCTTAATATGATTCTTGTGAGAGCCTCGTCTTGCTTTCTTGTTAAGATGTCTCTCCATCAACATCTGGCCAATATTTTCATTCGTGTACCACTTACCGGATTGATGAATGGCATACGCACCTTTGCCAAGTGCCATTGCTGCCACTCCGTAATCCTGTGAAACAACGATGTCTCCTTTATGACAAATACTGATCAACTTATAATCTACTGCATCTGCACTAGCTCCTACAACTATCACTTCGCTGTAATCAGAATACAAAACATGGTTCGTATCACACAGCAATGTTGTTGGAATATTATATTTTTCAGCAATCGATTCAACAATGCCTACCACCGGACAGGCATCCGCATCCACAAATATCTGCATTATTATCTCTCCAATTTCTTTTGAATCCATGTCATAATTACGTCCACAAGATACTCCTGCTGCACCTGACTCAATTCCTTTCCCGGCTGAATTTTGTGCCACTTCCGTATGCACTCTCTACAGCAGGTTGCAGTCGCATGTTGAGCTACAAATACCGGATGCCCCTTAGTCGGTGTCTGCTTTCCATCATTCGGTATATGTGCTGGAGCTTCCCTCTTTGCAATAAAGTCCGCAGCGTGTTGTCTGATGGTATCAAGTCCCTTCTCATTTATGTAATCAATATCTTTCTGTTTCAAGTGAAAACTGCTACGAAACTTGGAATTACCAAGTCGTTCAAATAACAGCTTATACTATTCATCCTTTGTCATTAAAACTTCACTACTTTCGGTTCATGTGTAAATGATGAAAATGTAGCAATGGCATTCTTAAAATAAAATACCTCTGTGTTGCCATCATCTGCAGAATACATCTTCTGCAAAGATGGAAGGGGAAAATGTTTGGTGCTTCAGGCAAAGCAGATGTATCAATCTCAGATGTAAATGATACGGATAAAAAGAAGAACAATCAGGCAGAGTTTGAAGCAAGTAAGAAGAAAATGATGAGAATGCTTATCATCTGCGTGGTATTTTTTGTGTTGCTTATCGGTGCCGCAGTTGCCTATAAACTGGGTTACCTTGCACCACTCATCAGTTATGTAACTAAGAAATAATATCTGACCTGTTTGGTCGGAGTAATTTTGGCATCAGCCGGATTGCTCCGGCGATGCCTCAGAAATAAGGAGGACAAACAAATGGGTTTATTTACAGATGGATTTAAGGAATTGAAAAAAGCAAGTGAACCACTTTACAAATCCCCTAAATCCATACAGGAAACAATTGAGATTATGGCAGTAGCGGAAAATGGTATCTTCGAGGTGGCAAGGAACCGTTACAGTAAATGTTATCTGTTTCAGGATATCAATTACACTACTACCAATGAGGATGAGCAGATAGATATCTTTGAGAGATACTGCAAGTTTCTCAATTCGCTTGACTGTAATTACAAGATTACGGTCAATAACAAGAATAAGAATATGACAGAGCTTCGGGAAAAGGTCATGTTCCCAAAGAAAGGCGATGGCTTTGACGAGTACCGTCAGGCATACAACGATATCATTGAGGAGAAGATTCTGGATGGCAGACAGGGGATTGAACAGGAGAGGTATCTTACTCTTACGATTGAGAGAAAGAACTTTGAAGAGGCAAAGGCACAGTTTGCCACTTTGGAAGCCACCATTCACAAGGCATTTAATGAGCTTGGAACAGAGATTGTTCCCCTTACCGGTAATCAGAGACTTAAGATTCTCCATGATTTTTACCATCTTGGAAATGAGGAAGAATTTGATTTTGACATTAAGAAGGCTAAGAAGGTGGGAGCTGACTTTAAGAATGATCTCTGCAATGGAATGATTAAGTTCTTCCCGGACAGCTTTGAGGATGAGAGCAAGTTCTGTAAGGCACTTTTTATCAAGAAGTATCCAAGCAGCTTATCAGACAGGTTTTTGAATGAGATTACTTCATTACCTGTTCACTCCATTACAAGTATTGATGTAGTACCTGTGCCAAAGGATTTGACAACCAAGACATTACAGAAGAAATATCTCGGTATCGAATCTGACATTATCAAACAGCAGAGAGTCCGCAACAAGAACAATGACTTTTCTTCTGAAATCTCTTATGCGAAGAGAACGGAGAAAAAGGAAATTGAGGCAATCATGGATGATGTCCGTGAAAATGACCAGTGTCTGTTCTATGTGGGGGTGACTATCATTCTTATGGCAGATTCAAAGAAAGAGCTTGAGAGTATCACGGAAACCGTTGAAACCATTGGGAAGAGAAACAGCTGTACCATTGATGTGCATTATCTGAAACAGAGGGAAGCACTTAATACAGCACTTCCGATTGGAGTAAGACAGGTAGAAACCATGAGAACCATGCTGACACAGTCCCTTGCGGTGCTTATGCCATTTAATGTGCAGGAGCTGAATGATGAGGGTGGTGTTTATTATGGTATCAATCAGGTAAGCAAGAATATCAACATCGGAAACCGAAAGAAGCTTATCAATGGAAATGGGTTTGTTTTCGGAGTGCCGGGTTCCGGTAAATCCTTCTTCTGTAAGGCTGCGATGGGGCAGGTATTTCTTTCTACCGATGATGAAATTATAATTATAGACCCTCAAAATGAATATTTTGATATTGCAGCAACTTATGGTGGAACAGTCATTAATATGTCCACTTACACGGACAACTATGTGAATCCACTTGCCATGGATGTATGGAATCTTGACCAGAATGATACAAAAGGCTGGGTAAGGGAAAAAGGTGAGTTCATGCTTGGACTTTGTGAGCAATGTATTGGAGACAGTCTTAATTCCCGCCAGAAGTCCATTATTGACCGATGTGTGAGAAAAATGTATATCGACATTGCAAGAAGCAGAGAGAAATATATCCCGGTTATGAGTGATTTTTATGATATCCTTATGGCACAGCCGGAGGAAGAGGCAAAGGATATAGCATTGTCCCTGGAACTGTTTGTCAATGGTTCGCTTAATATATTCAATCACCAGACAAATGTAGATGTTGATAACAGATTCACTGTGTATGGTATCAGAGATTTGGGAACAGAGCTTAGTCCGATTACAATGCTTGTTATGATGGAGTCTATCCAGCAGAGAATCATAGAGAATGGAAAGAAGGGTAAGGCAACTTGGCTCTATATTGACGAATTCCATGTCTTACTTAATTCCGAGTATTCAGCAAAGTATTTACAACAGCTTTGGAAGAAAGTAAGAAAGCAGGGCGGTCTTTGTACAGGCATCACGCAGAATGTCGTGGATCTTCTCCAGAACTACACTGCAACTACAATGCTGGCAAACAGCGAGTTTGTGGCGCTTTTGAAGCAGGCGAATACAGACAGCTCCAAGATGGCAGAGGTTATTGGAGTGTCAGATGCACAGCTCCGCTTCGTAACCAACAGCCAGTCCGGTATGGGACTTCTCAAGTGTGGAAATGTGGTAATTCCGTTTGATAATCAGATTAGTAAAGATAAACTCACTGATTACTCCATGGTCTTTCGCTGATGCATACCAGAATGAGATATTAGCACTTGAACTGGCAGCAAAAGCTGTAGTGCCATTCGTAAACAGCGTAGTAAACATGGTTAATATGGCAAGAAAACCTGCCATAAATCGTCTTAATTTCTGTTTCATTCGATATTCCTCCTAAAAATTTATAATAGAAGTGCACCTCA
>Ga0256404_1003195_pt1 | contig 34101 bp, 36 predicted proteins | sample RumenRJG_01DNA_FD_185990 | JGI IMG/M metagenome (GOLD analysis project Ga0256404, IMG submission 185990) | Bovine rumen microbial communities from Lethbridge, Alberta, Canada - RJG_01 | ecosystem: Host-associated > Mammals > Digestive system > Stomach > Rumen | place: Canada: Alberta | collected... | reverse complement strand
TCTCTATTGGTATTCTAGGTGAGTATATCGGTCGTTTAACTCAGGAAGTTAAAGGCAGACCTGTGTATGTAGTATCTGAGATTAAAGGACCTCTATCAAAAGAAGTTCCTGTTGGTTTAACTAAAACCAATGTTGGTCTGTCATATAACAAGAAAGACTAATGAATACTGAAAATACAAATTCGCCAGAAAAAATGGTTAAAGCGGATGGCAAAAAGAATTTTTTTGAGCTCATTCGCTTTGTCATAGTAGGTGGTATGGCAACTGTAGTTGATCTTGTGGTGACTACAGTGCTGGTTTTTACAACTGCTTTAAATGCTAATTTCATCACCACTATTGCGTTTTTAACTGCTTTTTTAGTTTCATTTTTCGGACACAGATATTTTACTTTTAGAAAGAAAGGCTCAATGCTGTCTTTCTTTGCTCTAGCTGTATCTACTCTTATCTTAAGAAATATCTTTGTTTGGTTCTTGTTACATATCTTAAATATTGGCAATTATCCAGCGCTGATTACAGCAATGGTCTTAGTAACCGGCATCACTTATTTTGTGGCTAAATTTAAAGTCTTTAAAGGAAATTAAACAGTGCGCATAGCTTTAGGTATTGAATACGAGGGCGGTAACTACGCAGGTTTCCAGCGTCAAACTACATTAAAGACCATCCAAGGAGAATTGGAACGTGCTTTATCCATTGTAGCTGACGAAAAAATAGAACTTCAATGTGCCGGTAGAACTGATGCTGGTGTAAATGCTACAGGTCAGGTTATTCATTTTGATGTAACCAAAGAACGTCCTGATCGTGGCTGGATCATGGGTACTAATACTAATCTTCCGGATGATATTGCTGTAACCTGGGCAAAACATGTGGATGACGGTTTTCATGCTCGTTTCTCAGCTAAAGCCAGAAGATATCGTTACATCATCCAAAATACTGTAAATCGCCCTGGAATTCTTTGCAAAGGCGTGTCTGTTTATCAGGGCAATTACGATATAGACTTAATGCAGCAAGCTGCTTCCTGTCTTTTAGGTGAACATGATTTTAGCTCTTTTAGAGCAGCTGATGATGAGTCTCGTACCTCTATGAGATGTGTGCACTTTTGCAATGTCTCAAGATTAGGTCAATATATCGTTTTTGATATTGCAGCTAATGCCTTCTTAATGCATATGGTAAGAAATATCGTAGGTTCTCTTTTAACTGTAGGTAATAAAACTAATTCAGTGCAGTGGTTTAAAGAGATGTTTGAGGCAAAAGACAGATCACATGCAGGACCTACAGCTAAACCTTATGGTCTGTATCTAATTGATGTCTCTTATCCTGATGATTATAATTTACCAAAAAGAGAATGTCTTGGTCCTATTTGGATGCCTTAGTGGTAGAATGGATTAGATAATAATAATTAGGAAATTGTATGCTGAACCTTCCAAATGTACTTACCTTAATTAGACTTGGTTTAATTCCTGTTTTTGTAATTCTTTTCTATTGGCCAACTGATCTTTCGAACTTGTACGCGGCAATCGTGTTTATTATTGCTGCTCTTACCGATCTTTTAGATGGATATTTAGCTAGAAAGTTAAAATTAACAACTAAGTTTGGTGCCTTCTTAGATCCTGTAGCCGATAAGATCATCGTATGTACAGCCTTGGTTTTAATCGTTGAGCATTACTCTTTATATACTGATGTACTTTATCCTCACTTAGGTAAGTTCATCACCATTCCTGCAATGATCATCGTTGCTCGTGAAATTACCGTATCAGCTCTAAGAGAGTGGATGGCTGAATTAGGCAAGAGAGCAAATGTTGCAGTAAGCTGGATTGGTAAATGGAAGACAACTATTCAGTTAACCGCAATTGCAGGTTTAATTTGGAGACATGACGAGGGCATGATTTACGCTGCCGTTGGTCTTTTGATGGTTGCTACCGTGCTTACAATCTGGTCTATGGTAATGTACCTAAAGGCAGGTTGGGTATATATGAAAGACGGTAAGTAAGATTTAGAATTGTCAAAGAGAGGCTGACAGAGATGTTGGCCTCTTTTAGTTTTTACTCTTTTATTTTCCTTTCGAACCTTGAGTCACTCATTGTAATTGTCATCATTTCAGAGTATCTCCTCTTAATTACTCTAAAATACCTAAGAATAGTGGGGTAATGTAAAAAAGATGGATGGCTTATATAAGCTGTTTGTAAAAAAAGTTAAAAAAAATCTCAAAAAAGACTTTTCTTTTTGAAAAAAATCATTATAATTTTCAACGTTTTCAGCGGATGGATGGCAGAGCGGTTGAATGCAACGGTCTTGAAAACCGTCGAGGGTTCACGCCCTCCGTGAGTTCGAATCTCACTCCATCCGCCACTTAATGAAAACACCTTTTCACACCAGTTTTTCTGGTCTTTGTTGTGAAATCAGATCTGCGGATGGATGGCAGAGCGGTTGAATGCAACGGTCTTGAAAACCGTCGAGGGTTTACGCCCTCCGTGAGTTCGAATCTCACTCCATCCGCCACTTCAAATCTGATTTTATGTCCCAAACGAAATAACCTCAAGATACGAAATTGCTGTTTATGTAATTGTGTCTTCTATTGTCTTTTTGCTCAACTCCTGATGTGATCTGTATCATGGAGAATGAGGGTAAATTAAACTATTCAAGCTTTATTTTGTTTTAACTACCTAAATGACATAAATTTTTGGGAGCTAATTCATCTTTTTTACCCTAAAAGCTAGTCATATCTTTAATGATGTCTTAGATTGCCTAATCATAACTACAAATATAAATACATATTCAACAATCTTTCTATGTCTTAGGTGAATTATGAATTTAAAAAAAGCGTCAGCATTTTTGCTGTCAGGACTTGCTTTAGGCGTTATTGTCGCTTATACCACAACCAAGTCTTCAGGCTCTTCATATGAAGGCAATGATCTTCCATTTACATGGCAAAATACCAATTTGTACTTTGTGATTACTGATCGTTTTGCAAACGGTGATAAGAGTAATGACAACAGTTATGGCAGACCTTATAAGGATTCAGCAGGCTACAATGCTGGAACCTTCCATGGTGGTGATTTTAAGGGCCTGACACAGAAGTTAGACTATATCCGTTCTTTAGGTGTTAATGCTATTTGGGTAAGCTCTCCTGTAGAGCAGTCACACGGCTGGGTAGGTGGTGGTCCTATGGGAATGTATCAGTACTATGCCTACCATGGATACTATGCCTTAGATTTCACCTCAATTGACGCTAATATGGGTACTGTTGAGGATTTTAGAACCTTTGTTAATGAAGCTCATAAAAGAGGTATCAGAGTCTTAATTGATGTGGTTATGAACCACACTGGTTATGCTACCTTAAAAGATATGTGTGACTTTAACTTTGGTAGAACCTCTCATGGTGAAGATCCATGCAAAGAGTGGATCCCAAATAAAGATTTAGGTCAGTCATTCCACGACAAGCCAATCGATGCAAGCTATGACTCTTCTTGGAACAGATGGTGGGGTAAAGATTGGATCTTATTTGACGGCTACGGTGAAAGCTGTGGTGCTGAAGACGGTTTGGATAAGTGTTTAGCTTACTTACCTGATTTAAAAAATACAGATCCAAATGCAAAGCCTGTATCAATTCCAGAATTCTTAAAGGATAAATGGAAGACTCCTGATAAAGATCATGACATTCCTGCTGCTTTAAAATACAGACAGGGTTCTATGAGTGTAGCTCAGTTTGAAGCACACTGGTTAGCCTCATGGGTTGAGGAGTTTGGTATTGATGGCTTTAGATGTGATACTGTAAAGTATGTATCTAAAGATTCATGGAAACTTCTAAAAGAGTACTCTAAAGAAGCTCTTGAGCACTGGAGAGATAAGAATAAAGGTAAAGATCCAGCAGCTTTATGGACTGATCCATTCTACATGACAGGTGAGGTTTGGGCATTTACGAACGATCCTGATGACAAGTCAGAGTATGCTAAAAAAGGTGGCTTTGACTCACTTATCGATTTCTACTTTAACCCTGATGGTGTAAATCTTAATACCTGCATTACTCCTGATCAGGATGACTGGGTAAAGTACGGCAATCTATATGGCAGATTACAGGGCAAGCCTGCTTTAATGAACATGACTTACATATCTTCACACGACACTTCACTGTGCAGAAAGAAAGATATGGCTAAAGTTGGTGTTAATTTCTTGATGTTACCTGGTTCTGTACAGATCTACTATGGTGATGAGACCAATCGCCAGAACGACATGGGTGGTGGTATCGATCTTGAGCAGGGTATTCGTTCAGACATGAACTTCCCTAAAGATATCGATAATGCAACTAAATGGGCTCAGAACGTAAGTACCTTCAGTAAGGATGTTTCATCTGATCCTGTACTGTCTACATGGCAGAGAGTAGGTCAGTTCAGATTAAGAAATCCAGCAGTAGGCGCAGGTGAGCAGGAAAAACTCTCTGATAACTCATTCTGTCGTCGCTTTAAAGATCCTGCAAAGAACATCGACAATGCAGTGGTACTGCATGTAGGCGATACCAACAAGATTGAAGTTGGTAAATGCTTTGCTGATGGTAAGAAGGTTCAAGACGGCATGACCGGCATTGAATATACGGTCAATAACGGTCATGTGGAAGGCGATTTCAAGAAATGGGCTTTACTAGAAGTTGCAAGACACTAGATACATTTAATAGGCTTTGGAAGACCTGCATATTTAGCTGCAGACTTAGCTGCTCCATCTGGGAACAGTTTTGCTAAGGTGATGGAAGAACTTAGTTTTTCATAGCCTTTAGATTTTAAAAGTCTAATCAAGCCACGAATTGGGGGAGTAGTTGCAAATTCTTTGTAATACTCCCTTACTTCATTAATGATGAGTTTATGCTCTTCAGTGAGAGTAAGCCCATCGCTTTTAGCCATAAAATCCATCAGATCAGGGGACCAGTCTTCTTCATTCTTAAGGTAGCCCTCATCGTCTGTTAAAATTTGTCTTCCATTGTACTCAATTGTCATATATAATAGCTCCATTCTCTGCGGATGGATGGCAGAGCGGTTGAATGCAACGGTCTTGAAAACCGTCGAGGGTTCACGCCCTCCGTGAGTTCGAATCTCACTCCATCCGCCATTATCACAATTTTAGTTCTAAATGTCCATGTGATGATGTCTTTACAAATATTTCACTAAGTGCTCAAATTGATTTATTTTTGGTTGCATCTCTAGTGATTTAATTTTGTGCAAAAAAATTTTTTTGTGTCTTAAAAGCTCTCTTTTCAAATATTTTGCAGATCAGTGCATGGGACTTTGTTTTTCATAGCAATAAAGCGATCTCTATGATTTATATAAAGTTTTGTGAACTATATCAAATTTTAAATTTATGTAAAATGTCAGTTTTACGAAAATTTAGTGCAACAATTTTTGTTCATTTTATTTAATATCTCTTCATTCAAGCTGTTTACAAGAAAAGTTTTTCATATATAATTGCAAACAAGTATGTGATTTTGATCACTTTTTGATTTTAGGTGTGTATGAAGTTATTAAGAGTTTTTCTTTATGTTGCTAGCGTAGCTGTGCTATGCGTTCCTTTGATAATTATTATTTGTCAGGGTGAAGAGAGCAAACAGTCTTTAAAAACAACAATGACTTCAGAGTCAGTTGATGACAGCATCTGCAGAGACGGTGATCTTGATAGATGTTTAAAGGCAAGAGATGACAGCCTTCGCAATAAAGAGTATGAATTAGCATTCTCATACATGAGAAGACTTTGTGAAGACTTTAAGAACTCTGATGCATGTTTACAGACCTATTCAACATACTATGCAATTCAGTCAAATACAGAAAAGAACAGAAGCTTAGTTAGAGTAACTCTGTATGAAGTTCTGTATTACTTAGATATCGGTTGTAAGCTTAACAACTATGATGCTTGCATGAGAGCTGGCAAAATCTATGAGCACGGTGTAAAGCCAGGTACTTCACAGGCACTTTACGGCTATAACATTGCTTATGATGCTCAGGAAGCTAAAAGATATTACAAGAGAGTTTGTAGCTCAATTTCTGATAAGGCTGAAGAAGCTTGCCAGAAGATTGAAGAGTTATCTCAGACTCGCCACTCATTAACTGAATAGCTTTCTTTTTCACAATCATCTTATTTTTCTCATTCCTCATATAAGTGCAGTTTTTAAACTGCACTCCCTATGTATCAAAATAAATATCGCCATAGGATCAGAAATACCTAAGCAGACTTTCGTTTCTTTTAGGTCAAGAACTTAATGGAATAAAGCAAGGGTGAAGAAGGTAAAGGCAAGAAAAGTAAATCTTACGAAAAGAAAATAAAAAAGAGAGCCTAAGCTCTCTTCTTAAAAAAACGATGAACACTAGTCTTGATGATGCAGTAAGTGTCCCATGCGCTTTTCTTTAGTATCAAGATAACCTTCGTTAAAAGTATTTCTACCATACTCAATAGGCTTTCTATCAACTACTTCAATACCATGTGACTCAATGTCGTGGATTTTTGCTGGGTTATTTGTCATTAAAATAACCTTTGTAAATCCCATGTTCTTCATCATCTGAGCACATGCTTCATATTCACGACCGTCAGCAGGGAATCCTAACTGGATATTAGCATCAACTGTATCAGCTCCGTTATCTTGAAGCTTATAAGCTCTGATCTTATTGAAAAGACCAATACCACGACCTTCTTGTCTCATATACAACAAGGCGCCTCTGCCTTCTTTTTGAATTGACTTTAAAGCAGCTTCTAGCTGAAAACCGCAATCACAACGCAAAGAACCGAATACGTCACCTGTTAAGCATTCTGAATGAATTCTGCATAAAACAGGTTTGCCATCTTTAAGATCACCTAAAAACACCACTGCATGATCTAGAACATCGTTCTCTTTGAAGATGGTGATATTAAACTGACCAAACTTTGTTGGTAGTTTTGCAACAGGTCCTTGAATCAGTTTTGTAGTCAATGTTTTATCCTAACTTAACCATTAAAAACTTTAATTAAAACTATTTAGATGAACTATCTAATCTTAAGTTTTGCTTTTTAATCATGTGAAGGTCACTAAAATGTGACGTAACTCATTAATCCTGACTATTCTAACACAACACATCAAGACAACACACACTTATGTACAACACTCTCTTACAACACGCTCCTACAATTCGCTCTTATGCAATAGTAGGTGAACATGATGTATGATGTCTTGATTTTAGGTATGTTCACCTCTTTAAAGCAGAAGATCTAGAATCATACTCAGATTTACTTCTAAGGTAGCTTTAAAAAGTTGAAAAAATCAGTTTTAAATCGCGATTATAGTAGATTATCGCTTTATTAATTTGTTATAATACTTCGCTTAAAAGTTTAAGGAATAAAAATGTCAGATCCAATTGTTATTGCAGTAGATGGTCCAGGCGGTGCAGGTAAAGGCGAGTTAACTCGTAGACTAGCTGAAGCTTTGGATTTTGATTTATTGGATTCTGGTGCTATTTACCGTGTTTTGGCTTATGCCGTAAGAAAAGCTGGTTTAGCACTTTTTGATGAAGATTCTGTAGTTCAAGAGGCTAAGCTTCTGAACTTATCATTTGAATGCCTTGATGATGGTGTTCATGTTCTGTTAGGCGGTGAAGATGTATCTTCACAGATTAGAACAGAAGAAGCAGGAGCTAATGCAAGTAAAGTTGCAGCTTATCCTTCAGTAAGACAGGCTCTTTTACAGCGCCAGAGAGAGTTCTTGAAAGAACCTGGTTTAGTTGCTGATGGTAGAGACATGGGAACTGTAGTTTTCCCTAAAGCTCAGGTTAAGATCTTCTTAGATGCTAGCGCAGAAGTAAGAGCAAAGAGACGTTGCCTACAGCTAGAGTCTAAAGGAAAGACTGCTGATTTTGATACCATCTTAAAAGAGATTCAGGAACGTGATGACAGAGATCGTAATCGTCCTGTAGCTCCTTTAAAGGCTGCTGATGATGCTCTTGTAATTGACTCATCTGATATGGATATTGAGACAGTTTACAAGACAGCTTTAGACTATGTTAAACAAAAGACTGGTCTTAAAGTAGAATAGATTTTTTTTACTTCGTGATGTCATGGATGACATTACATTTTTTACAACTCCCCGTAAGCATGATGCTTTGGGGCTTATATGGGAAACCTTAATGGAATCATTTGCACAACTTTTCGAAGAGTCCTTAAAGAATGTTGAGACCCGTCCAGGCTCAATGGTTAAAGGTACTGTAGTAGCTATCAACAACGGCTTTGTTATTGTTGACACTGGCTTAAAGTCAGAGTCACCAATCCCACAGGAGCAGTTCTTAAATGCTCAGGGTGAGTTAGAAGTTAAAGTTGGTGATCAGGTAGACGTAGCTTTAGAGTCTGTTGAATCAGGCGACGGTGAGACTCAGGTATCTCGCGAAAAGGCAAAACGCAACGAAGCTTGGATCAAGCTTGAAGATGCATTCAACAAGAACGAGACTGTTGTTGGTATTATCGATGGCAAGGTTAAGGGCGGCTTCACCGTTCAGTTAGGCGGTATCCGTGCTTTCTTACCTGGCTCATTAGTTGACGTACGTCCAGTACGTGATACCACTCACTTAGAGGGTAAAGAGCAGCAGTTCAAGGTAATCAAGTTAGACCAGAAGCGCAACAATGTTGTTGTTTCACGTCGTGCTGTTATCGAGACTGAGAATTCTGCAGACCGTGAGAGCGTTCTTGCAAACTTAGCTGAAGGTCAGACTGTTAAAGGTATCGTTAAGAACCTTACCGATTACGGTGCATTCGTTGATCTTGGCGGCGTAGACGGCTTATTACACATCACTGATATGGCTTGGAAGCGTGTAAAGCACCCTTCAGAGATTGTTCAGGTTGGTGAGGAAGTAACTGTTAAGGTTCTGAAGTTCGACCGTGAGCGTTCACGCGTATCTTTAGGCTTAAAGCAGTTAGGTGAAGATCCATGGGCAAATATCGCTGCTCGCTTCCCAGTTGGTTCAGTAATCGAAGGCAAGGTAACTAACTTAACAGATTACGGTTGCTTCGTTGAAATCGCTGATGGCGTTGAAGGCTTAGTTCACGTTTCAGAGATGGATTGGACCAATAAGAACATTCACCCTTCAAAGATTGTATCTGTAGGTGATAAGGTTCAGGTTAAGGTTCTAGAGTTAGACGAAGAGCGTCGTCGTATTTCTTTAGGCTTAAAGCAGTGCAAGGCAAATCCTTGGATCGAGTTTGCTGAGTCACACTCAAAGGGTGACAAGGTTACTGGTAAGATCAAGTCAATCACCGATTTCGGTATCTTTATCGGCTTAGATGGCGGTATTGATGGCTTAGTTCACTTATCAGACATCTCTTGGCAGCAGGCTGGTGAAGAAGCAGTTCGCAACTTCAAGAAGGGTGATGAAATCACCGCTATCGTTCTACAGGTAGACCCAGAGCGTGAGCGTATTTCATTAGGCTTAAAGCAGATCTCTGAGGATCCATTTGCTGATTACGTTTCAGCTCACCGCAAGGGCTCAATTGTTTCAGGTAAGGTTACCGCAGTTGATGCACGTGGCGTAACTGTTGAATTAGCAGAAGGCATCACTGGCTACATCAAGGCATCAGACTTATCACGTGATCGTGTTGACGATGCAACAACTGTAGCTAAAGAAGGTGATACCATCGAGGCTAAGTTCGTAAACGTTGATCGTAAGACCCGTCAGATCACTCTATCAGTTCGTGCTAAGGACGAGGCTGAGGAGAAGGAAGCTTTAGAGTCTGTAAATCAGAAGGCTCAGGAGCCTACAACTACTGCAATGGAAGCTGCTTTCGCAGCTGCTAAAAAGCAGTAATTGACCTCTTAGGTTGATAAAAAATGGGGACTTAAGTCCCCATTTTTGTGTCGAAAGAAAATTAAAAAGTCTTAAAATTCTCTCATCTTTATACTAAAACAGTGCCTTTTATCTTAGCTCCTGTTTTTGAATAATTCTCAAATCTAATCTCTGGATGTTTTTTGACTGCATCTTCTAGATATTCTCTGTATAGATTAAAGACTCTAATTGTTTTTTGCATAGCTCCATCATTACACTCTACATAAAGTTCTTTATCATAAGAACTCATGGCTTTAGCTCCAATATCACCTGTATGCGTTTTGTCTCCTTTAAAAGCAAAGTCACAGCCAAAAAGTTTGATATTTTTTGCTTTAGCTTTAATTGCAATTGCAACTGACTCATTTAACACAGAGCCACCATAGGTTATAAAGTTTGCTTTCTCTTTTGGAAGATATGGAAGAAACTCTAAATCGCGTGTCTGATAGATGAAGTATTTAATACCAGGGTATTTTTCAATTAATGCTTTTTCTGAATGAGCAGAAAAGATTAAGGTACTGTCTTTATATAAGGACAGATCTTTAAAAATCTTATCTTTAAGTCCTACATAAACATTAGCATCAGTGGTGACAATTACATTTGGTACTATCTGATGGGAATTTAAAGTGGTCAAACTGGTATCGACAGCAATTAAGAACAAACCTTTATCGTGAAGCTTTTTTACAGTCTCGATATTTTCCTCTAAAGAAGGACCGGAGGCAGTTATCATGATTTCTTTAGGATAGTTATCTAAGATTTCTTGAGTTAAGAGCTTTTCATGTTTTAACAATTCAAAATTGTCTTTAATGTTCTTATCAAAGAGCTTTTTAGTAGTTCTGTAAAAATAGTCGTTGGCAAAGTTGTTATCTAAGTAATTTAACAGTCGGCTTTTAAGATTGTTAAAAGTCTTACTGTCTATGAGTAACTCAGATTGAACGATGATGCTATTACTGTAAATTCTAGTGTCATCATCTGGTAGGTAAAACTTTACATTGCTCTTAAAGAGGTTGCATAGCTCATCATCCATGGACAAGAGCTGATAGAACAGGGAAGGATTTAAGATAAATACTCTAATATCAGCATTTTTCTTGAGGTTTAAAAGATATCTAATCTCATCGCCTAAACCAAAGCCGTAGATGGTCACAGGCAAATTATGATTTACCTTACTTACAAGATGTTTTGCAAAGCCCATACGGTCATGATGAGAGGTAAGCTGTCTACCATCTACGAGTAGTGTAGTTTCCTTTCCTTCATCGATTTGAATGTCATATTGAGTGCTGTTTTCAAACTGAGCTAATTTTGCAGCAAAATCAGGGGAGCTTTTACATAAAGCTAGGTAGTTTTTAGAGAATATTGAATCTGGCATAAATTATTTACTCGACGTCTTTATTTAGCTCATATTGACCAAAAATAAGCCATCTGTCAAAAAATTATTAAAAAAAATGTCATCTGTCGCATTTTTTTCTTTTAAATCATAGAGAAAATCAATAATATGACTATCATTAAGATAGATGATAAATAAGTGACTTCAATACTGGTGCTTTCTTCTGAGAATTTTATTCTAGGTTTGAATAGCAAAAGCTAAATCAGATGAATTTAAATTAGCAGAAGTTATTAAATCAGTATGCGAGGTAAAATTTGTTGGTATGTTAGGAGATAATCCATGACAAGAGCAGAGCTAATCGATTCTTTAGCAAAGCAGTTTGTATACTACAGCCCTCAGACTGTTGATGCTGCTGTAAGAGAAGTATTTGAGATCATGATTGAGACACTGTCTCTTGGTGAGCGTATCGAGATCCGCGGTTTTGGCAGTTTTGAAGTTCGTATTCATGAGCCTCGTGTAGCCCATAACCCAAAGACCGGTGAGCAGGTTAATTTAAACAGACGTCGTGTTGTTCACTTCAAGCCTGGTGTTGAACTTCGTGACCGAGTAAACTCAATTAATAACGATAAAGTAGAAGTAGCTGACTAGTTTGCTTCAGCTATTTTTAGGCACTAGCACTTATTTGCTGTGCCTATTGATGCGCAACGCAGTGTGTGAGTTTCATAATATTATTTTGATATTATGTTTTTCATATTCTGAGCTGCGCATTATGCTATTATTATAAGTATGTTTGCTTTATAGGTTTGAAATGATTAAATTCTGGTTTTACGTAGTTGTACTGCTCATTTTGGCAGTTTTAGGTTTAGCTGTAGGCAGTGCGAATGATACTCTCATTTCATTTGATTTCCTTTTTGTGAAAAAGGAAATTTCTGTAGCAACTGTTTTAGTTATTGGTGTAATTTTCGGTTTTATTTTAGGTGTATATGCTAGTCTATTGCTTTGCCTTAAGATGTGGTACAGAGCAAAGAAGGCACAGTTATCACTTAACAAAGCAAAAAAACAATTACAGACAGTTAAATCTGACAATAAGCAAGAATAAACGATAATGTTTGAGTTACTCTTTTTACTTCTTCCTGTAGCTGCCTTATACGGCTACTTCATGGGAAAAAACTATTCTAAGCAGAAGTTGCAGGAAAGTAAGAATCAGCAAAATGCTAATTATCTGCGTGGCTTTGACTATTTGCTCAATAACAAGCAAGACAAAGCTGTAGATAAGTTTATTGCTTATTTCAACAGTAAAGATCCTTCCTTTGAATCCTCAATTGCACTAGGTACTCTGTTTAGACAGCGTGGTGAAGTAGATAAGGCTATTTCACTGCATGAAAAGATGTCTAAGGATAAAAACTTGGATGATGGCGAGAATATGCTCTCATTATTAGAGTTAAGCCATGATTTTATCAGTGCAGGTCTTTTAGACAGAGCTGAAGATATCTTATTAAAAATGGTAGAGATCCCTACCTACAGATCAAAGGCTGCCAAGCTCTTACTTACTGTTTTTGAAAAAGAGCAGGATTTTGAGAAGGCTGTTAATGTAGCAACTCAATATTTTGATGAGAATGAGCATTCTGTAGCTAAACTTTTAAGTCAGTACAGATGCGAGATTGCTAAAAAGCTCTCATATGAAGGTAAGAAGAATGATGCTGTTTCTGAATTAAGAAAAGCTATTACCTGTTATGAGAAATCAAAACGTGCAAGATTAGAATTAGCTGACGTTCTAATCAGCCAAAGAAAGTTTTCTGATGCTTACAAATTAGTCAAAGAGGTAAGCTCGATCGATCCTAGATTAGGTCTTGTGTGCCTAGATAAAATAAAGCAGTGTTTCCCTAATATTGCTGATCCAAATTATCGCTATGCATTAGAAGATCTTGTGCACAGAACTAACTCAGCCTCTGCTATGGTTGAGCTTGTAAAGACAGTAGAACAGTCCTCAGGTCGTGAGGATGCTATCGCCTTACTTGAGTCATTTTTAAAGAATAAATCTAACTTGAAGCTCTTCTCTCAAATGTTAGAGCTCAAGGCTCACAGTTCTGATGCCAATGCCAACGAATCAATCATGCAGTTAAAGAGCATGTTAGATGCACATATTTCACTTACAACTCCTTATTTCTGCCCAAATTGTGGCTTTGAAAGTAAGATGCTGTTCTGGCAGTGTCCTTCATGCCGCAGATGGGAGAGTATGAAAGCTAAAACTGGACTGGATGGAGATTAAAACATGAACGATCCAAAAATCATTGTAGCCTTAGACTACGATAATGCTGATAGCGCTTTAAAATTCGCATCAAAGGTTACACCTGATCTATGCAAACTAAAGGTAGGTAACGAACTCTTTACTATTGCAGGTCCTCAGTTAGTTTCAAAGTTAGTTGATAAGGGCTTTAAGGTTTTCTTAGATCTAAAATTCCATGACATTCCTAATACTGTAGCTAGAGCTTGCGAGTCAGCAGCTAAATTAGGTGTATGGATGTGTAATGTTCATGCTTCAGGCGGTCCTGTAATGATGAAGGCTGCTATGGAAGCTATCTCAAAATACGAGAATCGTCCAAAGCTAATTGCTGTTACTGTTTTAACCTCAATGGATGAGACACAGTTAAATTCAGTTGGTGTTAACAATTCTCCAAAAACTCAGGTCTTACAGTTAGCTAAATTAGTTAAAGAATGTGGTCTTGATGGTGTGGTTTCATCAGCTCAAGAGGTAAGCCTGATTAAGCAGTATATGGGTATTCCATTTATGTGCGTAACCCCAGGTATTCGCCCAGCAGGTGCTGCTTTAGGTGATCAGAAGCGTGTAATGACTCCAAATGAGGCTATTGCAGCAGGTTCAGATTATTTAGTAATTGGTCGTCCTATTACCAAGTCAGATGATCCTGTAAAGACCTTACATGAGATCAATGATTCCATCATTGTTAAATAATTAAGGTAATTAGATTTATAGCGATGAAGGGGTTAATCCTCTTCATCAGGAATTAGGTAATGTTTCTTGTCGGTAATGCCGTCACGATCCATTACCTTTTTCATTTCTGTAGGGATCTTGCCTTGACCTGACCAGTATTGTGTTTCACCATTAAGATCAACATATTCATATCTTGGTTTCATCTTGGCCTTGTTGGTTTTAAGTCCCTTTAGCGCAGCTAGATCATCAATAGTGTAGTTGTGACTGTCAAGACTATTTAAAAGACCAGAAAGAAAAGCTTCTCTTTCCTGTTGTTCTTTTAATTTAGCTTCTTCTTGAGATTTAACATTTTCATATAGAGCTGTTAACTTTTCTAAAATAGACTTTATTTCAGATGAGGAAGCTCCTCTGAAGAAAGCATTTAGATTTCTAATATTTTTCAGATATCTATAGTCCATATGTCAGTCCTAATTGTTCAGTGCTAATATTATACATGAACTAAAAATTTGTTTTCTCTATGAAGTTTTAAGACTAGCTTTCAATCACGCATAAATAAGTTAACTTAAGTTTGAGTTAAGAAGAAAATGTTATGAAGGCAGTTTATAGAATCAGATTGAGAATAATGTTGGAATAGTACTGGTATGAGAATTGTGATTTTAAGACATGGTGAGGCTACTCTTTCAAACTGTGACAGAGTGTTGTCATCTCAGGGTATGAAAGAAGCTGTAGCTACAGGACAGAAGTTATCAAAGATTTTAAAAATCACCAGGTGCTTTTGCTCACCTAAAACTAGAGCAGAGCAGACAGCCAACATTGTTTGTCAGCAATTAGGTTTTGAAGGAACTAAAGAGCATTTGAGCGAACTTACCCCATCAGGAAATCCTACAAAGATCATTTCCTATATCGATGAGACCTGTGATGATGAGGATACCGTGCTTTTGGTATCTCACTTACCTTTAGTGGAGTTATTAGCTTATGAATATAACGGCAAGCTTAATTTCCCACCAAGGTTTTCTACAGCCTGTGCATTGATAATTGATTATGACTATGTAAGAGGAAAGTACAAAAGGTTTATAAGTCCTGCTTTTGATGATGTAATTTTTGACTAAAGACGCAGATTATTTGCACTGTTACTTTGTTTCATTAATGACAAATTCGAGTTTTGATAATTCAACTTTGTTTTTGTCAACAGTTGTCACACTTTGTTGATAATGTTGCGTAAATGAGAAAATTTTCTAACTAGATCAATGAATTCTTAAAGTTTTTAACCTAAGATTAAAAGAGTTAACAAAAATAATAATAAAGATAAAAATTTACATCGTTATACAGCAGACGGTGATATGAAATAAGGACAGTTATAAATGAGAGTTTTTAAAAACTATGCTCCAAAGCAGATTGCAAAATATGTTGTAGCCTTTTTCAAAGGTCAGTTTTCAATCGAGGGTCAGGGTGTCTTTGAATTTGACGCAGGCAGAGTAGTGGTAAAAGTAAAGATGGATGAAGCTTCTAAAAAGATCTGCAAAGAGATCAATGAAGAAGCTACAGCTATGTCTACTAAACTAGAGGTTGAGCAATACCATTAGTTTTAAGCTAGCTTTTAAAAACTTTTGAGCTTAATTTTAGCTCTTGAAAAGAGGATGTTTAAAAAACGTCCTTTTTTTATGCAATTTTCAGGTGTTTTTCAAATACACAGCTTTGAAATTTCACTATGCTATAATGCATAAGCTTCTTTGAAGTGTATGTTTTTCAATTTCGCAAAGGTTATATGTCGAAACTTCAGAATAACGCAGAGATCTCTAACATTCATGCTATGTTAGATGAGCTTCCAAACGCAGAACAGATCCAAGATTCAATCGTTAACGAATTATCAACAGTACAAGACGTAGTACGTTATCTTGTATCCTGTTTTTCAAGCCACTCTATCTTTGTAGGTCATGGTACAGACAACTATTGGGATGAAGCTTTGGAAATTGTCCAGGCTGTAATGCATCTTCAGCCACCATGTGATGATTCAACCTTAAACTCAAAGTTAACTAAGAGTGAGAGAGTAATCATTGCTAAGATTGCTGTACAGAGAATTTTAGAGAGAATTCCTACTCCATACCTGACTCACAGAGCATTCTTCTGCGGTAAAGAATTCTATGTTGATGACAGAGTCATCATCCCAAGATCTCCTATTGCAGAGTTAATCGAGAATGGTTTTGATCCATATCTTGAGAGAAGCCCTGAAAGAGTACTTGATATGTGCACAGGTTCTGCATGCATCGCCATTGCAATTGCTCTTCACTTTGACGGTGATGTTGAGGTTGATGCTGTAGATATTTCAGATGAAGCTTTAGATGTTGCTAATATCAATATTCAGGGGTACGGTCTTGAGAATGTAGTAACTCCTATTAAGTCTGATTTATTCAATAACCTACCTGAAGGCGATAAGTATGATCTTATCGTAGCAAATCCTCCTTATGTAGATAGCTATGATTTAGCTACTATGCCAGAGGAGTTTAACCGTGAACCAGATCTTGCATTAGGCTCTGGTGATGACGGCTTAGATTGCGCTAAGAGAATTTTGGCAGATGCTGCTGACTTCCTGAATGATGACGGTATCCTGATCATGGAAGTTGGTAATTCTGAAGAGCATCTAGTTGATCTCTTCCCAACAGTTCCATTCCACTTTGTTGACTTAAAGCGTGGTGGTACAGGTGTCTTTATCTTATCAAAAGAACAGTTAAAGACTTATCATGAAGTTTTTGCAAAAGCAGCAGCTGAGGTAGTAAACAATGAGCGCTAATACCTTTGGTGAGCTGTTTAGAGTTACTACCTGCGGTGAGAGCCATGGTTTGGCTTTAGCTGCTATTATTGATGGTGTGCCTCCTTTAATTGAGTTAGATGAGTCTGATATTCAGCCTGATCTTGATAGACGTCGTCCTGGCTCTACACGCTATGGCACTCCACGTAATGAAGCTGACAAAGTAAAGATTATTTCAGGTGTATTCGAAGGTAAGACAACTGGTACTCCTATTGGTCTTATCATTGAGAACACCTCTCAGAGATCTGGCGATTATTCGGCTATTATGAATTCATTCAGACCAGGTCATGCTGATTACACCTATTTATCAAAATACGGTATTCGTGATTATCGTGGCGGTGGTAGAGCTTCAGCACGTGAAACAGCTATGAGAGTAGCAGCAGGTGCTGTAGCTAAAAAAGTTTTAAAGAAACTTTTTAATATCACAGTAGATGGTTGCGTAACTGCCATAGGTGAAGTTTCAACTGATATCTATGATGCTAAAACAGCACTAGAAAATGAGTTTAACTTCTCTGATTTATCAAAGATTGATGCTTTAAAAGCTTTATTTAAAGATTTAGCAACAACAGGTGATTCTGTAGGTGCTGTGGTGCAGGTAAGAGCTCATGGCGTCAAGGCAGGTCTAGGTGATCCTGTTTTCAATCGTCTCGATGCTCAAATTGCCTCAGCTATGATGGGCATTAACGCCGTTAAAGGTGTAGAGATTGGTGATGGCTTTGAAATGTCTAAAATGAGGGGATCAGAGGCTCGTGATGAACTTACCCCTGAGAAGTTCACCTCAAACCATTCTGGTGGCATTTTAGGCGGTATTAGCTCAGGTCAGGAGATCATTGTTAAGATAGCTTTAAAGCCAACCTCAAGTATCCTTGTACCAGGTAATACTATCGATAAAGAGGGTAAGGTTTGCTCGATTGTAACTAAAGGTCGTCATGATCCTTGTGTGGGTATTAGAGCAGTGCCTATTGCTGAAGCTATGCTTGCAATTACTCTTTTAGATGCAGCTCTACGCAATAAAGCTCAATGCTTTAATGTACCTTCTCAACCTTTTGAAATCCCTGTTGAGGATTAGTCTTTAATACTCAGGCGCATGCCTGAGTATCTTAAATTTCTCCTTTATTTCAAAACTGATTTATCCTTTTTTCACATTGCTATGTCTTATTCTGAGCATGATTTCTTATCAAATTTTGGCTTGCCAAAATTAGAGCTGTTTGACTGTTTTGCCTTAAAGTTATTATCAAAACGAGAAGTCGTAATTCAGGATTGTGAATATACAGGTATAGTCTTTTCAGACAGAGCTAAATCCATCTTTTTTGAAGAGCCATCACATGATGGTAGCAATGATCTGTACTTAAATACAAACATCGTTGCTCACTGTGCAAAGAATTCGTTAGAAGATGTTATTTGCGCTCATAAGATCGTGTTCTCGGTTATCTATAATAAGAGAGCTCAAAGTCTGATCCTAAAGGCTGATAGAGAGAATATACCTTACTTTGTATCACCAGAGTATGAGAATGCTCTTTTTGTCATTGCAAAAAAGAATTTAGACTATTATGTTTTTGTAGAGAAAAGTTACTCAAAGATAAAGATGCTATTAGAAAAACTAAGCCTTGCAACATCTTTTGCTGAATATGTAAAACTTTGAAGTTCAGATGTAATCTCCAAATACACTGGCACATATCAATAAAAGAAACGGCACCGAATGGTGCCGTCTTTTAGGAATACAAAATAAATACTATTCCTTAATCCTAATGAGCATATTTGACAGAATAGCTACAATACCGCCTGTAGTAATACCTGATGAGAATAGAGTAGAAATCTCCTGAGGGAACTTACTTAAAATCTCTGGTACAAGTTCAACTGATAAACCAAAAGAGAAGCTCAAAGCCATAACTAAGATAGCTTTACGGTTCATTTTTTGAGTTGAAATAATTCTGATGCCAGCAGCTGCTACTGTTCCGAACATTAACAGGGTAGCACCACCTAAAACAGGATCAGGAATTAGAGCAAAGACTTTACCTACAGCAGGGAACATGCCAAGTACTACTAAGAACAGGGCAATAAAGTAACCTACATAGCGAGAAGCAACACCAGTTAACTGGATCATGCCGTTGTTTTGAGCAAAGATTGAGTTAGGGAAAGAGTTTAAGCAACCAGCTAACATAGAGTTAAAGCCGTCAGCTAAGATACCACCTGATGAGCGTTTCTGGAACTTCTCACCTTCAATAGGTTGACCTGAAATCAAAGAGTTTGCAGTGATATCACCGTAAGCTTCAATAGCGGTGATAAGGTAAACCAATGATAGCAGCAGGATCAAATACCAAACCATACTTAAATGGTGTTGGAACGTTAAAGCCTCCATAACTTTGGATTTGACCAAAATCTACTCTACCTAAGAAGTAAGCTACAACAAAGCCAATGATAAGACCTAAAACGATAGAGCTCATTCTTAAGTATCTGTTTGAACTTCTGTTAAAGATTAAGATGCTGATAATAACTAAAGCTGCCAGACCTAAATTCTCCATAGAACCAAAGGTTCCATCAGCTTTAGCGCCAAAGCCACCACCACAGGAAATCACACCAACTTTAATTAAGCTTAAGCCAATTAAAGTTACTACGATACCTGATACTAATGGTGTGATGATCTTTCTGGTGTAACGTAAGATCCTGCTGATGAACATCTCAACTACAGAGCCTGAGATCACAGCTCCAAAGATAGCTGCCAAGCCACCGTTTAAACCAGCACCAATAATAGGTGAGATAAAAGAGAAGGAGGTACCCTGAATACAAAGCAGACCGCAACCTATAGGACCTACACGTCTGCACTGAATAAAGGTGGAGATACCAGATGCAAGTAGTGACATGGAAATCAGATAGCTTGTGGTTTCGAGGTCTAATTTTAAAGCGCCAGCAATAATGAGTGGAGGAGTAATGATTGCCACAAAGATTGCCAATAGATGCTGAAAAGCAGCAAACAAAGCCTCTTTTACAGGAGGTCTGTCTTCTAGCTTATAGATAAGCTCAGATTTTTGTTCAGCAAATGGAGCTTCTTTTGTATTATCAGACATTTTATTTAATCTCTTTTATCTAATCTCTTTTATCTAAATCGAAGTTTTAAACAGAGGATCACTTATTTATTCTTTGAAAGTGATCTTGCAATTATCCAAGCTGTCGATAATAGCTAAAGACTCAACCTGATAGCCACTCTCTCTTAAGAAGTCACCACCGTGCTGGAATGACTTTTCAACGATAAAGCCCATGCCTGATAATTCAGCACCAGCCTGCTTTACTAAATCAATAATGCCTTTTGCTGCATTACCGTTAGCTAAGAAGTCATCAATGAAAAGAACCTTGTCACCTTTGCCTAAGAAATCCTTTGAGCAACAAACAGTGTAAGCTCTGTTCTTAGTAAAAGAGAAAACTTCAGTGGTTAACATGTTGTCCATGGTTGAAGGCTTTTTCTTTTTAGCAAAAACCACAGGAACATTTAAAAGGAAACCTACCATGATAGCAGGAGCAATACCTGATGCTTCGATGGTTAAGATCTTATTGATCTCTTTGTTTGCAAATCTGCGTACAAACTCAATTGACATTGATTGAAGCAATGTAGGATCGATCTGATGGTTGATAAAACTGTCAACTTTCAGAATACCACCTTCTAAGCATTTGCCGTCCTGTTTAATTCTCTCAACTAGTGGGGCAAAAGGTCTGTAGTGAGTAGCCATCATTTGTACCTCTTAAATGACTTTCTTTAATTCTTAATAAAGGAAATAGCGCCGTCTGTCTTTGAGACTAGCTCTGCTTCCATATCGTGTTCATCATGGGAAACGATCTTAGCTTTTACAAGATCGCCTACTTCAACACCTTTGGTGTTTGGAATTGAAATTACGCCATCAATATCAGGTGATTCGTACTTTGAACGACCAACTGCCACGCCATCATCTGAAACGTAGTCAATTAGAACCTGATACTCTTTGCCAACTCTCTTTTCGAGTTTCTCATAAGAGATTTTTGCCTGAGTCTCCATTAGAAGAGCTGCTCGATGCTCTCTTAATTCTTCATCGACTGGATTTAAGTAGTCGTTAGCAGCTGCACCTTCAACATCAGAGTAAGGGAAACATCCTACACGATCTAATTTAGCTTCTTTAATGAAGTCTAAAAGCTCATTGAACTGAGCTTCTGTTTCACCAGGGAAACCTGCAATAAAAGTAGATCTGATGGCAATATCAGGGCAAACAGCACGCCAGTTTTCAATTAGGCGCAGAGTCTTGTCAATATTACCAGGACGCTTCATAGCTCGTAAAATGGTTGGATTTACGTGTTGGAAAGGAACATCTAAATAAGGTAATACCAAACCTTCAGCCATTAAATCCACCACTCTGTTAGCTTCATCTGATGGGTAGACATAGTGAACTCTAACCCAACGTTTGAATTGACCTAACTTACGCAGAAGTGATGATAGAGAGGTCTTGTTCTTAAGATCCATACCGTAGTCAGAGCTGTCTTGGGCAATAACCAAAAGCTCTTTGACGCCACGACGAACCAAATCCTCAGATTCTTTTAAAATTGAATCGACTTTTCTAGAACGTAATGGTCCACGCAGTGATGGAATGATACAGAAAGAGCAGTGATGTCTGCAGCCTTCAGCAATCTTAAGATAGGCATAATGAGGAGGAGTGAGCAGAATACCTGAAGCACCAACATTCTGACGATCTGATTCACTAGGTTTACCAACTAATGAAACAATACCGCGAATAACTGTAGCTCTCATACCAGGACCATAAACAGCTGCAACTTGTGGATATCTATCCATTACAAGTTTAGCTCTAGCACCAAGACAACCTGTAACGATAACTTTACGCGCATAGTTTAGAGCTTCACCAATAGCCTGCATGGATTCCTCAACTGCAGGGCCGATAAAACCACAGGTATTAACTACAACTACATCGCATTTGCTGTATTCGTTTTCGATTTTGTAGCCCATAGCTACAAGCACAGAGGTTAATCTTTGAGAGTCAACAAGATTTTTGGCACAGCCTAGGGAAACTAGACCAATTTTAGGAGTGTTCTGCTGCATTAAATTCTCTTATAGGTTTAATTCTCGATAGCCAAAAGCCAGGTATAAACCTGGCTTTTTGCAATTAGAAAAGTAATTAGGCCTTGAATGCACCCTGCAGTGGTGGAACAACCTGCTTCTTACGGCTCATTACACCTGGCATCCACATTACGTCAGCTTTCTTAGTACCTAAAGCTTCGATAACTTTGTTCTCATCATCTGAAGATACTAATAACTCTGAACCTTCTTTCATGATGTCAGTTAGAACTAAGATAGCGCTGTGACGACCTTCAGCCTTAACTGCATTTAGCTCGTTCTGTAAAGCCTTCTTTAACTCAGGGGTTACCATTGATAGAGAAATTAACTCTAACTGACCGATACCGATCTTCTTGCCACCCATATCGAAGTCTTTGAAGTCACGGAAGATTAAATCACGTGGAGATGCATCAAGATTTGACTTAGCCTTGAACATATCCATGCCTAAAGACTCAGTATCAGCAACTGATGCAATCTTAGCTAACTCAGCAGCTGCTTTCTTATCGAACTCAGTGCAGGTTGGGCTCTTGAATAAAACGGTGTCTGATAAGATAGCGCATAACATTGCACCAGCTAAATCAGCAGGAATTGCTACATTGTAGTAGTCAGCAACCATCTTAACGATGGTGTTTGCACAGCCGTAAGGCTGGATCCAGCACTCTAATGGAGTATCTGAGGTTACGTCACCTAACTTGTGGTGATCAACGATACCTAAAAGCTTTGCCTTTGAGAAATCTTCAGGAGCCTGAGCTAGATCTGAATAGTCTACTAAGTAAACTTCTTTATCAGCAACTGATGAGATAACCTTAGGAGCCTTTAAATTGAACTTCTTTAAAACGAACTCGGTCTCAGGAGCTGGTTCGCCCTGAGCTGCTGCTTCGGCATCAATACCGCGTGCCTTTAAAACGTGTGCATATGAAAGAGCTGCAACGATTGAGTCTGTATCTGGATTCTTGTGTCCTAGAACTAAAACGCTCATCTGTAATTCCTCAAATTATTTGGTACGAAAAATTTAATCTTAATATTTTACTATTAAAGCGTCTTTTAGTCATCAAACTTTTCATTAAAGTTTCATTAAATCTTTCATTAAAAGTGGCTCCTTTTGCGTAAATTGTGAGCACTCTTTTTGAGGTGGTTTGCGCTTTTATTTTATAATGGCTTTTTAGATGAAAATTTAGGTGACAGTCTAGGTGAAAGCATAGGTGAAACAAAGTTGTGTCTTGTAACTTAGAAAACAGGTACCAAATCATTCAGATACATTAAATAACACGGGGTAACAAAGTACAAATAAGTTCACTTTGTATACCTTAAATAAAGAATTACGATAACGAATTGGGATTAAAAATGATTAAGAAATTAGCTCTAGTAGCTCTGACAGGTATGGCTTTATGCTCATTGTCAACATCAGTTCTTGCAAAAGACAACGATGTAGCGGCACTGCAGAAAAGCTGCAACGAAGGTGATCTTGAGAACTGTTACATTGTAGGTACTCTTTATATGGACGGAGACGGTGTAACTAAAGATGCGTTCTCTGGAGTAAAACTCATAGAGAAAGCCTGTGAAGGCGGTGTAGTTGATGCCTGCTCACTTTTAGGTGAAGTTTACCTTACAGGTAAAGGTGTAAAAGCTAATTCTAATCAAGCAAGTTACTATGTAACTAAAGCCTGCGAAGGCGGTGATATGTATGCTTGTGCAGTTTTAGGTTCTATGCATGCAAAAGGTCTTGGTGTAAGACGTGATTTAGATAATGCTGCAACTTACTTTAAGAAGTCATGTGACGGTGGTGAAGGTTTTGGTTGCCTGCTTTTAGGCAAACTCTATGAAGACGGTTTTGGTGTTAACAAAAACTACGCTACAGCTAAAGCTCTACTTGAAAAATCATGCTCTTTAGGTAATGAAGAAGGTTGTAAGAACCTGAAGCTATTAGATGAAAAAATGACTAAAAACAGTAAGTAAAAAACAGCAATAATAAAAACAGTAAGCAATAAATAGACAAAAATAAAGAGACACGATATATGAAAGCCTTTGATAAGTTACTAGGTAAGAATAAGTATTTTGGTAAGAATAAGTTAGGTAAGAATAATTTAGAAAAAAAGTTACTGAATTTTGCAGTAGTCACTGTGCTTACGGCTTTTTGCTGTTCTCAATTTGCGATGGCAGAAGACAGTAAAGAGACTCAGTCTTCATTAAACGAGGCTATAAAAGCTCACATCGTAAAGTGTTTAGCAAAGGATGCCAAAGAGTGTTCAAAAGCTGCGGTTTTATTTCAGAACGGTATTGGTGTAACTCAGAGCAACTCTCAGGCTTTAGCTTATTTTGATAAAGCATGTGCTTTAAATTCAGGTACTGATTGCATGAGACTTGCAGACCGTTACGTTGTTGGCGATGGCGTAAAGCAAGACTCAAAGACCGCTTTTTCATACTATAAAAAAGCTTGCAGTGCCAATGTAGCTGAAGCTTGTAGAAACTTAGGTTTCATGTTTGAACTAGGTGATGGTACAAATCAGAATGTAGAAAAAGCAGCTGTTATGTATCAGTATGCCTGCAATCTTAAAAATGAAGATGAATGCAAACAGTTAGAAAGATTAGTTTCAAAAGTTAAGAAAAAGTGATTTTTGCAACTGTAATGAGTACAATACTAGGTTGAATAAAGTATAGCTTTGGTACTTTTACAGAGCTTTAGTGAGTTCTTAATTTCGTTTAATTGTTTTAGTTTAGTTGATGATGTTCTAGTTTAGTTTATGAATAAGTTAACTGACACAGTTGGTATAGCGTAGGTTGTATGTTGTTTAATGTAACTAAATCTGCAGTGTTATTAGCATCGCTGTATTCTGCGATGTCTATGGCAATTACTTTGCCTGCACCTCCTCCAGAATTACCTGACACTCTTACCAAATTTAGAACCTTAGAACAATTAAACGAAGAAAGAACTCAAGATAACAGTGCTTATGTGCCTTTTACAGAGAATGTAGAAATTGAGTCTGCTCCATTTGTACCAGGTGACGATTCAGCTGGTATTGTCAGAATTTCTTCAATTTACACTCCTGAGGCTACAGTAGGTGTTCCTGATTACGGTGGAGCTATCGTAAGATTCTATGATCTTGAAGGTATACCTTGGAATATCGCCTCGGTTCGTTGCGAGAATCAGGGCTTTTCAGCAGAGGTTACCGCATCTCCATCAGAGCTTTTAATTAAGCAGGGCTTAGGTGCTGTATCTACCAAAATGGCAGTGTCTTTAGAGAACAACGACACCCCATTGGTATTTACGCTGTCACCTGTAAAACTAGAGCGTAACGGCACTGCAATTAACACTGTGATTTATGCTGTAAGAATAAAAAGCTATACCAATACACAAGGGTATGTGTTTCCAAATGTGCATGAGGTACCAAAGCCAAATCCTCAGGCACAGGTTGCCAAATTTGACGGAATCAATTTAAGCGAAGTTGAGAATAATCTTGTAGAAGCTGTAAGAGCTATAAAACAGGATGGAGCTAAGTAACAAACTTTCGTTTAAGTTACGTTTATAAAGACAAAAGAAAAGTACAAAAATGTTTAAGTCTTTAATTATCTCTTTGTTATTGCTTTTGCCATTGTCTGTAAATGCAACACAGATGCAATGTCACGGTCAGGCAAAACACTGGAGAGATGTAGCTTACAGCACAGGTCCAATGAGTAAATACAAAGATTTAAGAAAGTGTATTGCCTGGACTGCTTATCAGTTTAATCTTCCAGAAGAACTGATGTATGCCATGTTAGATGTCGAGCGTGGCCCTATTAACGGTACCTGTAAGACCAACACCAATGGTACCCAAGACTGCGGTCCTGCTCAGATCAACGATGTGCGTTTAAAAGAATTAAGACAGTTTGATCTTTCAAAAAACGATATTAGAAGCAAGCCTTGCCATAATATGTGGGCTATGGGCTATCTTTTAAGACGTGAGATTGAAAAGGCTGATGGTAAGATTTGGCGTGGTGTGGGTAACTACCATTACCACTATTCAGTAAATCCTGAAATCCATAATCGTTATATTAGAAAAGTAAAAGCGTCTTGGCGCAAGTTAAATCGTAAGATTGAGAACTATTGCTCTCAACGCTAAACGTTTTATAAAGTCATAAAGACGTGTAAAGATTATTAGTATTGGAGCTGACCATGGGAAATTTACGCAATATTCTTGTAGTTATCGAAAGAAAGCAGCTGCGTCAGCCTGCGCTTGAAAGAGGTATTGCTTTATACAACTACGCAATGGCTCATAACAAGAAAGAGAACAGACATGATGATGTAAAGATCATTGCTGTTCTGCCTGTTGCTCAAGAACCATGGAACTTAACTAGCTTTTTAGCTGTAGATAAAGCACAGTTTGAAGAAGACTATAAGAAAAAACAGGAACGCTGGTTAAAAGCATATCTGGCCATCAACGCTATGGGCGTTAAGATTGAAACTAAAGTTATCTTTTCAAAAGAAGTGGGTAAGGACTTAGTTGAGATAGCTAAAGAAAACTGCTGTGATATCTTGATTAAGACCGCTGAAATTCACGGTCTTTTAGATTCAGTTATTTCAACTCCATTAGACTGGCAGATGTTGCGTCACTCAGCTGTCCCTGTATGTATTGCCAAAGATCATCTGTGGACTCCATCTGGCACTATTGCTGTTGCAGTAGATTTATCAGATCCTGATGACGAGATGTTAAGACTTACCAATTTGCGCTTATTAAGAGAAGCTCAAAGACTTTCATTATTTACAGGTTGTAAGATCTCTCTAATTAACGCTATTACTCCTATTATTCCTCCTGTAGCAGTAGATCTTCCGGGGTATACACCAGACAGCGTGTATGACAATGCTCTAAAGGAAGGCTGCAAGAGAGCTCTATCTTTTGCTGCTCGTCATAAGATCTCACCTAATGATTGCCACATTGGTGAGGGTAATCTTGATGATGTGATTTATGATGAGTGCAAGAAACTCAACCCAACAGCTTTATTCATCGGTACTTCAGCACGTAAAGGTATTGCTTCTGCTTTAATTGGTAATATCTGTGAAAGAGTATCTGACAATTTAAGCTGCGATGTGGTTGTAATTACTCCAAAGGCTGTAATTAGAAACGTACCTACAGCTAATCCTTCAAAAAGCTATTAAGAAATAATAACTATGCAAAACGATCAGAATCTGACAGAAAGGGCAGATGCTTACGCTCGCAGTGTAAGTCCTTACTTCAATATTGAAGATAAACAGGAAAAGTATAAAGCCGACAAACTCTTTAAGAGACTTCGTCGTAAAGTAGGTCATGCCATAGGTGACTACGGTATGATTGAAGAGAATGACAAGATCTTAGTTTGTATGTCTGGCGGTAAAGACAGCTATTTTCTATTAGATGTCTTACTCTCATTGAAGAGATCAGCTCCAATTAACTTTACTATCATTCCTGTACATATTGATTCAGGTTTCCCAAATGCACCTGAATACATGCTAGAAGAGCACCTAAAAAAGGTAGGCCTTCCATATTACATGATACAAAGACCTGTCTATGAACTGTGCAAAGAGAAAGTAGAAGAGGGTAAGCCTTACTGCTCAATGTGCTCACGTCTGCGTCGTGGTTTCTTATATTCTTTTGCTCGTGAAATTGGTGCTAATAAATTAGCTTTAGGTCATCATAAGGATGACTGTTTGGCTACTTTCTTTTTGAACCTGTTCTATTCAGGCACCATGAAGGCAATGCCTCCAATCTTAAGAAATGATAAGGATGATCTTACTGTGATCAGACCTTTGATTTATTGCAGAGAAAGAGACATCATTTCAATCTCAAAGATTAAAGAGTATCCAATCTTACCAAAGGGCTTATGCGGTTGGGGTGAGGATCAGCAGAGAGCTAATATGAATAAGATGATACGTTCATGGGATAAGCAGTTCCCTAAGCGTGCTGATATTGTCTTTAAAGCAATCAAAAACGTCGTTCCATCTCATTTATTAGATAAAGAACTCTTTGACTTTTCAAAGATCTCAAACGGTCCTAAAGTCAAATAAAACTAAAATGGAGCCTAATGGCTCCATTGAATTATCTTAACGTATGTTTGCGTTATTCTAGTCATGTCCTGCAATTAGCAACGACAGGATCACACCTACTAATATAAAAAAGAATCTTAAAGATACCTTTTTCTTATTCTCACAATTTCTAAGTCTTGGTAAAAGATCAGACAGAGAAACATAAATAAAACTTGCACCTGATAATGCTAAAGCATAAGGTATCAGCTCTTTTACTGTAGATAAGATAAAGTAACCAATAATACCGCCTGACAGACAGCCAAATAAAGCTACAGTGTTGACGATAAAAGCTCTTTTTGTGCTCATGCCTAAATCAAGCATGATGGCATAGTCACCTAACTCATGAGCTATCTCATGAGATAGAACAGCAATGGTTACAGCAAAGCCTAAAGCAGGATTAGTAAGATATGCACTTGCGATTACCATACCATCGCAGAAGTTATGCAGACCTGATCCAAAGAGAATGCCAAATGAGCCATTAGCCATAGAGTGGCTATGACCGCAGCAGTCTACCTTACCTTTATTTCCTGATAAGAAAAACATCTCAAAGAAGGTTAAAAAGAGAATGGCAAATAAAATTACCATACCGATCTTATGTGGATCGCTCTCTTCCATGGCCTCAGGAATAATATGGGTCACAGCAAGCGTGATTAAAAAGCCCACAGCAATTAAAGACAGAGGCTTTGAATAACGTCTTATGAGTTTTGGACCAATAATAATGCATAAAAGTGCTGAAATTACAGCACTTGCTATACATGACAGAAAAACTAACAGCATTAAGTTAATCTCTTGATTCTAATAAAGCTTTGTAGACATCAAAGGCTTCTTTAGTTTCTTTTACATCGTGAACTCTAACCATCTGAGCACCACGTTCGATACTTAAAAGAGCACCAGCTACAGAGCCTACAATTCTTTCATCAGCTTTTTCAATGTTGCAGGCAGCTTTAATCATAGATTTACGTGATAAAGCTGAAAGTACAGGGTAACCTAAATCAACAAAGTGCTGCATATGATCTAGAAGCTGATAGTTGTGCTTTGCTGATTTGCCAAAACCAAAGCCTAAATCAAGAATGATGTTTTCTTTTTTTATGCCAGCTTTGATTGCATCTTCAACTCTATCTAAAAGAAATTTTTCAACCTCTTTTACAACGTCCTCATAATGTGGATCTACCTGCATGGTCTTAGGATCACCCTGCATATGCATTAAGATCACAGGACATTGTAATTTTGCTGCCATCTCTAAGGCACCATCTAATCTTAAAGCTCTGATATCATTCCAAATATGAGCGCCAGCTTTTACAGCCTCTTCCATAACTTTAGGCTGTGAAGTGTCAATTGAAATCATGACATCAAGTGCTTTTGAGATCTTTTCAACCGCAGGTATTACTCTTGATAATTCTTCATCTAAAGGTACTGGGGTAGCACCAGGTCTTGTGGACTCACCACCAATATCAATAATGGTAGCGCCTTCTTTTACCATCTGCTCAGCATGAGCTAGAGCTCTATCAAGAGTGTTCCATCTGCCACCATCTGAGAATGAATCAGGGGTGACATTTAAAATACCCATGATTTTTGGAGTATCTAAGTTTAAAGTTTTATTGTTAAATGAGATTTGCATATTTTTGTCTCCAAAATCAGAATATTAGTTCAAAAAGTAGTTTTTGGATTATAGCATCGAATGTGATGTTAATCACAATGAAAGGCAAATATAAATCGCTTTAAATAAGTAAGCTTACTTATTTGAAAAGTGAAGCTAAATCATTCTGAACTTGCTCACGTTCAGTTGAGTTTTGTTTTTGTTCTGTTTGAGAATTATTCGGCACAGAGCTATTCAGTAAAGAACTATTCAGCACAGAGTTATTTGTATTTACAGTTGCATCTTTCTGTACTGCAGTGTTTTTTACCTGAGTAGCTTTCTTTACGTTAGTAACTCTTAGTCTTAAAAGACGTTGTGCAAAGGCTCTTTCCCAAGCTACCTGATTTCTACTCTCATGTTTTGAAGACCAATAGGAGGTGAATGCTTTTAATTCAGCTTCTGTAAAGGTACTTTCAGCAAGACCACATAGAACACAGGCTTCATGGAAAGTAGCTGTAGGTCTCCATGAATTGGTCATATAAAAAGGCTTTGAGGGTAACTCTTCTACTTCTTTTATAAAAAGAGGCAGTACAAAGGTATTACCTTGCCAGGGAGCATTTGGATCTTCTTTTTTTATAAGACCAGTTTGCTCTAGTTCATCCAAAACCAGACAGGCCACATCAAAATTAGGAGTAGTTGGAAAATAACTACTGTCAGATGACAGGTATGAAGCAATAGAGGATAAGTCAGTAATGCACTGGTTCTGTTCTGCTTTAGGTCTTAAATAAAGCATGTACAGTGATCTTGCAATATGGCTTAAATGACTTTGATTTAGGTATTGAATTTCTAATGCGTTCATACGAAAAATTCTACCATAAGTTCTAATTTTTGGAGCCTGTTTTTGAAGGCTGACTTTTACAAATTGAACATCTAATCAAAGACTGAATATTTACGATTAATGTTTATTAAAATTTCAAATTAATATTTTTATTAATAAAAATATCTTAAACTAACTTTTTGAAAATTATCAGGTATTTATAAAATTGATTTTTAATTTTTTTAATTCATAAAAATCTATGTTAAGATTATTTTTACTAAGGCTTTGAACACATAAATAAGGTATGCCATGAAACAGCCTATTAAAATTAGAAAAACTAAAAAGACTGAAGTAATTACGTTAGCTACAGCATGCAAAATGTTAGGAATATCTGAGGCTACAGGTAAAAACTGGCTCAGATTAGGAAAGCTTAACGCTAAAGATTCTGATACAGGCAAACTCATCTATAAACATGAGGTTGAAAAACTCTTATTATCTTTAAAGAAAGATGATAGTAACGTTTTAAAATCAAGACGCAATAAGACCGCCTTAAAAGGTCGTGAGCTTTATGTAAATTACGTATCTAGAGAATCTCCAAATCATGCAGCTGTTGCTTTATTAGTAAGTGGCTTTACTGGTTCTACAACTGCTATTACCGCTTTATTATGTGAATCATTCTTACAGCTTTTAGTTGATGCTAAAAGAATTAAATCTAACTGTAATAAGCAATTTTTCAGAGCATACCTTGAAGGCACATTAGATGCTGATATCTATGACTGGCTGTTACTTGAGCTTATGGATAAGACCTCAAGAAACACTCTGTTATCAGCTTCAAAGAAACTGCCTTACTTTACCTTACACTTTGTACCATTTGAGGATACTTTAGGTCTTATCTACTTATCCTTAATGGAGCTATCCAAAAGAAGACAGTCAGGTCGCTATTACACACCTCAGTCTTTAACAGATACAGCCGTTGAAACCTTACAGGTAGCAAGGGGACGTGTATTCTTAGATCCTTGCTGTGGCTCTGGTAACTTCTTACTGCGTTTATTAAGACGAGGCGCTAGAGTTGAGGATTTATATGGCTGTGATTTAGACGGCTTTTCAGTTACTTTAGCTAGAATTAACTTTGTCTTATCTGGTAACTGTTCTGATAAAGATACTTTACAAGAGCATTTATTAAAGTGCGATACCATTACCTGCAGAAGCCTGCCTCAGATTGATGTTGTTTTAGGTAATCCTCCTTGGGGCTCATGCGATGATGAAAAGGTTGTCTCTCGTTATGCTAGAACTCTAATCTGTGCTGAGAAAAAGCGTCCATGTTTTGCAGATCTTTTCGTTGAGAGATCGCTAAATTTATTAAAAGATGGCGGTATTGTTCAGTTCGTACTTCCTGAGGCTTTATTAAATGTAGCATCTCATGAGACTATCAGATCATTTATCACCGAGCATGCTCGTGTACGTTCAGTACGTTATTTAGGTGAAGTGTTCCACGCTGTTCAATGCCCAAGCGTAATTTTAACCTTAGAGAAAACCTCTTTTAGTAATGCTTCTGGCGATGTGATTGTAAATGTTGGTGACTCAAATTACATTGTGCGTCGTCAGAGAAAAGGTTCTGATTTTAACTTCAAGGTTACAGATCAGGAAGCTTTAGTTTTAGATAAGATGGATGATCTTGAGCACTGTGTAAAGCTAAAAGGTCATGCTAAATTTGCTTTAGGTATTGTGACAGGCTCAAATAACAATTCTATCTTTAAACAGAAGATAGAAGGCTCTGAAGCTGTTTTAAGAGGCCTTGATATTGAACCTTTTAAAATCAATCCTCCTGACAGCTTTATCAAGTACGAAGAAGGTGCTTTCCAACAGGTAGCTCCAATGGAGCTCTACAGAGCTAAAGAGAAACTGGTTTACAGATTTATTGCCAAGTACCCAATTGTAGCTGTTGATACTCATGGAATGCTTACTCTAAATAGCTGCAACTTGCTCGTCCCTGAATTTAAAGATCTGTCAGCAACCTATTTAGCTGCAGTTTTAAATTCAAGTGCAGTCCGTTTTTACTTTGAAAAGAAGTTCCATACCATTAAAATCTTACGCTCTTTATTAGAAGAAGTACCTGTACCTGTAGCTTCAAAAGAAGATCAGATGTACATAGAGTTTCTAGTAGAAGAGCTAAAAGATGCCGATGAGGCAACTTCAAAAGAGATCATTAAAAAGATTGATAGAAAGATTGCTGAAATCTATGGCTTGGGAAAACGAGCTTTAAAACTTATCAGTCAAGTTTAATTGCAAAACACAGCAATTTAATTTAGAATTTTGAAAAATTTTTAGGAGATCTGAACATGTTTAACATGGGTAATATGATGAAGCAGGCTCAAATGATGCAAGAGCGTCTGCAAAAAGCACAGGAAGAAATCGCTAACTTAGAAGTAGTTGGTGAGTCAGGTGCAGGTATGGTAAAGGTAACCATGACTGGTTCTCATGAAGTTCGCCGTGTTGAAATTGATGACTCAATTTTCAAAGATGACAAAGAGATCTGTGAAGATCTTTTAGCTGCAGCTTACAACGATGCTCATCGTCGTATTGAAGAGCAGTCAAAAGAGAAGATGGCTGCTGTAACAGGCGGTATGCAGTTACCTCCAGGCTTAAAGCTACCATTCTAATCATGTCATCTAGTTCTCTGCTTGATAATCTGATTGAGTCTTTACAGGTCATGCCAGGTGTAGGACCTGTAAGTGCTACTAGAATTGCCTACTACCTTTTAGACAGAAAGCGTCAGGAAGGTTTGAATATGGCGCAAGTAATCGAGCAGAGTCTTAAAAACATTTCTTTATGTCCTCATTGCAGGAACTATACAGATCAAGAAAACGAGCCTTGTGAACTCTGTAAATCTGATAAACGCAGGAGTTCAGGCAGTATCTGTGTAGTAGAAACTCCTACTGATGTTTCTGCAATCGAATCTAGCTCATCCTATTCAGGAAATTATTTCGTACTTCATGGACACTTAAGTCCATTAGATGGTATTGGTCCTAAAGAATTAGGTCTTGATGTGTTGCGTTCTCGATTAGAGTCAGAAGATGTCAAAGAGTTAATTCTTGCGCTAAGTCAGACTGTAGAAGGTGATGTAACAGCATCCTATATTGCAAGTATGGCTAAGAAGTATGGAATTACCGTTTCAAGAATTGCAACAGGTGTGCCTTTAGGCGGAGATTTAGGCTCTGTTGATGGTAATACACTTGCAATGTCATTTAACTACAGAAGAAATATGTAGTTGTCACATTAAAATGGAGTAGTTGTGATTGTTTACTACTCCACTTGCTTAATTGAAGACTTTTTAATTACCAGTCAATAACAGTACCAGTAAATAACAGATTTTTTAGAACTACTTACCAAAGAAAGGTCTAATCTTTGTAGCTACGTCAACTAAAGCTGATTCTTTGTTAGTCAGATCGATAAATTTTTTGTTTTTCTGGCGATCGTCAATAGAAGTTCCTACCTTCTTTCTTTGACCATTTGGATAATAGTTATAGAAGAAGTATGTAACCTTAGCTAGTTCATTGTCTTTTGAATCAAATTTATCAAATTTGTAAACATAAGAAATTAGGTGAGAGCAATCTCTTGATGGATTTAGTTTTCCATCAATCTTATACACCTCAGTTTGAATTCCTAAATTATCAACAGCTTCTTTGATATAACCTGT
>Ga0256404_1003194_pt1 | contig 34104 bp, 29 predicted proteins | sample RumenRJG_01DNA_FD_185990 | JGI IMG/M metagenome (GOLD analysis project Ga0256404, IMG submission 185990) | Bovine rumen microbial communities from Lethbridge, Alberta, Canada - RJG_01 | ecosystem: Host-associated > Mammals > Digestive system > Stomach > Rumen | place: Canada: Alberta | collected... | reverse complement strand
AATCAATGATGTTTTAGAGGCTGGTGGTCTTATTATTTCAGAATATTATCCACGACAAAAAGAGGATATGTACTCAGGAAGTAAGGCGAGCCGAATCCAGGCAGGTCTGTCTCACGGTCTTATTCTTGTTCAAAGTAAGATTGATGGTGGTTCCAAATATACCTTGGCTAAATTTGCCAAACTGGGGCGGCCCATTGGTGTTATTCATTTTCCATCATCGGCAGATTATCAATCAGAATCATTTGGCGCCAACCGCTTGATTGCAGAGAAAGGAAAGGATGGATTAGCACAAATGATAGGTTTGAAAAAAACATCATCTATCAATATTGGGCCGCTTATTGTTCTCTCAAATAAAGATGATTATAATAAGCTTATTCAGTCTATGTCTATTGCTAATAATAACGTTCTGTTTTAAATTTAAGTTATGAGGACTGTATAGCCTTGACAGATGTTTCTGTTCCTAAGAGCGTAAGGAAGATTGAGCGGTTCGCTTTCAGTGGCTGCAAAGCGATGAAGTCCATATATATACCTAATAGTGTAAGAACCATCGGTGAAGGGGTTTTCAAATTCTGCGAATCTTTGGAACGCATTGAAATACCCAAAGGCACACTGGATAAACCCAAATCGGTCATTAGGATTTCTCTATGTCGTACGGCAAAGAGAAATCCTTTAATTTTTCCCATATAGATAAGAATGATTGTCGTGTTTTTAGTGATCTGGCCAAATATAGGATGTGCTTGTCTTTTGTTTTTCCCAGATAGGCTGGTGTCGATATCAACTCGTATCGGATAGTCTTCAGAAATTTCTTCTTGTTGGAATTGATCAGCGCATGTCTGAACAACGACATAAAGTTATATGCCATGACAATGAAATTCCCACATGCCTCTGTTGCCCAGAAGTTATTTGTGACAAAGTCATCGATGGAGAAATCATTCTTCAATTCTTTTATCCTATTCTCAGAATCCGCCCTTCCGCGATATGAGTCATATACAATCTTGGCCGGCAGGTCAAGGTCTGTTACAAAGCAGCTATATCGGTATTTTCCGAAATCTTCCTCATCCTCAAAAAGCTCCAGTTGCTTGATTTGCTTTCCTGCAGCTTTGGGACGCTTGTCTATTTCTTGCCTGACCATCACAATGCGTCTAGGCTTCTCCCAGCCGTTTGCCTGATAGATGGTTTCGGATATTTCCAATCCGTCTGTTAGCTCTATCCATTTGCGTTCATGGGTAAGACTGTACTTTATACGATTGTTGAAACGGCAGGCAATGATATAGTGTAACCCTTTCATTTCCAGATAGTCAAGTATTTCCTTCGCAAAGAAACCGCTATCCATGCGGACCAGCCCGACACGTTTGCCCTCAAGTTTTGAGAGCGTGTCCTCAAGAAATGACAGATAATTGGTACTTGCGGATGTGTTGCCTGGACGTAACCAGTAATTTGCTATCATCCTTACATCGGAAACGAATGCAAGGAGAGGATGATGCGAGAGTCGTCCAGGGCGTTTGGGGTTGTATCCTTTGGCTGCTCCTTCCTGACTTCCCTCACGGACCATCACAGTAGAATCGAAGTCTAAAGTGTAGTTGTCGAACTTCAACTCGGAGAAAAACCAACGGAACAAATTTCCGAAAACACGCTGGTTGACAGCTTGAGAGAATTTATTGAGATAGCGCTGGTATGCACGATGGTCTGCTCCACGTTCCCATCCTAATAGGTCACATAGTGCAGCGTCATAACGAACCACGTCAAGATGGCCAAAGCAACTTGCGCCACACCACACACCTGCAAACAATCCCAATATCAGCTGGATCGGTTTGTAACCACGGTTGGAACCTTGAAGAGGTACACCACTTTGCATAACATGCTCTTCAAAATGGCATTTCTCAAGCATTTTGAAGAACAGGGAAAGACCACCAAAAGGTGTTATCTCCTTATTTACAAACTTTATGTCACAGTTTCGCATCGGAGTATATTCTTTTTTTCGTGGTAAAGTTAGTAAATATTTATGGATCAAGCATATACAAAGCTGTTTTTCTAATGGCGGTCATTAGAAAATAACAAGAAGCTTTTTCTAATGACCGATTTGGGTTGAAGGAAATAGGATCCATCCTTGCTAAAGTAAGAGACAAGCTCTTCACCATCATGTTGTAAACCAATCAAGGCTTCCACATAAGATGCATTGCACACTGTGGAAGCCTTTTTGGTGTACTCCAGGCGGGGCTCGAACCTGCGACCATCTCATTCGGAATGAGAGACTCTTATCCATCTGAGCTACTGGAGCATGGACTGTGGAACCTCGCGGAATCGAACAACGTTCCCCGGATTTTCAGTCCGGTGCATACACCACGTCTGCCAAAGTTCCAAGAGCAGAAGCAACAGGACTCGAACCTATGACCTTCGGTTTTGGAGACCGACGTTCTACCAACTGAACTATGCTTCTATCTTTCTGAGTGCAAAATTACAGTGGCGTGGTGCAGTGTTTTTGCGTAATGCATAAAAAAGAAAAGAAATTTTCAAGACGTGTTGAACTAATGGAAATGTTTTTGTAAATTTGCGATTGACTTAGATAATATCACTATGGAAGAAAAGATTAAGCTTGTAACTGTTAAGGAGATGGGGAAACGTTTTGCTCAAATCCGGAAGAAACTGGATCTGAGCCAGGCACAGGTTGCAGAGTATATAGACGTTCCGGGCATCAATCAGGCAAAGGTATCGGCCATCGAGCTTGGTACCAATGTTATTTCACCTTTCTTCCTGGCCGTAGAGCTTTTCTATTTGCAGCATGTCTCTGCCGAGGCCCTATTTGGAACGACCTTCAAAATTGACAATCCTCATCTCTTCGATAAAGACTATACCCTTGCCAGTGTGGCTAAGGCGCGGATACAGCTTCTTAAGCAGCAGATACATGAAGATATAGAAGAAAGATTGAAGGATTGGGATGACAGCCTTGATGAAACTGCCGATTACCTAAAATAAATCAATGGAGAGAAGCGTAATGTTCTTCTCTCCATTGATTTTATTAGCATCGCTCTGCACACAGAGACTTTACAGTTCTTCTGGAGGATAGATAGTCAGTTCCTTAGCAGCGTCCTCGCATTTCGGGAGCCAATCTTCAATAAGCACCTTTATCTTCTCTTCTGACAGTTCCATTGTGATATATTTATTTTCAGGTATATCCTTACCTTCATCCGTAACATTCAGATACAGATGATATGGATGTTCCTCATAGATATATCCGCCTATCTTTTCTCTGAGTCTCTTTGTGAGCTCTTTGTCGTTTGTCTTTAGGAATAGATAGAAGTTACAGTTTTCTCCAAACTGCACATTAAAGTGCACGCTGTCATCTGGGCTGATATTCTTGTAGATGAAGATATTCTCACCTTTGTAATGGCCATACTTGTTGTAGTCATCAAGGCTGGTATGCGTCTGTTCATCCTCGAAGTAATTCAGTCCATACAGCTCCATCAGGTCATTTGCGATCTCATCACGATTCGTGTCAATAAGATAGCGATCAAACCATACACGTGGTATGGCAACAGCTATGTGGCCTTTGAACCAACGTACGCTCACTGGTTGAGACTGAGTCTCCATCCAATCATAGAGACGGACATCTGTAGAAAGGTAATTGTGGGCAATGGCCAACTGAAGCTCCAACAACGTTTTTCCATCCAGCGGAATCAGCGCAGTCGTTTCCGTGGCAAGCTTCGTTTTTACATCATCTTTCGTCTTGGCACCATCCAGAACACGAAGGAACATCTTCCTTACTGCCTCCTGGTTCATCAGCGTTATCTTCAGGTACTTGTGAGTCTCACTCTTCTCAGTGATGTAATGGTTGTTCAACTGCCCCTCCCATTTTGTCAGCTGACAGTCGATAGCCCGGATAAGCAAGTGGTCCTTACGGTAGTCAGGAGTTATGCCGTCTGCATCAAACATCTCTGCCACCAACTTACAGTTATTGGAGAAGGAATCGAGTGACATATCCTTGTTATAAAAGAAATTCGTGGTTCCTTTCAGATAAGGATGCTTCTCTATATCCTTCAGTTGAGAGAACCACCGCTCATCCTCAGCGATGCGCCGTGCCTTCTCAATCTCTTCCCTAAAAGGTCGTGGCCATGTCGTATCGGTAAAGACGTTTATGGTGTTGGCCAGTGCCTGGTAGAAAGGCAGCGTTTCCTCATTTGCTACATATCGGATTATTGTTGACAGTAGACGCAGTGTACCGGACGCTCGTTCCAAGTTATCAATATCGGTGTTCTCAACGATATTCCAGACAATTCTCATCCATCTGTCATAGTTCTCATCCGTGAAGTCTTTGTAAGCGTCGATGATCTCCATGATGGCGCCGAAAATGACCAAGTAGGTTTGTGTGAATGAAGCATCCGATTCGAAGAGGAAGTTGCCCTTTATCTCAGATTCCCACGCGGGAACCAGTCCACGGCTGATGGCATCCTTATGCTTCACCAGGGTGTCCAAAGCCTTCTCTATCCCTGTGATGTATTCCGGATGCGAGTCCAGTTGCACCTTGAAGGCTTCGAAACCAAGATAATTGTCGTCATTCTTGTTGCTTTCGACCTGGGTATAGAGTATGTTAAGAATCTTGTCAGATCTCAGTTCTTTGGGTTCCAGACCACAGTCTATCATGTATTTGCACGCAAAGTAGCGAGTAAAGAAGCGCATGTAAGAGGTATCGACATTATGGCCATCATTCCAGAACAAGTCAATCCACTTCGTGTCCAACTTAATGGAAATGTTCTCGGCATGTGATACCTTACCTCCACTAGTACCATCCAGATCAACGTCTTCTTTCAGGTTCTCCAACTTATTCATAGCTCCTGTAAAGTCAGCTTTGAAGTTGTCAAACACCGATATAGGAAGGCCGCGGGCATTCATCTTCATGTAGAGCTCTTCCGTGTGGTTGTAGTTTACAAGCGGAAGCACATAGAATTGAAGCAAGTTCACGCGATCGAGCAGCCCTGTATGCCCACAATTCTGATAATACCGGTTCATGTCATCGAGCATGACCAGCATTCCTGATACCGTGGAGTCTTTCTCGTATGATCGATAGAACCATCGTGCCTGCCGAATACGTTGTGATGGAGAGGCATTGCCAAATGAGCATTTATAATCAGCCAGGTCTTGGCAGAAATCTGTTGACGTAGAACGTGTCTCATAAACGAAACTTTTCAAAGCCCTGCGTATGGGTAGAAGCTCCTCATCCTCAAACCTGTCCTCCCTGTTAAGCAGGAACCAATGCAGAAGGAATAGTGTGGTGAAACGCTGCTGCCCATCAAGGAGCTCCATGGTATAAACGCCCTTCTCTGTTTCCTTCACAGACCCGTAGACAAAATTCATGTCCATCACCGTCCCCTCGCACAGATGGCTGAATATCTGCCCGAGAAACTGTTTCCGGATCTTCGTCTCACGTTCGCGCAGCCTTCCCTGTGCATACGGCCGCTGTATTCTGGGTATGAGTATTTTGCTGACTATAATATCAGTGCCGTCCTCTTTCTTACAGATGGGCGAGTTGAATATTGAAGTGAATGTATAGTTCTGACTCATAACTTATTCTTTTCGGCATGACGCCTGTGTTATTTTTGTTGTTCTTCTGCGCTGTCCACGTAGGCTCTGAACCATTTGGGGAAGCCATACTTCGTTCCTCCGATATGACAATATTGGTCGTACATAAACCCTTTCAATGAGATAGGAGTGTCGGCAGAAATATTGTTAAGGAGGTCTGGGAAGTCATACTTAAATAAGCCGACATACTCATCCTCCATGATCTTGTTTTTACCATCCACCTGATGTACCCACATGTATTCCAGCTCCCAATATGTTGAACGTATCTCCGTCAACTTGTATGGGTTCTGGTTTTCTCCTTTGTAATAAAGAAGGGGCGACTTGGTGACAACTTTTGGCGGAACCGCTTCCACATGTTCGGCTTGACGGTTCTTGCCATAGTCCAGGAACAATGTTGTATTCGTGTAAGGCTGCATGTAAAAGGTATAATCCACGATGTAGGCCAATATACCACGTTCCTCTTCTGACAGTTTCTCGATGACGCCCACCAATTCTGGAAAGTCTTTATGGAATTTATCATTTCCGTATTTCTTGTAACGGGCACGTGAATCTTCCGGAAGTCTGGTATATGCTGCCTCCAGTCCCCAATAATGCTCGTACACAGTCCCTTTCCACTCTACAGGGCAGATCTCCTGACCTTTATAGTACAAGCAATGCTTTAACAGTTCCTTATCCATCATAAGACAAAAAGTTAGTTCATCTAAAGAGGGATGCGTTATTGATCCTGTTGAAGATAGTCATGCAGCTCCTCGCACATATACTTCTGGTAATGCAGCATATCCTCCACTGTCCATCTTGTACGGTTGGTTCCGCTTTCGTCGAAGAGTTTCATAAACACATAAGCAGTAGACTCGGGAATATACACGCCGTTCTTCATCCGGTCGATGATCGTCTTCCTCTTGACGACGAAGAGACTATTGCCGTAGGCCCTGTTGGTCCCAGCATCGAGCAGTGTGAGATTGCCGATGCTGTTCTTGGTATCTTCGTCTGCATCTGCCTCCTCATTGATTTCTTGGAACTTCTTTATTGCATCCATCCACTGTTCCTTCTCTATGTAATCCAGTATCGTATGAAGATCCACGGGACTCAGAGTGTTGCGAAGGTCAGCCATTGCCGTTTCCACCCACTGCTTCTGTACTGCGATCTCTTTCAGTCCATTTGTCGTATAAGAGTCTATGTGCTCTATGTCCCATTTCTGGGTAGTGAGCACGGCAAATGGGAATTTGTATATCTGCCCCATATCACCATTTTGCGACGGGCTGTTCAATGCCTGACGGTTAAGATGGTTCACGTTAAGCAACAGTAACAGGTAGAACACTCGCGGATCTCCATAGCTCAGTTGTATCTGTCCCTCTTCGACTTTCACACCTTCAAGTTGCTGTCGTATCAGTCCTTGCAGCCAGGTTTTGAACTCTTCTCGTGGCTGGTCTGGATTCATCTTCATAAAATGGATGTAGCAGTTAGGCAACAGGTCGTCATTGGACTGGCTGACCATGCCAATGAGGTTATAGCTTACGCAGTCCTCATACCAGTCCTCCAGGATATGGAACACATCATTGATGTTGTCCCATTCAGTCTGTATCTTGTCTTTAAGATCATCGCCTGACAAGCCATCAAACATGTCATAGTAGAAGTTAAAGATAACGTTCTTCTTCTCCAATTCCTTGGAACGTTCTGCCAGTTTGGTCTCTATCTCTTGGTCATCGAGATTCTCCAGTCCCCGAGTCTTATAGATCAGGCGGAAGATAAAGTCTATTCTGTTAGGGATGTCCACACCTTTGCGATTGAGGAAATACCAGAACGTATCATCATGGAGCGTGTTCTCTATATGCTCCCATTCCATGGCCCTTTGCAGTTGAATACGCTCTTGCAGCTCCGTATGCTCTGTTTTGAGAAACAGCGCCTTGATAAGCTCCGCATCCGTAAGATAGATTTTACCTGTGTTGATGTTCCTGAACTCGGTGATGGCATCCGCATCCTCAGACAGTTCATACCACAGCACCTGTGCCGTACCCGTAGGATTCTTTTTCCCCTTCTCGGCATTGAGAAGGTCAAACAGGATGCTCCTGACCTCCTTAACCTGCTCACGAACATTGTAGCGGCGGCATACTTCCATCGCTCCGTTCTTGCCGTCATAAGGCTCTATGCTCCTGATCCACTTGTCAATAGTATCATAAGCCTGTTGCATGTGGAAGTAGTCGATGTTCGAATTAGCCCCGTCCACCGTTTCCGGCCCCAGCTTCTCCAAGAAATTACCAGAGCCTTTCCGGGTAGCATAGATGATATGGTATCGTTCCAGGCCACCGTAGTCCTCGTATAATTGCTCATCATCGATTCTCTCTTTATCCATGAGATATTTATAGAGGATATAGATAGTGGTCAGGCGTTGTTGCCCATCTATGATCTCCCATACGTTCTTTGAAGAACTACCCGTCTCTTCGCCGAGAATTTTGCCACGGGTGTTCTCGTCCGTTACCTTACGGGCAACAACAGGCTGGAGGCAATAGTAATCGCCTTCGATATTCCCATTGTCATGCTGCTCGTTGGCATAGGAAAACAAGTCCCTCAGCAGCTGTACAACTTGTGTAGGAGTCCATCTGTATCCTCGTTGGTATGCAGGTACATAAAAATAGTCGCCATGCATGAGGTCGAAGATTGATTTCCTCGTTATCGTATTATTCATAGATGTCTGATCCATATTCCTGTTGTTTCGAATGTTTACGCCTGTTGGCTTTCTGCTTGTATCTCCGGATGTCTTTGCAGCCATGCTATGGCATAGGAGCATGTTGCTGCCAGCTTATGGCTATCTAACCTGATCTTGTCTACAGCCATCTGCACCAGTCTGCTGGCAATGCCGTGTCCTCTGAGGGATTCATGAACGTAGGTATGGTTAATAGTGGCCACTCCGTCTTTCACGGGAAAAGTCACCTCTGCGACCACCTCCCCCCATTCATCAGTCAAGTATATGCGTTCTTCCTCAGTATGAAATTCCATCGTCAAAGCCTAATAGGTATATCCAGATGCTTTGCAAAAATACGCAATTTTCAGCAGATAGCCAAGACGTTGGCTTATTTCCTCATGCTTCTATGGTGCTTTATCACCAATATTTTCAGAAACATGATCTTTTTTGTACATCAATCCAACATTTATTGTAAATTTGCAATTGGAATAGCCTATCCAGTGGGTCGGCATACCGGCTATTGGATTTCACAAGGGCGCTTTCCCGTGGCCGGAGAGGTATGCCTCGTCCGGCTTTTTTCTTATAAATTTGTTGCGATGGATTTTACACGACTCACATAGTACGGATCCTCCGCATATCCTATGCTTCTGAGGAAAGCATAGTAATCACCACCTTTATATTTATATTGCACGTAGTCCCGGTACGCCTTCACCGACTCCTCCCAACTGTCGAAGCGGTAGTAGCTGCCATCCGAAGGCCTGCGCAGTCCGAAGAGATTATTGTATTCCAGGCACACGTGTGAGGTGAAGTAGCCCGTTTCCAGTATGCCCTGCGCCATCACCACCTTCGGGAACTTCACATCATACTTCTTCATTGCCAGCATGAGGTTATGCAGATTCAGCTCCATGTCCGGCGTTGTTCCGAATTTCAGATAAGCCATCTTCTCCTGCAGGTCACAGATATACTTGTTCATGTAGGCGATGAACGGTCCCGGGTTGATGCTCTTCCCATCGACTTTGCTGCTCATCTTCACATGCAGGTGCTCTCCTGTGGAGCGTCCGCTGCTTCCGCTGATGCCCACGATGGTTCCCGCCGGAACCTCCTGACCTTCCGTAACAGAAATAGCACTCAAGTGGGCATAGGTGCACAGGAAGTCCCCATGATCCAGCACTACATAGTTTCCATAGCCATGCTTGCCGTAGTGTACCTCTTTGATGATGGCTGGCAGCATCGCATACACCTTTGCATGGTGACATTGCAGGTCGATGCCGTCGTGGAACCTCTCACACCTTGTGAACGGATCACGGCGGAAACCATATCCCGAGTTCATACGCAGGAAGTCCAAAGGAAGGCAGACGTTCATCCTGTCTGAGAGCAGACCGTACATCAAGCTATCTGTGGCGTTCACGAACAGCGGGATGTCCTGTTCAATCTCTATCTCTACGGCTCTTCCCCTTCCCGTCGGGAAGAACCCCTCCGTTTGTTTGTTCTTTCCACTACGGGATCTATCTATCTTCGAGACATCTTTTTCCGTCGGGTCGGCTATACGCTCTTCTTTTTGTGTATCAGCACCTTTTTCAGGCAAAACTGTGAAAAACTGGGCGCCTGCTGTCCCAGATGACATTAAAAAAGTTAATACCAAAATTATTCTAATCATTTCTACTATAATATTTAGGTAAACGTATTAATTTTGCTGCAAAGTTACTGTAATATTATAGTAAATACAAGCCAATGAACGAAAAAAACATATTCTTGAAGGAAGAAATTCCCTACGCACAGTTCGAGATGATCAGCATCGACCGCAAGAGCCTGCAGTCCATGCCTCGTGAAATTCTCGACCCGCTGCTCTCTGGCAGCCTCACGCCTATCATCCAGGCACGTGTCGACACCCGCAACGGCAACAGCTATGCCATCCCCATGAAAGCCCAGCTCGTACGTGACGAGAAGGGTGATGTACAGCTCCTTGCCTATCCCCTGCATAAGGACATTGACAACGTCCTCGGCCTGAACCGCCATGAACTTGACAAGGTCGGCAAGGGAGAGGTCATCACCAAGGACTTCACTCAGAAGGATGGCACCCGCACACAGCGTTTCGTACAGATGGATCCTGAGACCAAGAGCCTCATGTACCGTGACGTTGCCACCCTTCAGCTCCCCGAGCGACTGAAGGATATGGAGAAGGTCAAGGACATCGAGCTCGGTCAGAACCAGAAGGAGGCAGTCCAGGAGGGCAAGCCTGTTGAGCTCAATGTCGGTGATGAGAAGGTCACTGTCGGCGTTGACCTCCGCGAGCCACAGGGCTTCAAGGTTGTCAATGGCGATATGGACGAGTGGAAACGCCAACAGGCCATCCGCTACGACGATGCCCATCCCGAGTATGTCGGCTACGTCCAGACCGATGAGAACCGCTGGGAGTACCGCCAGTTGCAGATCCGCCAGGAAGAGCAGAAGCTCACTGACACACAGAAGAAAGAAAAGAAGAAAACCGAGGGCCTGAAACTATAGCCTCGGAACAACACAAACACAATATACACACATAAACAAAGGGTAGAGAAATTGGAATACTTCTCATTTGCCACGCTATAATATAAGGTAGCGCTTCACTTTCATTTTATTCCCTTTCTTGGACCGGCGAAACAGAGAGCACATCGCCATGTCAGAAAAGGAACAAACGCATATCTTCGCCTCGGTGGCACCTTACCGCAAGGTTCATGCCCTCGCCCACGGCCTCAAACGTGGAGAGCAGGAGAGCATCGTCCATGCCGCCCGTCTGATGGCCCCATCTGTCCTGATGCTGGAGAAGATGACAGGACGCCCCTGCGTCCTCGTCCCCATCCCCGGTCATGAAGGCAAGGCAGGCTACACACTTGACCTCTGCCGAGAGATCGGCGCCATTACGAAGACCGACACCTTAGACCTCCTCCAGGGCACGCATCACCTTGCCCTGTATGAGGCGAAGAAGAATGACATGAAGCCCGAGGGCATCCGTATCAACTTCACGCTGAAGGCTCCCCTCCCTAACGATGTCACCCCCATTGTCGTGGACAATGTCCTCGACACAGGCCATACCTCCTGGGCAGCAGTGGTTGCCCTTGGCAGACCTGATACCTGTCTCGCTGTCCTTGGCCATACGAGCCATTATACCCTCAACAGAAACGTGAATTTCACTCAGTTAAATGTTGAGAATATGGTAAACAAGAAACAGGTTGAGGTGAAGCAGCGTACCACCGTTCAGAGCATGTCTCAGACTGCATCTGAAGAAAAGGCTGTCAAACAGAACACAGTAACCAACACCCCTGGTAAGGAGAAGATGCCCGCGAAGGGCTCTCTTGCGGCCCAGTACATGGACCTGAAGAAGCGTCATCCCGACAGCGTCATCCTTTTCCGCTCCGGCGACTTCTACAAGGCGTTGAACGTCGACGCGGCGAAGATCTCCGAGACGTTGGGTATTGCCCTGATCCATCCCAATGACCCCAACAATGGTCATCTAGTGGCAGGGTTCCCGCATCACGCCCTCGACGCCTACCTCCCGAAGCTCATCCGTGCCGGCATGCGTGTCGCTATCGCCGATCCCATCCAGAAGAAGGACATCCCTCAGAAGGAGGCCGTAGAGGCCGACCACAAGGATGCAGCTGCCAAGAAGAAAGAGACGAAGAAGGAACCTACGAAGGCAAAGACGGAGGGCAAGGCCGATACTAAGTCTGAGACCAAGTCTGAGGCAAAGACCGAGGACAAGGCCAAGACCGTCGACATGAAGCCCCGTGCACCGCAGATGGTCACCGTCAACGGTGAGAAGGTCACCCACGCCCACGCCTTCCAGAGCACCAAGTACCCCGACACGTGGTATTTCACTGCACGCCTCGAAGGCAAGCAGCTCCGTCCGATGGTCATGAACCCGAAGGATGTAGAGGCCTACAAGGAGAAGAACGTCACCGTCTCTGACCTCATGGGAAAATATTATCCCACCAAGATTCAGAAAAAAGTGACGCCTGAGCAGTACAAGAGCGACATGACGCTGTCTGACGGCCGCCAGATCGAGAAGATGAATGTCTTCAAGGAGAAGGACGAGAACCGCGAGGACTTCGGCAAGTACAAGCTCTTCGCCCAGGTCAAGGGTCAGGAGAAAGGCATGGCAGCAGTCATGAGTACTGAGGACCTCAACGCCTTCTTCGACCGTGTGACCACTCCCCGCCAGCTCGTGGAGAAGAACTTCGGCGAGCGTCTTAACCTTGCTTCTGCCTACGAGAAGTACAAGCTCCCCGAGCAGGCCAAGGTCAGCGACATCCGCATTACCAAGGACAAGGACGGAGAGTGGCGTGTGAGCGCCAAGGTCGCCGACGGTCCACGCACGGACAAGAAGGTCATCAGCAACAACGATCGCTACTCCTTCTTCCAGACGAAGACCGTCACCCGTGAGCAGCTCGCCGCCAAGTATCTCGCCTCCGACATCGACAAGGCCATGGGCCAGAAGCAGGAGGTGAAGAAAGGCCTGAAGGTATAAACTTTGGATTTTTCATATATACATTCATCACCAATGGTTTAACACTTTGAGGTTTGCACTCTCTTCTCATCAGGATGGCTGTCACGGACGTATGAGCCGTGGCAGCCGCCTTAGACCCTAAAAGAAACGAAACAACAAATAACACATACGACTATGCAGAAACGACGTTACGAAGACCTTGTCCAGCTCCACCAGAGCGGTAAGATCACCTGGCAACAGTTTGTGGAGATGTCCGACGATGCTGACGACTACCGTCAGTGGTGCGACGACCACGGCCTGGAGCCTGATGAAGACAATGCCGAGTTGTACCTGAAACAGACAGAGGCCATGCTTACCTCAGACTTAGATCCGGACGACTATGAGCAACTACAGAAACAAGAAGAATATCAGACAGTATAAGGGCTCCCCTGACGGCAAGTCCGCTGGCGATCGCGCTGCCGATAAGTTCAGCACGATGATGATTGAGTCCTTGAAACGCATGAAAGCCAGTGACTGGAAGCAGGGCTGGGTCGGCAGCAATGGCCATACCCGCGGCCTTCCCCAAAATGTCCAGGGCAGGGTCTACAACGGTACGAACTCTTTCTTCCTCCAGATGGACACCGCCATGCACGGCTACAAGATGCCCGTCTACATGACCTATCTGAACATCAGCAAGGAAGGAGCGCATGTCCTGAAAGGAGCTGTCTCCATGCCCGTCATCTATTGGGATCTCAGCATCAAGGATGAGCACGGCCACCGTGTCGCAATCGAGGACTTCCGCAAGATGAGCCAAGCCGAGCAGCAAAAGATGGATATTCATCCTTTCCTGAAGGCATACAATGTCTTCAACCTCGACCAGACCAACTATGCAGAGGTTCACAAGGAGAAGTACGACCAGATTGTTGCTCGTTTCCAGGGCGTCCAGCTCAGGGACGAGAAAGGCATGTATGAGAACCCTGCCCTTGACAAGATGCTGAAAGAGCAGACTTGGATCTGTCCCATCCAGTATGACAAGCTGGAGGAAGGCGCTTATTATTCCCCACGGGAAGATAAGGTCGTCATCCCCACCAAGGCGCAGTTCAATATCTCGCCTACGAAAGACGGTATCTTCAAGGACGGCATGGAATACTATAGCAATCTCCTTCACGAGTGCAGCCACAGTACAGCCCCGCATGTCCACAGAGAAACCGGCGGTCGTTTCGGCGATGCCAAGTATGCCAAGGAAGAGCTTGTCGCCGAGCTCAGTGCTGCCCTTGTCGGCAACGCCATGGGCTTTGACAAGCGTATCTTAGACAACAACGCCGCCTATGTCGATGGCTGGCTTGACGCCCTGAGCCAGGAACCTCAGTTCATCATCTCCGTGATGGCCGATGTCAGCAAGGCCTCGAACCTTATCATGGAGAAGGTCGACGAACAGCTCCTGAGCCTTGGCGAAGAGCCACTCCTTCAGAAAGACCGGAAAGATGCCCCCAACGAACAACTCTCCGTCTCTGGGAAGAAGGAAGACGAGAAAGCCGCAAAGGCCATGCCCGTCAAAGACACCCTCCAGCCTCTCGACATCGCCGATGGCAGCATCTTCAAGAAACGTGATGGCACCTACGCCGTACGCGCTTTCTACGAAGGCCAAAGCCTCGGTGTCAAGCCTCTCAGCAAGGAGTCTGCTGAGCAGTACCTCGCCATGAAGGATGGTCCATTGAAGGACAAGACTTTGAAAGCCATCCTCAGTGCCAAGTACACTCTCGACGGTGACTCCTTCGGCATGGACCGCAAGTCAGGCCGACGACTCTGAAAACGAACAAACAGATATACTATGGGCAATATTTTCGAAGATCTCAAAAGCAAGGTGAGCATTGAAGATGTAGCATCCACACTCGGTTACAATGTCAACCCTCGGGCCGGAACGCGTGGCAACTATCTGGAGATGCAGCTGTTTGCCGGCGGAGAGAAGCAAGACACCATCGTCATCCGCAAAGGCAGGAATGGCTCTTCCGACAGCTATTTCCACAGAGGAAGCGGTCATGGCGGCAGTGTCATCGACTTCGTCAAAGAGAACCTCTCCCAGCTCGGCTATCACGGTGATGGCGGTTGGAAGGCTGTCTTCGATGTTTTTTCAAAGTTCACCAGCCTTCCTCCCGGGGAGTTCCACCACGACGCCGCGGTGAGGGAGTGGCAACAGACGAGAGCCATTGAGGGTTTCGACCCGACACGGTTCATTGTCGACCCTTTGAGTGCCAACCCTGATGCCGCCAGGATGATCTACACCCAGCGTGGCCTCACTGACGACACTATCCGCACCTTCGAGCCCTGGATCCGTTTGCTTCGTGACACCAAGAGCAGCTACCAGCATCCCTGTCTCGCGTTCCCTTACAGGGAGCCGGGCAGGGACGAGGTAGTCGGCTACGAGCTCCGTGGCAACGGCACCTTCAAAGGCAAGGCTGCCGGTACCAATTCCACCACTGCTGCCTGGATTGTCGATATGACCCCTTATGGCAACCCTTTGGATGCCCGGAAGGTGTTCTTTGCCGAGAGTGCCTACGACATCATGGCCTTGTACCAGCGCCAACACATGTTTTTCCCTACTGAGGAAGCCGTCTTCGTCTCTACTGGCGGACAGCTCTCCCCGCGCCAGATCTCTGGTATTATGGGCTACTACTCCCGTGCAGTCGCTGTCGACTGTTTCGACAACGACCTCTCAGGACGCCTCTACGGCATCCGCACCGCTGCCATTGCCTCCGGCATCCGCCTCGATGTGGTAAGATGTGACGACTGCGTGCGCTTCAATGCCAACGGTAAGGTCTTCTCCCTGCCGCTGAGCAAGGTCAACACTGTCGAGTTCCGCAAACATGTCCCTGCTGCCTGTCGCATCAGCCTCGACTTCCTTCCTCCGAAAGGTTACAAGGACTGGAACGATGTCGTCATGGGCTTCCCCATGAGCGATGCCGTCACTCCCTCCAAATATCAGCTTTATGACAACCTGCGCTTGAAGCGCAGTAATGGTCCCAAACGATAACCCCCTTTACTATGCTTTTCCGTAAGACAATTCTCTTTCTCCTCTTCATCGGAGCATCCACGGCAGCCAGCGCTCAGCAGGCCGACCCAACCCTCACAGGCGCTGTCGAGGCCCAGAGCCTCATGCTGAAGGACATCTTCAAGAAACGGGAGAAGACCCAGCAACAGATCATCGCCACCGAGACTGCCGTCACTGTCGCCCTCGACCGCGTCCATGCTGTGGAGAACAAGATGCTGGAGTACCTGAGCAATGCCCAGGGCGCCATGCAGAACCTCTACCAGATCAAACGCTGCACAGAGCTCGTCGGCACGGAGATCCCGAGGAACATGAACCTTGTGAAGAACTCCGTCCCCGGCCATCTCAAAGGTACGGCCATCGCCACCCTCGTCTCTGATGAGCTGTGGGATGCCACCGAGCAGATGGCCACTCTCGTGCCGTTCATGAAGCAGCTTGTCACCAGTGGCAGCTACAACGTTGATGGCTATGACGACAAGGGCAACCCCGTGACCACGAAGCACAAGGTCAACCTCCTCAGCTCCGCCGAACGTTACTATGTCGCCAACGAGGTCGTCACCAGGTTGGAGAATATCAACACCGACCTATGGCTCCTCGCCTGGCAGATTCGTACGCTGTCGTGGCAGGATCTCTGGTACGGCCTTGATCCTGAGGGCTGGGCTACCGTGATGAGTGGCAAAGCCATCGTCGAAGGCCTTATCTATGACTGGCAGTTCCTCTAACTGCAAAGACCGCAACACAAACCTCATACCCGCCGCCGGAGGGCTATCCGGCCACATTTGACACTTTCATTTGCAACGTAATTAAAGAGCCATTTGAGAATGATGAGCATTTCAGATGCTTGCGCTTTAATTTATGGAACAAAGAAAAGAACCCCTCAGCCTTGGGGCGTGCCATGGCAGGAAGGCAGAAATCCAGAAGACCTCCTCCGGCTATCAGCTCCTCGGCCTCTTGCCTGACGGCAAGAAGATCACTCTTAGCCTTCAGACCAGATACCTTGGCGTGGAGGTTAACGAAAAGCTCCTAGAAGAGCTATGTACTGAAGGCCGCACACAGCGGCTGCTGTTCACCCAGCATGGAGGCCAGCACGACTATGGTTGTCTTGTCCTCACCGCCGGTGGTGTCACCATCGAACTGGAACGCCACTACCTCCAAGGACGCTGTCCTGTCTGTGGTGGCCGTATCATCCACACCTCCAAGGGTTACTTCTGTGAGCACTACGGAGAGGAAGGAGAGAAGGAATGTCATTTCCACGCCCTGGGCATCCTCGCCCACCGCGCCATCACCGAGCAGGAGATGGAGGACTTCCTCGCCGGTCATCCCGAGATCCTCGACGGCTTCCGCAAGGACAACAACGAGCCTTTCAGCGGTTTCCTCGTCCTGAACAAGGATCAGATGCTCGCCGTCAGCTCCCGTATCTGCCGCTGTCCCAACTGTGGGGGCATGCTCTATGTCCGTCCCACAGGCTTCCGCTGTGAGCATTACTATGACGCCGACCATCCCTGCTGCACCTTCTTCTACCGGAACTACAAAGGTGTGCAGATCAAGCGTCACATGCTCGAGGAGATCGTCAAGAACGGTCGCACCAAGGATGTCTATACCTTCTTCCGTGACGACGGCAGGTTGTACCCCGGCTATCTCGAACTCAACAAACCACAAACACGAATACAGATTATTGAACAGGTATGAACAAGAATGAATTCATCAAGATGCTGGCTGCCCGCACCGGGCAGAGCCAGTCACAGGTAAGCAATGTTTTGGACACCGTTCTCGGCACCCTCTCCGATGCCGTCAAGGAATGTGACGATGTCATCCTCCAGGACTTCGGCAAGTTCTCCCAGAAGACCGTTGCTGCCCATAGCGGTCGCAACCCGCGCACTGGAGAACCTATTGAGATCCCCGAGAAGCAGGTCGTCCGCTTCAAGCCCTTCACAGGCTTCCTTACCTACCACCACAAACACCAGTAGTAACCTATTCCCTACAGCTATAGGGAAATAAAACTCACACCACATGAAAAAGATCAGTTTCCTACTGTTGGCAGGAGCCCTCCTCGCGGTCACAGCTTGTGGCCCATCGAAGGGTAGCCTGCAAGAGCTCGCTACAGAGAGCCTCACACAGAGTGTCTACTATCCGAAACAGCTCAGGGTCATCGCAATCTCTGAGCCTGACTCTGCCTTTGGCATCAACTACTTCTCCAAGAAGGAGATGCAGGGGATGCTCAGAACCATGAAGGTTGTCACCGATAGCATCATGAAGCGTACCGACAACATGACCAAGTTCAATCCTGACGACTACTATGTCATCAGCCTTGCCGACCGTCAGATGAAGGCCACCTCAGACATCCGTGACATGCTCTTCAAGGCCGAGAAGAAAGGTGATTTCTCCGGCTGGAAGGTGAAGATCGACTATGAAGCTATCGACCACGACGGTGTCAAGTACCGAAGTGAGCGATGGACTTTCATCGATAAGGACGGCAAGAACGTCCTACGCACCTTCGACATCCCGCTCCCGTAACCTTTGAACATTGAATTTTGAACTTTGAATTTTGAACTTTATGATTATGGATCCCAATGTAATACAGATCAGGGATGAGTTCTTCCTGTGCAAGCGCCAGTATGAGCTCACCCCGGAACTTTTGTCAGGCCTTAGTGTCTGTTCTCTTTTCCATCACCTGATTAACATCCGCACGCTCTCCCAGCTGGATGACTGGCTGAAAGAGATTGCCGATAGCCCCTGCCACTACGAAAATGATGCCATGGCCAATGTTGGCGTCTATGGAAATGTCATGGGCGAGGTGGAACGTATCGCCCTGGAGCTTTCCGATGAGCAGAAGCAGGCTGCTGCCAGAGAGTTTGAAAAACTCGGCAGTGTCGACCTGCGCGTCATTGACTACGCCACCAGTAAGTTCGGTAAGATAGTCGAAGAATATGTAGACTATTATCCTGAGGTCGTAGGACTGAAACTGCGTACTGCCGTTGCCGACCTTCTCTCTGCCGAGGATGTCCAGACCTTCAACACCAGTCTCGATGCTGTGAAGAGCGTAAGCCTTCCTGGAGAGATCCGTGACTATGTGGACTTCGTGCGCACCCTCAACGACAAGGAGAGGGAGGCTTTGCTTATCAACAATGATCTCTGTGGTGGGAGCGACGAGGATGTCGCTGACCTCATCAGCACCCTTCGGGATGGCTATAACTACTGCCAGAATATCGTTATGGAAGCCATGAGCCACTGTGACTACGACAAGCACCTCTCCATCACTCCCCGCAACCTTACCTTCCGCACCAAGTCCGATGACGGATGTTACGAGGATGAGCACAAAGTAGCCGTCCTTTTCTTCGATGTCAACCGTGGCGATGCCTGGCTTTCCAACGGCAAGCACCTCGACATCGCAGAGGAAGCCAACCGCTATGAAGACGATGGTGAGCCGACCGAGTTCATGAGACAGGCCCTTCTCGCAGTAGGTGACTATCTCGCCACTACCCGCCACGAGATGCGGCTGAACGACGATGACGTAGAGGACAGCCTTGAAGTTCCGCTCATTGCAGAATACAAATGGAAGAAGCGCGACCATGTCAATGACTTGCTGCTCCTCCAGCAAGGCGGTTACTATGAGGCACTCGGTGATGATGCCGTCAATGCTGCCACTCTCCTGCGCCACAACCTCTGGCTGCGTAACACCGGCAGCGGAGGCAAGACCGCCGCCATCATCCTCACCGATGAAGAGCTCACTGAACTCCGCAAGCATTGCAACCGTGTCTATGTCGACAACACCATCAAGGAGCCAGATGATGAGGACTTGCAGCTGGAGCCCACAAACCTGAATGTCCTTCTGGATTATCCACCAGACTTACCCATCGCTGCCACCATCATCTCCAAGCCAGACCATCGTCTCGCCGTTCGGGGTACTATTGGCAACATCCATTTCCCGCCCAAGGATCTCAGCAGGGTAGAAGAGGATTACTACCATTACATTGATGGCAAGGCCGAGGAGCAAGCAGCTGCCAACGCTTTTCTCCTGATAAAAAACATGACTGAGATCCGTAAACATTCAGAAATCTCTTTATAAGTTAATCAGACATGAAACAAATGTATTTATACATGCTCCTCTGTTGTCTGTCCTTCACATTCCGGGCAAATGCCACCCAGCTTCTTCCGGAATGTTCTCCATGCAGCAACCGACCAGCTTTCCACGTTGAAAAGAAGAAGGTACATCCCACTTACAAAATGGGTAGTAGCATCAGAAGATTAGCTGTTTCCAACGAGCCCTATGCTGTGCAATCTCCTGACAGTGCGACGCTCATTTTCTATTATGACTACAACAAGTCCTCTCGGGAAGGTCGTGTCTTTGATGTGAAAACATCTTATGCTCCTGCCAATGGTTTAGGCGCTCTGGCAGGAGATCTGACCGATTTCGCCCCGGCCTGGACCTTCTCCAAGAAGATACATAAAGTTATCATCACCCCTTCTTTCCATTCGTTCAAGCCCACAGACACCTTTACGTGGTTCTATGGCATGAGCAATGTCGACACCATCCAAGGATTGAAGTACATCAACATGAGCAATGTCGACGATATGGGGCACATGTTCCGGGAGTGCACCTCCCTTGTGACCCTCGACGTCAGTGAACTTGATGTAAGCCATGTCACTGAAATGCTCTCTGTTTTCAATGGTGACAAGCAACTTCATGACTTGCTTGGACTCAGCAACTGGAATGTAAGTCAAGCTACATTCATGCGTTCTATGTTCCAGGACTGTCAGTCGCTGACCACTGTTGAAGACCTTTCCGGCTGGGACGTGCGCAACGTCACTGACATGAAAGCAATGTTCCAGGGCTGTACTTCTATCCCTGCTTTTGACCCTATCTATCAGTGGGACGTGAGCAGTGTGACCAACATGAACTCAATGTTCAAGAGCTGCACTCTGATGACCACCTTCGACCCATCCGCGTGGGAGATAGGCAAATCCACGGATCTCGGCCATATGTTTGAGAGCACATCGCTCACAGCCATAGATCTCAGCAATAACGGAAACATAGAGACCCTTTCCCCTGGTATGTTCCAGTCCTGCACGCAGTTGGAGTCAGTTTTTCTACCTAATGGACTGAGAAAGATCGGCACCGCAGCAAAGACAAGTTTCTTTAAGCGGGATGTAGGGAGTACCTTTAGTGGTTGTTCTAACCTTAGGAACATCATCCTTCCGGACAGCCTTACCCTTATCGGCTACCAGTCCTTTATGAACTGTTCATCCTTAGAGATGATGACCATCCCAAACACAGTGACTACAATCGGCACCTCTGCGTTCTCGGGATGTACCAGCCTGCGTGAGTGCAATGTCCCTAACGGTATTACCTCATTGGACAATGTCTTTCAGGGTTGTCGCTCCCTTGTCTCCATAAAGATTCCCAACAGTGTCGTGAACTTCGGGACTGGCTATTATAGCGGCCATACCTTTGAGGGCTGCACCTCTCTGACACATGTTACTCTTCCATCCCGCCTGCAGTATGTCACCACGGCCAGCTTCAAAGGAACTCATATCACGTCTATCACGTTGCCTGCCACAATCAGCTCCGACTCTTACTATAATGATTTCACTGGTGAGACCAAGCCCGACTTCTCTGGCATGGCCTCGCTGAAGGAGATCTTCCTGTTAGGTGACACGATATACAAGACTTTACAGGACTGCACCGGCCTGCAGAACGACAGCAACCTCACCATTTATGTCAAGAAGTCGTTGTATGACAAGGTCAAAGGCACTTATCCCAACGCAGCCTGGAAGAAGCAGTATATCTCGTTAGGGTATCTTATCCCTGTAGAGATGACAAGCCATTACAAGAGCATCTGCCGAGACTTCGATGTCGACTTGAAGGCCAATGTTCCCGCAGAGAACCAGATCGAGGCTGCCCTGCCTGTCGCTGTCAATGATGAACGTTCCGCAGTTGCTATGCGCACTATCAGCTACGTGCCCTCCCGTACTCGTGCAAACCTGATAATGGCAGACAGCACCCAGTATAAAGGCCTTGACAACTATGTAGGAGCCATCCTCTATGGCGAGTCTGGTAAGACTTACTACTATACTATCGGTGAGGATGACTATACCCAGGGCGAAGGTCAGAAGACCATGGATGATGTGCTCACTTCATCGGCAAAGAAGTATAAGGAGAAATGCTTTGTTGCTGCAAGTAGCGAACCTGATGCGAAGGATCTAGAGAATGCCACTGACTTCGACAATGGTGACTCCTCTACGGCCGATGTTAAGCTTGTCGGTGCCAATGACGAGCGCTATACTGGTCCAGAGAATGAGAATGCCAGTGGCATAGTCTACAACAACTACGGCTTGAAGGATGGCGCTTTCCATATCTATGGTAGCGACGGCTATACAGCTTTCAATCGTGCCTTTCTCTCCATCGCTCAGATCATTCCTGCCGCCAAGGCATCCATATTCAATATAGAGTTTGTAGATGCGAATGGCACAGTGACCCATGTCACCACTCTCCGGAATATGATACAGGAACTGGATAACAGCACTTATGACCTACAAGGCCGAAAGGTCAGTCATGGATATAAGGGCATCGTCATCCGGCAAGGCAGGAAATATCTCCACCGTTAAAAAGTAATCAGTTTGCAAACAACAAATATTATAATGTTATGACAGAACAAAAAGAGCAGCCCCGGCAAACAGCTCAGGTTATTGAACCAAGACGCAAGAAAGCGTATGTGAAACCAATGACCAGTATCATCCCTGTTGAGAGCCACTTGATGGCCCCCATCGCCTCTACGCCCATCGATCCGTCTGAAACTGAAGCTAAAGGCAATCCCTTCAATTCGGATGAGGACTCCGACTCTAATATCTGGTCAGGAGTAAGTGACTTCGACTCTCAGATATGGGAGTAGCAGTTACCATTATTCTCGCAAGTTCTTATAATACAAATAATTATCGTTTAAGGTCTATTCATATCAACAGAGCGCTCCCATCCGTGAGGACAGGAGCACTTTTCGTTTATAGCTTACATCTACAAAACTTAATCAAAAACTATCCTCGTGGTCAATTGAATTTCCCCACTATTTTGTATCTTTGCCTACAAAATGAAGTATATAAATGATAAAGGAATATAACTATAAGATGATTAGAATGGCCTTGCCTCATACAGAATTATACTTGATCTGAGAAATTCGGAAAAAATATTTTGCTGTGCAGCATCTGTGCACAGATGCATCTTAATTTTGCAGTCGAAAACAAGAAAACAGAGAAAGTATGACTATGAGAAATGAGACCGAGAACAAGATTTGGAGTGCTATGAACATTATGAGATCAGCAACCTTCTTAAAGAGTGTTGATTCCCAGACCATCGTGGCACTTATTGGAGCTCTCCTGCTCCTAAAGAAGGAGGGAAAGCTCCATCTCGAGAATAATATCAAGGAGAAGGTTGGCGAAACGACCGCTCAGGGTGAGTATGTTGTTGCTTGCTTAGATCTTGATCTCCTATCAACGATGGCAGGTAATGGCGTCAAGGTATGGCTGGAGAAGGGGATATTCAATAGATGCCTCTTATGTAGATTTACAGGAAACGATCTTCTTGACAAGGTCATCCTCGATATCTTTTATAAGACGAGGTCACTGGAGGATACGTATCTTATAGAGCTTGCTGATTCCGGTAATCTAGCCGTCGACGATTACGGCAAGGCGTTTGATTCTGCCATTAGTAATTTATCCCCAAACAAGCGCGAATCTGGAGAGTATACACAGCCTAAAGAAATCGGTATTTTAGCTAATCGCCTTATGACTGGCCATTACCCGAATGTCTACGATCCTTTCGGTGGTCTCATGTCATTTGCTATCGATATGGATAGCTACGACCATTTTGATGGCGCTGACATCAATTCTCGTGTTTGGCAATTAGGAATTATTCGTCTTGCTCTCTATGGAAAGCTAGACAAGGTTACCTATGTCAACAAAGATATGATTGCTTGGCCCCAGAAGAAATATGATGCTATAGTTTCCCTGCCTCCATTCATGGGCAGAATGGCATCCGCAGACGGCCATGAGAGGTCAATTATTACAGAGGAGTATCTTCTGTCCAATTTCATTGACAAGACCAATGATAAAGGTCAGATGCTCTGCTTCGTATCTTTGTCCATCCTTAGAAGCGACCGGTTCCAGGCCCTGCGCGAGTCTCTCACAGAGGCTAATGTCGTTGAGAAAATTATTCTCTTGCCAGAGAATCTCCTTCTTAGTACCCATATACAAATGGCGGCATTGTTGCTTAACAAGGAAAAGTCATCTCATGACTTCTTCTTTGTTGATGCATCAGATTGCTATGAGGATAAGCCTTTCGTAAACATTCTGGATGTAGATCGCGTCATTGAGGCTTGTGATTCTTCTAGCGCGAACTGTTTGCAGATTACCTATGAGGAACTGAAAGCTGAAAGGTGGTTGTGGGACGTTGGTTACTATAAGGCCAAGAAGGCTTTTGTGGTTCCAGATGGCTACCGCGGCGTGCGCTTTAGTGATATTGCAGAACCTATTCGCCTGCAGATGACAGAACTTCCCAAGGATACGCCCTATATTCGAGCCTCTGATCTGGCTTCTTCTCCTTATGATTATCTTCTCGATATACAGAAGATTGTCAAGAGAGATACACCTACGAGAGCGACTGTCGTAAAAGAATCATCTTTGCTGTTGTCCACAATTGGGCAGCTAAAACCATCGTGGTGTGAAGCTTCTGAAGAAACTCCAGCCTATATCAACCCGAATATAAAGGCATTCAGGATCAAGGAGAAGTATATTCATATGGGATATCTTTGTCTTGTTCTGAGCAGAGCCTATGTATCCTTTGCTGGACCGGCATTTCCTCATATAGTGGTGTCCTCTATCATGAATATTCATTTCTTGCTGCCCACAAAGAAGGGGCAAGAAGGCTATGATGAACAGAAGAAACTTTTTGAAGAAGCCTGTGATTCCTACAAACTTGCTAAGGCTAAGGAATTGGGTCTACTGGATGTCATCGACAAACAGAAGACCGAATATATCAACCAAGTGAGGATGCGCAAGCATGATATGCGTCCGTATGTAAGGAATATCAAATCGTCAGAGAAACTGCTCCGGTACTATCTAACTCATAGGGACGAAGAGCCTGACTTCGAGAAAGAGATGCTTAGTAGTCTTGATGACTTAGCAAAGAGCGTCAATAGGCTTTCTAACCTTCTCGATCATCTCAGTGACGAGGAACGATTCGGTAAGCCTGAGCTCGTCAATCTTGATCAGTACTTCCATAATCTTCCGGATGGCAAAACCTATAAAGTTGACTACGAAGTCGATGATCCTGCTTTAGCAGAATACGGTCTCCCGTCTCATGAACAGCATTCCTTGGAGGAATATCAGGATGAAGACGGCAATCTCGGTATGGAGAAACTGAAGGCAGATGCTCAGAAGGAAGACATTGTCCCTATCATGACAACGATTGCTCCTGGTGACCTGAATCGCTTAGTGGAGAATATCTTCAATAATGCTGTGCAGCATGGTTTCACCGATCCGGAGAACCCTCACTACAGCATTAACATCAACCTTACTGTGGCCAGACACAACGGCGAACCGATGTACCAGATCGATTTCGCCGATAACGGCAAAAGTCTCCCCGAAGGCATGAACAAGGAACGGTTTGGCTTAAGAGGTGAAAAAGCCGGCAAGACTGGTGGTACCGGTTGCGGTGGATATATCATCAAGAGTATTGTTGAACACTATGGGGGCGACTATGATATATTCTCAATAAGCGGACACAAGGGAACGACAGTGAGGATCTATCTCCCCATTAGTAAGTTTGAGGACCAAGACTAAGACATGAGATATGTATAATGTACTGTGGATAGATGACGAATGGCAGAAAATGATGCCGTTCAAGAAGGAGTGTGAAAAACTCCATGACATTAAATTAGAGGGTTTCAACATCTGCAAGGATGGCCTTGCAGAGCTGGAACGCAATCTGGAGAAGTGGGATGCCCTTCTCCTTGATGCCAAAATGCTTGATGAATCCGATGATGAGATCACTTCATTGAAAGGTCTGAGGAATGCCATAGAAAGAAGGAATCAGCTTTCCACAAAGAAAGCTATTCCTTATTTCATCTCTACTGGTCAGCCTGACCTGATTGGCGCCGATCTGTTCAAGGACTCTTTTGGGAAATTTTATATTAAGGGCGAAGACGATGAGAAACTCATCCATGATATGAAGGAAGCCTTTAAGCAGGCCCCATTACGCCAAATTGTGCAGAACTATCATGATGTGTTTTCTGCTCTTGACAATATGCATGCGGGTAAGCAGGCAGAGGGTATGCTCTCAAAAATTTTACTCATCATGCATCATCCCGGAGACTATCCGGATTTCGATCCTGTACTGTATTATAACCAGCTTCGCCAAATAGTAGAATACCTCTTCAGAGTATGTAATAGAAGTGGCCTTCTGCCAGACGCTTTCATACCTGAACATAAAGTTAATCTAAGCCAAAGTCTTTACTACCTTTCTGGTGGAAATCCAAACGTAATTGGTTTGCGCTATGGCAGTGGAGATGATAGAATAATACCCAAATATATAGAGCTGACACTTCGTAATATTTTAGAGCTTGGTAATATCCATTCGCATACCGTAGATCTTGACGAAGAAGACACGAAGGTGTTGAAAGACTTTTTTGCTTCTTCCCATTCGGGATACATCATATTCGGATTTGCCCTGCAGATTTGTGATTTCATCAAGTGGCTTGACCGCTATGTTGCTAGCCATCCCAACAAAGTGGAGAATCTTAAGTTGTGCACCCCAATAGATTCTTCAAAACTGGAGAAGAGTTCAAATGATCACACGGCAAACTCAGCGCAGAAGACTATCAATGACCCTGTCTATGTTGGAAAGACATTTGAACCCGAACAGGATAAAGATGGTGTTTGGCATTGTGGTGAATGCATGGTAAAACTAAAATTCTGGAAGAAAGGGAATTCTTTAAAGATTAAGGAAATCATGGAGAATACGGATCCTTATACAAAGTCTAAGTATCGATATTTTGGCACCTATAGAAAAATCAACCAATGAAGGAGATCTTTCAGATATATTTAGTAACAGCCCTACTAAGGAATATGTTACTGTCAATGGCAATGACGAGAACGAAGCAACTTCCATTGTCTGGGATGGAGAAACTATAAAAAAGCCTGGCAACTTTACCAAAAGGTAAGCTGCCAGGCTTTTCTAATAACTGTCGGAAGTTTCTTACAAGTTAGCAGAGGGGATCTTCCTCCGAGAATCGAGCATATTCCGGCTCGTAGTTCAGGCGGATGCTCAGAGGAGGGCATGACCGCATCTTTGCGCTCTTTAAGAACGCCTTCTTGTGCAGATCGTTTCCCATCAGGTCTGTGGTGATGCCATAGTAATCCGGTCTTAGGAGCAGGAAAGCCTGGTCGACATCATCCAGTATAGATCCTTCGTCCGGGATGTCAACGCACTTGTCCTTATGCTCACCAGACAGTACATCTTTCAACCCAGCGGTTCCAGTGTCCTGCTGGGAGGAGAATACGATCGTGATCTTGTAGTATTTCGCCATACGCTTGAAGCCTTGGACGAGCAGTCTCATCAGCTCAGGAGGTGTGACGATCTCTTTCGCATCAGGGTTTGTAAGGATCAGCTGAATGTAGTCGATGAACACTATTCTGATGCCATAGTGCTTCACTGCATAGATGATCTGGTCCTGGATGTCATCGATGGTGAACGATGTTTCTTCAATGAACAAGGGTGCAGCTTTGAGCTTCACGAGTGACTTGTTGAACTCCTCGAACTGTTCCTGTGGCACCCTGTATCTCACCAGCCACTGGTACCCGATGGAGCAGTAGTTTGCCAGCAGCCTGTCCACTACCTGTTTCGTTCCACACTCGATAGCGAAGAATAGTGTCGGGATGCCTCTGTCTACGGCGATCTGCTTGACCAGGCTCGTGAGCAATGTAGTCTTTCCGATACCTGAGTCACCACAGATGGCTATCACCTCACCTGGCTGCCATCCTGAGGTGTGCTCATCCAACGTCTGGAAGCCAGTGGGGATGCTCTTCACGCCAGCTGTATCTGCCCCGTAGGCAGTATATCCCTCGGTCTCAGGAGATAGTCTTTTAACTTTTTCCATAATGATACTATATTTGATTTGCAATTCTCTTGTGCCTTTTCTATATTGTTATCGTCTTCTGCATAGACGGTCACTACGATGGTCTTCAGATAGCGGGTCTTGTGGTACTCTGCGATGAAGATGTCCTGGTACTCACTCATGTCCAACCGGCCATCCGTAATGGGGATGGTCAGAGTGACGCCTGTGATTACCGACTCTATGATGGACGGTATGTAGAAAGATCCCACCATCGTAGGCAGCATCTTGCCGATGGCACCATATACCACTTTCAGCACCTCTGTCTTTTCGGAGTCCAGTATCGCCAGACCTGTGCTTGTGTTCTTGCAGAACACGTTCATGAAGCCCTTCTCAGGCAGCTTTGGCACTGCCTTCAATATCTCCGGAGTGATCAGGTGGAACCCCGGACCCTGTGGGCGGACTGTAATTTCTTCTTGTACTATCATTGTTGTCTGTTGAATGTTTTTGTAAAAGTGAGGCTACTGCAAGGGGGTAGCCTCACATCTGAATTTGTAACTTAGATAAGTTTTTGGCCTCCTCGTCCGGAATCCCTTCCTCCGAGTGGCATCCCAATCGCTATCGGGAAATCAGTAAGGAAAACCTTACTTTCCATCATTTGATTTTATCGTATGAAACAATATCAGTATTCATCACCATGGTCTATCAGGTCTTACGCTCTGGTGACCTCAATGGCGCGGTTGTTGCCAAACCAATGGCCATCCTTTCCCTTGTTGGCTGACATGTGGATGTCTACGGAGAGTTGCTCACCCACCTGAATGTTGAACTTCTCGATGTTGTCACCGAAAACATTGAACACACAGATCTGAGGTTTCTCTCCTCCGGGAATCTCGAGGACACAATCTTGCACTTTCCAGTCGTGTCCGTTTTTGTTGCCCTCACGAATGGGGCACACCTCTGTAATCTTACCTTTTATAACCATAATTGATGAATTTATTAAGTTCTCCGGAGCTTGTGCCCCTTCGTTATCTCCTGTTGCTAAGCACTCTTCAGGGTATTCCACGAACACCATCCCCATCTCCTCTGCGTTCCTTTCCCTTACGGGATGCCGTTTCAGCAGTGGGGAGAAGTAGACAACGTCGCAGCCATGTGTGACGAAGTACCCGTCCTCCCTCAACCTGTATTCCATGTTGAGCCTGCTTTTGTCTGATCCCAGTTTACGGTCCATCTCCGGTGACAGTCCACAAGAGACGTAGAACTCCTCCAGCTTGTAGGCTTTAGCTACAGCCTCACTGGTCATCCTGTTCTTTGCCTCTTTGCTGACGGTCAGTCCCAACTCCTTGGCTATCTTTCCAACTCGACGGGCAGATATGCCGCACATCTCGGCAATCTTCTTGAATGGGTACATGCCGATGTAGTTTTTTATTGTTTCCTCAATTTTCATCCTGGCTTCAGACTTCGCTGCTTTCTGTAGCTCCAACTCCTTTGCTTTTCTGGCGACCATTGTCTTACTGATGCCCAGAAGGGCGGCCACCTCCCTGAGGCTGCATACCGGGTATTTTCTTCTCAACAGATCCAGCTGCTCTTCCGTCCACTTGATATGTGCCCATGAGTTGTGCTTCTTCAGTTCCAGCCAGTACGCCTTCCATTGGACTGCCCTTGCAGAGATGCCCAGTTCCTCTGCTATCTCTGCATTACTCTTTGAAGGGTACTCCTCTTTTAGGATGCGCAGCATATCTTTCGTCCAGGTAATCATAATCGCAAACTTTACAGCAGCGTGTCGCGTTGCTTCAGATATTTCTTCAACTCTTCCTTATTCTTTTCTATACACCAAACCAGCATGGCACTGACGAGGTTCCCTTTGCCCATGTTGTTGACATTCAGCAAATCTATCGTGTCCATAACCCGTGTGTCAATCAGCACGCAGCGCGTCGTAAACTTTCTTGTCCGGTTTAAGTATTCCTGCTCGTAAGCCTCCAGGCACTTGAAAAGACTTGTCCTCTCATTAGCCTCTTCAATTTCCTTTTCTATATCTTCCCGCTGCTCTGTGAACGCATCATCCCCCTTGATCTCTTCTTCCTTTCCCTCAGGTTCTGGGTCAGCAGCAGCATTTTCAGCCACGGCACTACCATCTACAGGAGCTTCCGATACTGGAGATTGCGATTCTCCCTGCTCCTCAGCCATTACATCTTCCCTTTTCTCAACAGGAGTATCATCTGTAGGAGGCATCGTGTCTTGCTCCCTCATACGCAACAGGTCACGAATAGAAGGGTTCTGACCTTTCTTGGGGTTGGATTTGTTGTCTGCCATCTTCTTTATATCTCATTAAATATTTGTCTGTAGATGAATTGGAAACAGTTCTGCACAGCTTCAAGCTGTCCTTTCTCGAAGTAAAGCGTGTTGATGTGCATCATCGTAGCAAGGTACTTGATAGGAGGAGCAAGCGTGCCCTCATTGGAAAGAATCAGATCCATGTCTGACCACAGTTCATGCTCTATGGCCTTGCCAATCCTGCTGTCGAACTTATTCAGGATGAAGAACAGGTCGAAATGCGCCTTGTAAGGATTGTCTATCAATTTGTGGTCCGGCGTCTCTATCTTATCCTGTTTCATCAATCGCAAGAATTTCCTGTAAAGCTTCAAGGACTCCCATGAGGTCGTGTCGTAGCCAAAGGGCGTGATGGCAACATCCGCACGTTGGAAGATACAAAGAAGTGTGTCCTCATTCAGGTTGCCCGGGGTGTCCACGACCACGATATCCACACCTTCGGCAATCTTGTCGAGGCATTCGTTGACATGTTCGAAGTTCTCTTCTATGGTATGGTCACCCTTCAAAGAGATTTGGAAGCCCTGCACCTTGTAGAGCACTGGCTTGTCAGGATGTGCAGTGAGGTCGATCTTCCTTGCCTGCACCAATGATCCCTGATAGTCGAAGTCTGCCAGTGCCAACTTCTTGCCTTTCATGGCCAGGAAGTTGCCAAACATAGCGCAGAGTGTGGACTTTCCGGATCCTCCTTTCTGGTTTCCAAAGACGATATATTTCTTCTCCATTCGTTACGATTTTCGCTACAGTGCTGGAGCACTTTCAGCTTTACAATCGCAAAGTTAAGGGTAGGAAAATTAAATAGAGAGAAATAATCTAATATTAACTAATTATATAGGATTATATTCTATATACTATAATATTATAGTAATAATCGTTAATGATATTAGGATAATTAGGTATTTTAGCCTTAAAAGAATAAATATATGTTAATTTTGAATTATATCAGTTTTTCTGCTTACTTCTCGTGCAAGTCAGGATGTATAAGAACAAAAAAATAGCGACATCCACGATGCCGCTATTCTTATGTGCTATTGGGCTAACAACTAATTGCCCTTAGTTCATGTCTACCACCATCTCCTTTGACCTATTCTTGCCTGATGGATCGTCCCAGCTAATTTTGATTCTCTCATGAGGTCTGTTACCCTGATTAAAATAGTGAACATCAAAATTCTGTTGGGGTAGTAACTGAGGATAGGGGAGATAGTCGTTCTCTATTATCAACTCGATGAAGTCCTCCTTGTCAGAAACGATTTCGAAGTTGATATTTGTTGCAGTAGCACGCCCTCGATTATAGAATCTAAGCAGATTCGTTTTGTTTGCACCTGCAGTCTCTACTACGTTCACTTCAACATCAGCCTTTTTCTGTTCCTCTTCTTCTTTTTGCTTGGCCTCCAAGTCATATTCCTTGATGGCAAGGTCCATATTCTTAATCTTTCTGTCCGACAAGAAAGACTTTGCCAAGGCAATAATCGCAACCAGCAAGCTGCCCAGTGCTATCCAATCTGATACATTCATAAATTAGAACCTTATACTTTTAATCATATTCTGCAACTCCTTTTCGATGTCTTTTTGGACATCATTAACGAGGAGTTGTTGTTCATCTCCAATCCTCTTCTGATTCAGATTGACAAGTTCATCATAACCGCCATAGTATTTGCGATTGCATTTCTTGCATGTGATGACTCCTGTATCCTTGTCAGTTTCAAAATAATCTTCTCCACCGCATGTTGCACATTGCAGATGAATTTCTTTGCTATAGTCATCTTTCATATACTACCAGCATATTCTTACTCTATGACACAATTCGGTTTCACCCTTCGTAGTACATTAAGATCGTTTGGTAGCTTTCTTGGGAAAAAGCTTATCGAAAAGCTTCTTCCAACAAGCTACCTCTTCCTCGGTAATATCAGGAGCCTTCTTACTTATCAGTCTGTTTTTGGCATCTTTGGCCATCTTGACTTTATATCCCTTTTCAAGCTTCACACCGTGATTGATAGCGAACGCTTCTAATTGTGGTAAGATTGCATTGTTTTCATCATATTCATCTTCAAAGGCATCATCCTCGCAATCGCGGAACAACTTATTCTCAATGAACTTCGCGACAAGTGAATAGGGTATCAGATCCTCTATCTCTGCATTCTCCTTGCCCACGATGCTTCCAATCTCTATTATTTTATCGGTATCACCACTATACAAACCACTTTGCAGTTTCTTCAGATAATCCTTTCCGCTCTTATCTGAATCCAGTATCACATAAGGCAACTCTGATTTTGCTCCCAAGAGGCTGACAATGCCAGACACTCCCCTCACGCCACCCGAAGGTACGAAGACAACTTCTTTATTTGGCGAGAATTTCTTGTGAGCTATCAGATAGTTCTTTATCATGTTCAGATAAATCTGGTCAGAAGGGCCTTCTACGATTACAGGTTCACATCCCTGTAATAAGATGTCGGACACAGATAAGCCAAGAGCAGCGTGTACCGCATAGATAGACTGCTCATTAAGCTTATCATTACCCTGTCTTAAATCGCTAGAGGCTACGGTATAGCCATCCTTGTCCACATAAACGACCCTGCATCTATCGATGTTAGACGAATCAATGATAAATGGTGAATGTGTGGTGTTGATAATCTGATTTTTCTCTGATAGCGCGTCGAAGAAATTAGCAAGGTCTTTCTGCGCCATTGGGTGCAAAGTCAATCCTGCTTCATCAAGGAGCAAGATGGTATTCTTGTGGCTCTCCTCACTTTCGACCAGGAACACAAGATAGAAACTTAGAAACCACTGCAAACCAGTGCTTCTTAGCTCCAGCCCAATCTCATCAGGGCGTTTTGCATCAGAGACGAGGATGTGGAAATAATTACCATCAGCCTCAAAACGGAATTTATAATCCCCTTGTTTCCACCAATCCTTGAATTTCTTAGTGAGTTGCGCACCAGCTGATTGCAGAAGGATACTTCTTTCGTCTTTCTTATCTTCAAATTTCTCAATACTCTTCTGGTTATTGGTGTTCTCAGGACCATTTCCTAATTCCTGTATTTCTTTGGGATCCAATTTCAAGAACTTGAAAAGAATTCTGATGGTTCTGATCTGTTCCTCATTCCTTTCAATGCCACTTACGTTGCCACCATTTAACCATGTAATGGCATGAGGCAAGTAAATTTTGGAAGACAGGTTGCCATAGTTTGAGTAATACACAAACTGCGGCATTGTTTCGATGATGGCGTTTAGAAGATCCTCATGAGAATAGTGCTTTTCCTCTTTCGGTGCGTCGTTGGCAACCTCTTGATCTACTTCTTCTACTTCTCCATCTGCTTCCACTGCCTTCTCCTCTGGCCAATTACCATCAGGGAATGAAAGCTCATAGTGACCATCGTAGAAGCGTGAAATCATAAACGTGTCATCTTCATTCAAGACACACCCCACTTCCTCAGAAATTTTACTGGCTGAATCTGCATCTACCTCAAAGGTTGCATCGATGAATTTTACACTCTCTTGCTGGCCACGAAGATCGCTCAACTGTGACACTGGCATGTCCTTCAGATAGTCTATCTCTCCGCCACTTGCAGGATTGAGCTTCCACAGGGCCAGCAAGAGATTTGACTTGCCGGCCTCGTTGACACCTACCAGTGTGGTCACATTATCACACTCTATCCATCCACTATCCTGAACTGATCTGAATGTATAAACTCTGTACTCTTTTAACTTCATTTGTCCTTCTTCCTATATAATCCTTCTTTCTTTATACCTAAAGGCTCTTCCTTGGTATTTACCAAGGAAGAAGCCGAGTTTCTACTAATTAGTGTTCACTGAATAAATATTTTGACCCACACGGGTCCCAAAAAATCAACGCCTCGTTCAGGTCCACAAAGGAGAAAATGGAGCCAGAAAACGAATTTTCCAAAAAAGTACAGACAAA
>Ga0256404_1003192_pt1 | contig 34112 bp, 34 predicted proteins | sample RumenRJG_01DNA_FD_185990 | JGI IMG/M metagenome (GOLD analysis project Ga0256404, IMG submission 185990) | Bovine rumen microbial communities from Lethbridge, Alberta, Canada - RJG_01 | ecosystem: Host-associated > Mammals > Digestive system > Stomach > Rumen | place: Canada: Alberta | collected... | reverse complement strand
CCCCATGTAAGATCACCTCTTCAAATATTTTACTACCAGGGATGCCGGATGGAAAGAAAAAGGAGAGGCCATTGAAAATGGGCTCTCCTGAGTGGACATGATTACTTGTAATCATGTCCTTTTTTTAGTGCTGATAAGGTAATCCGACTTGTTCGTTTCCAAGGGCGGCAAGGAGGATTTATGAGCAGTAAGGTACAGACAAGAGAAAAGGATTATGACAGAGGATTACGAATTGCAGACAGACGTAAGAAATTAGGATTATCTCAGGATGAGTTAGCGCATCGTGTTGGGATTGGCAGACAGGCACTATCAGCTATTGAGAATGGTGGCTCATTCAAGACGCAGACCTTGGAAAATTTAGCAATAGTTCTTGAGGTTTCTACTGATTTTATTATGCATGGGCAAAGTGAGGAAAAGTTAGAATTGCTTTCGGAAGCAGTAAATGTGCTTTCAGATATGGACAAAATGCAGCTTAGGCAGTGTATTGCAATGATGAAAGCAATGAAAAGTATAACAGCAGAAATGTAATTGTCGTGTAAACACGACATAACTGTCGTCTGTACACGGTCGGCATTTTGTGGTGGACAGGCTACAATAAAAATGTGCTCAGGAACAGCACACCACGAGAGTGGAGGCGCCAAAACTCTCCAATACGAAATCGTAAAGGAGAAATCAAAAATGAATAAGACAAATTTTAATGTAGTAGGTAACAAGGATAATCAGGAGCTTGCAAAGGGAATTGCTTTTGTGAAGTCTCGCAGAGCACCGCTTAATGTGGCTCTAATGGTGATGGAAATGAATACTAAAACGATTCCTAATGGAGTAATGCTTGATACAGCTTATTGCGATAATTCACGAACATTGGATTATGACAGAGATGATCTGAATGGGTTCTTTGAAATGCTGAAGAACAACGATGTTGAGGTTGTTGTGGTCAGAAGCCTTAATGATATTACGGATGATATCCTAGATCTTGAAGAATTTGTGAAAACTATCACTGATATGGGATTGTGGTTGTATTCACTTGAAGTCGGACCAGTGCCAATTACAGCATCTCATGCAGAGGATTTCGGATGCTAACAGAGTTTTCTGGTGAAGATGCAATAGAAAATCTTTCTGGTCGGGACAAACAAGTCCCGGCTGTGAAGGATTGCAGATTTACACAGACTGCATTCGGAACAGTAGTACATGATTCAAGTGGGAAGTGGCTTGGACAGTATGAGACAGAAGAGGCAGCTGTAGAGATGATTCGAGAAATGGCACAAGGCATTGGAGGACATAGCGATGGAATATGATAGATATAAAATTGGCGCTAGTCTGAAAAGACTGCGTGAGGAAAAGAAATATACACAGGAAGAGTTTTGTGGGATGACAGGCATTGGTATTTCCACATTGCAGAAGATTGAGTGTGGAATAAGAGGACTGACTTTACAGAATTTGTTTATATGTATGCAAGCATTATCTGTGGATGCTAATACACTTTTAGAAATTGATACATCAGAGATACTAGGTATAAACATTGGACAGGACAATTTATCGGTTGATCAGAGATTATTGGGAATGGAACCAGTAAAGAGAAATTACCTATTAAATACGTTTGTTTATATGTTAGATGGAGCCGAGCAGCTTGCTTCGTAGGAGGTTATGTTATGAGAAGAAAGAAAAAGACTGTTGAATGTATAGAGTATTTGTCGGTGAGTGCACCATTAGACAAAGTGGATCGCTTAGAAGACAAACAGAGTAAATACATTCATGAGTATGTGAAGAATAAAGAGTATATGATTGTTGGAACTGAACGTCGACACGGATTTTCACAAAAAGATGTGGACAGGCAGTGGCAGCAGATTGTGAATAAAATAAGGAAAAAACAGGTAGACGGTGTAATAGTCGCAAACATGAGTGTTATTACAGACAATCTCATTGATGCATTTATAAAAATAGCACAGGTTCAGGCTGCTGGAGGAATTATTGTTACAGTGGATGATGGCAGACTGGCTATGCAGTTAAGGGGGTTTTAGATTATGAAAAAGAATAAGAAACGATATGATAAATATAAGAAGTTTGATGTTGTATATGCTGATTTTGGTCGTAATCCGCATGGTGTACAGGGAGGAATAAGACCGGGAATTGTGGTTTCATGTGATGCAAGTAATCATGGTGGGGCTCCACAGATTTCAGTGGTACCGTTGTCATCTAAACTGAAAGATAATCCTGTTCATGTAATTGTTGAACCTTCGGAAGTAAGAGGATATGCACTGAGCAACAGATCTGATTTTATGCCAGAGGATATTCAAACTTTGAATAAGGGATGTGTTCGTTTTAAGTCAGGATATATTCCTGGAGAATCAGAGATTAGAGAGGCGATAGATAGAGCTATGATTATGCAGCTTAATCTATTACCTGTGGCACGTAAAATGGTATTAGAGGAATTGGAGATGGAACAAAATGGATAGCAGAACAAGGAAAACAAATAATAAGAGATTTGTCAGATATCCAGAGGGTGCAGAGATGTATTCAATGAGTTTATCAAAGTTCCAGCAGTTAGCAAAAGACGCTAAAGCCTGTTACAAGATGAACCGACTGGTACTTGTGAATCTTGATATTCTCGATGAATATCTGGAGACATTTCATATAGAAGATGAGGAATTCTATAAATAAATATATTAGAATATGAAAGAGTTTGCATTAATATACTTGACTTTGCGTCGGACATAAAGTATACTATGTTCAGATGGAGGTGATATATTGGCAAAGATGGGACGACCTAAGGCTGAAAAACCGGCTGATAAGAAGGTTACAATCAGACTGACTGGTGAAGAACATGAATTGCTACTTGAATACACCAAAAATCATAACATGACTATGACGCAAGTAGTTAAACTGGCAGTATTAGAAAAAATAATGTCTGACCAAAAGTAATGCAGGCTCTTTTCTTTTTGAGAAAGGAGAAAAGATGGCTTGTAGAAAAGATGGTAAAGGAAGAGTATTACGAAAAGGAGAGCATTATCGTAAAACGGATGGCAGGTATTCATATATTTATACTGATCCATTAGGAAAGCAAAGGACGATATATGCGAAATCTCTTGTTACACTTAGGCAGAAAGAAGATGAGCTTGTCCGTGATCAGATGGACGGATTAAATGTGTATGTTGCTGGAAGTGCAGATGTTAACTTCCTTTTTGATAGATATATATCTACCAAGACGGAGTTACGAAGTACTACAAAGGCAAATTACTTATATACATGGAATCATTTCATCAGAGATACGTTTGGAAAGAAAAAGATTAAGGATGTAAAGTATTCAGATGTCTTATTTTTCTATACGGATTTGATTACGAACAAAGGTCTGCAGGTAAATACTTTGGAGAGTATCAATACCGTATTGCGACCTACATTTGAGTTGGCAGTGCGTGATGATATAATAAGGAGGAATCCTGTAGATGGCGCATATGCTGAAGTGAAGAAGAGAAATGGTGGTGCTAGAAAGAGTCGAAGAGCACTAACGGTAGAGCAGCAGAGAGAATTTATTGATTACGTTGCAAAGAATCCGTTTTTCTTTCATTGGTATCCATTTTTTGTATTCTTGCTTGGAACTGGATGCAGAATCGGCGAGGCAATAGGTATCAGATGGGATGATGTTGATATGAAGAAGCGTACTATCAATATTAACCATAGTCTTACTTATTACACAAGATCTGATAATTCGTTTAAGTGTGAATTTAGGGTTTCAGAACCTAAGACCGAGGCAGGAATAAGGACAATTCCGATGATGGGACCTGTGTATGAAGTGCTCAAGTCTGAATATGAGCGCCAGCAGGAAGAAGGTTTCTGTGTTGCAGAAATTGATGGAATGACAAACTTTATTTTTACTAATCGTTTTGGAAATCCACATAACCCGCAGGCAGTAAATCGAGCAATCAAGAGAATCGTTGATACTCACAATGCAGAAGAAGAGGTTGAAGCAAAGAAACATAAGAGAGAACCTATAATGTTACCCAGGTTTTCTTGCCATATTTTTAGACACACATTTGCTTCAAGGTTTTGTGAGAACGAAACCAATGTAAAAGTTATTCAAGAAGTAATGGGACATGCTGATGTCAGCACAACCATGAACATTTATGCGGAGGCAAATCCAGAGGTTACTAGAGAAGCTTTGGAAAACCTTGCCAAGAACATGGATGTATTTTAGAAACATAATAATATAGAAAAGAGTCCTCTAATTTGAGGGCTAGGCAATTGACTAAAAAAATTTCATTTGACCAATATATGACTAAAAAATGCTTTTAAATTGACTATTTTAGTAAAGCTTGGTACAGAAATTCTTGTAAAGATTTAAAGAAATATAAATTATCTTACAGCTCTTTACAGAAGGAGCGAAAAAGCTCCCAGCTATGAAGCCTAATAACGATTAATAAAAAATATTGATTATATCAATGTAAATTGAATCACTATTAAAAACATCATGATGATGATTCATCTAAATATGATGAATCACTTTTGAAGAATTTTTCTGTTTTAAAATGAAAAATCTGCAGATTTCAGTTTTTTCAGTTGCATCTCTACACTGAATTTATTATAAAGAAAGTGAGCGGTACGGAGGTTTCGGCCTCTGTACACTAAAGCGGAGCTTTAATGTCTATATAAACACAACAGCCGGTTCTCGATATACCGGCTGTATTTTTTTGGCTTATTGATATCTTATTTAATATCTTATAGGCTTTGATTTTATTCGCTTTTTTTGTTTTTTCCTATTTTTTCTTGTTTTTTTTATATTTAAGCGTTTTTTGTTGAACTTTTTCTTATTAGGAATTATGCTTAATATAGAGGTGAAATTGATCAGCTTTGAAGCCTGCAAATCAGGCATATAAGCGACTGATCAAAAAAACAAAAAAGGAGATTTTGCTATGAAAAAAGGGAAAAAATTAAACACAGCTTCAGCTTTGTCAGCAGTCCTGATGGCTGGAGCAATTATGAATGCAGTGCCTGCTTTTGCGGCAACTACACCAGTTGCAGGAACTACTACCACATTTGACAAGTATCTGGTTATGAAAAAGAACGCAAACGTACCAAATGCTACATTCAGCTATAAAGTATCTATTCCAACAGATGATGAAATGAGAAGTCTTCCTAATCCGGAAGATACAAATGGAACAAATCTTACTGTAAGAAAGGGTATTGGTGCACCAACGGTATCATCTACAACGTTTGCGGCAGGTGACCAGACATTTGATTCAGCACAGAAATCAAGAACAAACAAAAGCTCTTCAACTTATGATGCAGCTGAAGATGATCAGGTTACATTAGACAAAGATCATAAGTATGCAAAGCATACATCTACAGTTGATTTTTCAAAGGTGACATTCAGCGAACCTGGCGTCTACAGATACAAGATTACAGAAAATGATACCAGTGAAAAGGGCATCACAAAGGACTCAACGTCAAGATATCTTGATGTTTATGTGGAATCAGCTGAAAACGGAACTCTGAGCATTAAAGGATACGTCTTCCATACAATGAATGAAGTACAGCCAAAGGGAAATAAAGACTCGTTAGGCTCAAACAACCCTGAAGGAAAAAACAAAGGGTTTGAAAACAAGTATGAAACTATAGACCTTACACTTACAAAAAATGTTACAGGGAATCAGGGGTTCAGAGATCAGTACTTCAAATTCCATGTAGATATTACAGATCTTGACGGAGGAGCACGATTATTCCTGACTGATAAGGACGGCAACAAGCCATACAAGAGCATAGACACCGTTGCCTATGAGTATGACAAGGAAACAGGCACAAGAAAGGCCGGACAGAAGAGATTCTTCGCACAGACAGGAACGTTTACAGACGTCACTGCGGCACAGGGATCAGATGCCGACATGTCAGGACTTGCACTTACTGCTAACGACAGCGGAAATGCATCCTTCGACGTATACCTGAAGCACGGCGAATCGCTGAAGATCAACGGGCTTACCAAGGATGCAAAATATACCGTAAAGGAAACAAGTGAAGATTATTCTGCATCCGCCACAAAAAATGATCAGGCTATCGATCTGACGCATAACAAAGATGATCATACTGATGCGACTGCTACGCAGACATTAGCAGGTGATGAGACAGTTGCATATACAAATAAGCGTGAAGGCACGCTTCCTACCGGTATCTACCACAACAACCGTGCAGCATTCAATATCATGGGTATTGCGGCAGCTGGCGGAGCAATTGCCATTGTCATCAGAAAACGCAGAAAAAGTACTGAACAGGCACAGAAAAAAATTAAATAAATAATGAGCAGAAAACAGCTCATTTATAAGTGGCTATGGCCGTTTGAAAAGCTAGTCATTCTGGCTGTAGCCATTTCTGTTGTTCTTATCTTTGTCTTCAGTTTTCATATATGCAATGGATCATCGATGTATCCGACAATCAGCGATGGAGACATGTGCCTTTTCTATCGTCAGGATACACCGGCAAGAGGAGATATTGTTTCCTATAAGACGCCTTCCGGAATGAAAATCGGAAGAGCTGTTGGCATTGCTGGAGACAGGGTAAGCATTGATCATGAAAAGCTGTACGTCAACGGATACGAGCAGGAGTCATTCTACACTGTGCCGGGAAACGTTGCGGAGCATACAGTAAAAAGCGGTGAAATCTTTGTAGTCAATGACTACCGCACTGATACGTCAGATTCCAGAAAATATGGAGATATTTCGCTGAAGAACGTGGAAGGCGTGTATTTCGCATCACTTCGAACAGGGGGTGCTTCGTAATGGGCATGAATCTTCTTAAAAAGCTTGGCGAGTACGACGGAAGAACGCCGGAAGAAAGAGCGTATGCCATCATCAATCATGTTGTGGACTTCTTCATAACAGCAGTTATTGTTGTTGCAATGATCATCGGCGGATATTCGTACTATATCTATCAGCGTCAGCTTCATAACGCAGACATCGGCTATACAGGCTATACCATGGAACAGCTTGGGGCAGTGGGGTGGATCACGATTGACCATACAGATATCGACTATCCGATCATGCAGGGGAAGACAAACACCGAATACCTGAATAAAAACCCGCTTGGGGAAATGTCACTTTCGGGAAGCATTTTTCTTGATTCGGCATCAAAAAGCGATTTTTCTGATCCGTATTCGATTATCTACGGGCATCATATGGCACAGGGAAAAATGTTCGGCGCTCTTGACGCCTATCATGACAGCGGCTATCTGAAGAAACATGCGACAGGGATTCTCAAAACAAGAAAAGGAAAGACATACAGCCTGAAGATTGTTTCATGCATCAGCATAAGCGGAAAAAATCAGACAGTGTTTGACGTTCAGCAGAACATCAGCAACAAGAGAAAAGAACTGATCAGACTTTCGCCTGAGCTTGCAGGAAATAAGAAGATACTTGCGCTTTCAACCTGTCAGGATACGGAAACAGACGAAAGAACAGTCGTGTTTGCAACGTACGAATAGCAGAAAACATAACACAGAAAGAAAGGAAGTTTTTTCATGAGATTTATCAGAAATGCAGTCTTTGCCTGTATTGCAGGAATGTGTCTGATGTGTGTCCCTGTTCATGCAGATACGCCATCACTCTCAGTAAATATTCCTGTCATATGTGAAAGCAAAAGCGTTCATACATTTACAATTTCGTCAAACGATGCACCTCTTCCGGAAAAAACAGAGATGACGCTCAACAACAGTCAGGGAAATTTTACTGTGATATTAAGCGAGCCAAAGAACTATCATTATGCCATTACTGATGATCAGAAAGATACATGTGAAGTAAGTGTGTTTGTTACATCAGATAAAAGCGGTAAGCTTTCTTTTGAACTGACGGCAACAAAAGACGGAAAATACAAGAAAGACATTATCTACAGTTATGACGGATCAAAGCCTGGAAAGCCAGAGCCTGTAAAGAAGAAAAAAACTTTTGTGATCAACACAGGCGATTCGACAGAAATTGCAAAATGGTGTGCAGGGCTTGGCATCTCTGCCGTTCTTGCTATTACTCTTTTAAAAAAGGTCAAAAACAATGAGAAATAATCTCAGAAAAATAAAACACTTATAGAAGGAGGAGAATGCATAATATGAAGAAGATTAAAAACTGCATGAGGTCAACGCTTGCAGTCTTCACAGTGATGGCAGTAATATTTTCACTGATTTTGCCGTCACCGGTTGTAAAAGCTGAAGGCACAGGTGATCAGCAGCTTGAAAAGATTGAATCATTCAAAGCAACACTTGAAAAAGGTGCAGTGCTTAATAATGGCAAATACATCTGGAACACAAAAACAGATGCGGACGATCATCGGTTTGTGTTCCGTGTAGATTACTCCATGTCAGGCGTTAAAGAGCTTGAACCGGGAGCCATAAAGATATGGATCCCAAAGACGATCCTGAAGGACCGAAGCGGAAAATACGCTGACTACATGGATCTTTCAATTCCGTCAGAGGATGAATACAATTCAGCTTCTGAAGAGGATAAAAAAGACGTCAACTATGTCTGGAAGGAGCTGAAAGAGAGTGATCCTTCATACAAGGATCACGAAAACTGCATTGAGATCACCAATGTGAAGCAAAGGACAGCAGGCGAGAACGGATACTTTGAAGTCGCCTATGTCACGAACGAACAGACATTCGAATATAAAGATGAAGCTACATACAAGGACGGAAAGTATGTGATCAATGAAACACCTCAGAGCGATCCGTTCTATGCAGATATTTCAGTAACAAACACCTCTGAAGGAAAACCTCAGACCGTAACGGCATCAACGGATAAGATTCCTGTGTACATCAACACGACAGCGGAAATCTCTTCCACTGACAAACGCTATCCGAACAAGATGTATCGTGAATGGCAGTCATCATGGGGCAAACAGCCTGATGAGGCGAAAGGCAAATATTTCCTTGTCTGGGAAATCGTATCAAAGATCAAAAAAGATCCTACACAGCCTTTTACATTTACACTTGAAGACACGCCTGTTTCAAAGGAGCTGCATCTTCTTGGATACAGCATGGGATCACAAAGCGGACCGTTTACAACAGCGATAGAAAAGGGAAATCAGGTGACAGGTCAGCGAAGCGACAGCGACCGTTATGACTACGTGCTCACATACTATGACCCTACCGAATTCAAGGGCAAGGACTACTATGAGCTGAAGAACTCAGTAAAGGCGACTGTCACGCCGGAAGACGGCATAGACGCTCCGACAAGCGCAAACTCGTCAAAAGTGTGGGAATGGGATACGCCTAAGTTTGTGCATCCTACAGGACATTTCTACGGCGAAAAGTACGGTGACAATAACTGGCATGCAAAGTTCGGCTACTATCACGACTACTCATCATATTCGCTTGATAAAATGCAGAAAAAGGATATAAACAGTATTGATACATTCAGATACTACATCGACACGTATGGGTACCCCCTCCCCTGGACGAGGGATGGAGATGCTGACGATCCTTCATCATACGGAAAAAAGAAAGTAACATATCAGCTTTCTGATGATGAGCTGTATCTCGAAGACAAGATCACAACAAAGGATGTCGGCACGGATCAGCTTGAATTCGGCATTCCCGAAGGCGCACACAGGCTTGACAGCAGTGACTATCAGTTCCTGTATGCGGACTGGAACGTATCATCGCAGTTCAGAAAATACGATGACACCGAGAAGAAGTTTGTCACTGATCCGGATGGAAAATACTCATCATCTGATGTTATTCATTTCTGGGTAAAGACTGACGAGAAGGATAGCCATGACGGTGAATACAAAGAAGTTGCTTCATACAATCTCGGCAGCGGAAAAGCTTCAATCAGTGACAGCAGCATTGTCAAAGAGCTGACGCGCGATCGTATTACATTCAAAAGCGATAAGGATGACCCAAGCGTCACCGGCATCAGGTTCACGACATCAAACGCATACTACTACACAAAAATTGAAGCCTATCCTATGGTCAGACTGAAAAACTCTGATTACGTCATGAAAAAGCTTTTCAAGGATGAAAATCCAAATAACGTAACGGAAAACAACTGCAAGAGTCTGATCAGACTGCACAATTTTGCTCATAGCAATGCCTATCAGGCTGAAGAGGATGCTAAGGTCAATGACAACAACCTAATATACGGGGTGAAGGTCTATGCTTTTGACAGAGCCATCAGACCAAAGAAGGAATCTGAAATCCACAAGCACATTGTCTCAACAGGCTCCAACAAGGTAAAAAAGAAATACGTTATCAGATGGAAGATCACGCCAAGAGAGACGCTGACAACTGATTCAGGCACTGACTATCTTGTTCAGGACTCAGGCACGTTCTACGATCTTCTGCCAAAGGGAACACATCTGCAGAAAGGAAGCATAGATGTCGAGACAGAAAAAGGCATGCTTTCACATTCGTCGTTCAGCTATTCCGTTGAAGAGGACTACAAGGGCAGCGGGCGTGATCTGATAAAGGTCAGCGTTCCTGTGCAGGCAAAGTACTACAATCTGTATCTCAACGCCGAAATGTCATGGGATGCCATCCACGACTACGGCACAAAAATCAATAACCCTGTAGCCTATGAGACAGGCAATGAAGAGATCTATAACGGCTATCCTGACGATGACTATGTTGACAGTTCCGGTACTGTCCATAAGCTGCCTTTGTCAGACGTTAATAAAGCTTATATGACAAAGCTTGATCCGAAATGCAAGACAAACCGCTTCATCTATGATGAGGAACCGCATGATATTGACACTCTGACAGCTGCTGTTTCAGGGCTGAAGAAGCAGATAAAGGATTCTCACGATGCCTCTTATTCGTATGAGACATATACAACAACTAACGGCAGCTACTCATATAAGATCAGATTCGCCAATACAATGACTGACAAAGCGAAAAACTTGATTTTCTTTGATTCGCTTGAAAACTATAATCTGAACGGCAAGCATTCTGACTGGCACGGGTTCCTGAAGAGATTCGATGTCTCTCAGCTGAAGCAGAAAGGCATAGAGCCTGTCATTTACGTTTCAAAGACCGCTGATCTGTCTATTGATGCTCACCATGATCTGACTGACGATTCTGTATGGCAGAAAGTGACAGAAAGCACCGATCTTTCAGAGATGCACGCCTTTGCCATCGACTGCCGAAAGACATCTGACGGAAAAGACTTCGTGCTCAATCAGGGCGAATCTATTTCAGCTGTGGTTTACATGCAGGCACCTGCATCAGTAACTGAAAAAAAAGAAGGTCAATTCGAAAAGACCTATCCAAAGGCCTACAACAACATCTACATTCAGGACACCATCATGAGCGGTGAAACCTCTTCTGACTTCTTTATCCATCAGGACTACACGGAAATCAGATACCGTGTCTCAGCAGACATCAGCATTCATAAACAGAGCACTGAAGATTCAGGCGAATCCATCGAAGGCGCAAAGTATACGCTGAAGGGAACATCTGACTACGGCACTGAAGTGAATGAGGAAGTCACAACCGGAAAGCAGGGCGATGCCGTGTTTGAAGGCATAGAAAAAGGAACCTACACGCTCAAGGAAAGCTACTCGCCAATCGACTGGCTGCTTGACCGTACTGAATACACAGTAAAGGTTGACGGTGCAGGGAAAATCACATGTGACGGAAAAGAAATCGAAAAGACAGAAAAAATCACACTGAAGGATTCACCGCGTATTCATGGTGACATCTCGTTTATGAAGTACTCGACTGCAGGAAACAACAGAGCTGTAACAGGTGCAAAATTCCGCCTGTCAGGAAAGTCAAAATACGGCACAGATGTGATGGAATATGCGACATCTGATGCTGCAGGCAAGGTGAAGTTCGAAAACATCGAATGGGGAAGCTATAAACTGAAGGAAGTGGAAGCTCCTGACGGATACATTTCTGACAGCACAGAGTACACAGCGGTGATCTCTGATTCAGGCATCGGCGGCATCGAGGATGCTGAAATGCTGAAGACAGGATCAGCCGTCATCAGAAATGAGCCATATCATACAGTGGAAATCTCAAAGCAGTCATCCTACGACAATGCCCCTCTCTCAGGCGCCGAGTTTAGGCTGACAGGCACATCGGACTATGGAACACCTTATGACAAAACAGCCACTTCTGGCGAAAACGGTCTGGCTAAGTTTGACGGACTCGAAGCAGGAACATATATCATACAGGAGACAAAATCTCCGAAGGATTACTTCCTTGATTCAACAAAGCATATCGTTAAGGTGAATAAAGATGATACCTATACGATTGACGGACTGGAAAAGAATGACTCGCATTACTACAGAATGAACAATAAGCCGGAAGAAAATGGAAAGATTATCGTAAAAAAGAAATGGAAAGATACTGACGAGACAAAAAGACCTACCGATCCGCCTGTTATTCATATCACGACGGATATAAATAAGGTGCCAACTTATGCGGTGTGGAGAAATAATTATGCTTATTTCGCAGGACCGTTCTATTATGTTGATTCTGACTATAAAGTCAAAACCAAAAAAGTGGAATATGCGAAGGACATCATATCCGCCGATCAGATTCCTGAAAACGCAGTTAGACTGGACAAGAACTATAATAACGCCAATGCAAAATATAAGATCTGGGGATGGCTGACAGATGACGGAACAATGCACTACTGGACAAATGCTCAGACAACAAGGCTGACAGATGTGAGCAACATGCTGTTTTACGAAATGGGGAAAGCAGAATCAATTGATCTGAGCAAAATTGACACATCAAAGATGACGGACATGGGATACATGTTCGCTTACTGCTCCGGCCTGACATCGCTTGATGTATCGAAGTTAGATACGTCTAAGGTGACGAGCATGAGTAGCATGTTCGAGTACTGCTCCAGACTGACATCGCTTGATGTGTCGAAATTTAATACGTCGAAGGTAACAAACATGAGCGACATGTTCTATGGCTGCTCAGGCCTGACATCGCTTGATGTGTCGAACTTTAATACGTCAAATGTGACGGATATGAGCTACATGTTCCGTGGCTGCTCCAAACTGACATCGCTTGATGTATCGAAGTTAGATACGTCTAAGGTGACGAGCATGAGTAGCATGTTCGAGTACTGCTCCAGACTGACATCGCTTGATGTATCGAAATTTAATACGTCGAAGGTAACAAACATGAGCGTCATGTTCTATGGCTGCTCAGGCCTGACATCGCTTGATGTGTCGAAATTTAATACGTCAAATGTGACGGACATGCATTCTATGTTCTATGGCTGCTCAGGCTTGACATCGCTTGACGTGAAGAAATTTAATACGTCGAATGTGACAGACATGCATTATATGTTCTATGGCTGCTCAGGCCTGACATCGCTTGATGTTTCGAACTTTAATACGTCAAATGTGACGTACATGCATTATATGTTCTCTGGCTGCTCAGGCCTGACATCGCTTGATGTATCGAAGTTAGATACGTCGAAGGTAACAAACATGCTTTCTATGTTCTCTGGCTGCTCAGGCCTGACATCGCTTGATGTATCGAAGTTAGATACGTCGAATGTGATACTCATGAAATACATGTTCGCTGACTGTTCCAGCTTGACATCGCTTGATGTTTCGAACTTTAATACGTCAAATGTGACGGACATGTGGGGTATGTTCTCTGGCTGCTCAGGCCTGACATCGCTTGATGTGAGGAACTTTAATACGTCGAATGTGACAGACATGCATTCTATGTTCTCTGGCTGCTCAGGCTTGACATCGCTTGATGTTTCGAACTTTAATACGTCAAATGTGACGTACATGCATTCTATGTTCTCTGGCTGCTCAGGCCTGACATCGCTTGATGTATCGAAGTTAGATACGTCGAAGGTAACAAACATGCTTTCTATGTTCTCTGGCTGCTCAGGCCTGACATCGCTTGACGTGAAGAACTTTGATACGTCGAAGGTAACAAACATGCATTCTATGTTCTCTGGCTGCTCAGGCCTGACATCGCTTGATGTTTCGAACTTTAATACGTCGAATGTGACGGACATGTGGGGTATGTTCTCTGGCTGCTCAGGCCTGACATCGCTTGACGTGTCGAACTTTAATACGTCGAATGTGATACTCATGAAATACATGTTCGCTGAATGTTCCAGCCTGACAAATATCTATGTTTCCGACAGGTGGAATACAGATAAAGTTACGGATTCGTACGGAATGTTTGTTAGCTGCTCAAAACTTCCTAACTACAGCTCATCATCCACTGACAAGGCACACGCAAACTACGGAGCGGGTGGATACTTGACATACAAGGCTTACACATCAACTGCAAAGCCGGGAATAGTATCAGACCTCATGTCGGCGACTTCCAGCCTTGCGAAGACGCTGATGTCATACATCATTACGCCGGTTCATGCAGCGGATTCAGCATCATATGTTTCAACTGACAAAGATCACTGTATAATCACTAAAGACGGCGACACATGGACCTATGAGTTCAAAGTTACAGATGATTCAGCTAAGTACTATGCATATGAAGATGATGTGGAAGGCTATACAAGCTCCAATGACGCCAGCTCATACGGCATAGTCACAAAGGATGAGCCGCTGACTATCACAAATACAGCGAAAGATTACAATGAGCCTAAACCGGCTTCTCTATCGCTTTCAAAGACAGCGGACGGAAAACAGCTTGTCGAAACTGACAGACCTGCTGAAAAGTACTCACATACATCAAACATTGATGACGCAGGAAAAGCAACCGGCACATACAGCAACAATCTGAATACAAATGATGTTGTAACCATTCCAGGTGCTTCAAAACTGCATGTTAAACTCTACTGCAGCACAGAATCCACAAGCTATGACTGGGCGTGCGTATGGGCAGGAAGCCATCCTGACTATAAAGCGGACGGAAACTATTCCTCATCCAAGCTTGGATCGTCTTCAGGGAAGATCGGCGACGGGCGGAAAACATCCATGTCTGGCATCACACCAATCGAAGGCAACATAGATGGCGATACCGTCACATTCGGGTTCAGAAGCGACGGAAGCGCTGGATACTACGGTTACTATGCAGTCGTGACAGGATATGACGCAGACGGAAATGCTGTAAAGGCAAAGGCTCTGAGCGATACCGATACAGCCGATATTCCATCATCCTATTCAGACAAAGCATACATGTTCAACGTCACGCTGAAGAACAGCGATCCATCAAAACTGTCGGGCACCAAAATATTCGGCGATACGGTATTCACTGACGGGAAAGCCCAGGTCAGCGTAAAAGCCGGTGAGACAAAGACATTCAGCAACCTGCCGGGCGGAACGACATACACCATAACGGAAAAGAAGTATGACGACTTCTACACAGAAAGCGAAAATGCATCAGGCACGCTGCATGAAGGCGGCACAGCTGAAGCGAAGTTCACCAACCACTACCAGAAGCCGAAGACGCCTGACACGCCGAAGGAATACAGCAGCTTCACGCTGAAGAAGAACGTCACAGGCTTCTTCCAGAGTGCCCATAACTACACATTCAATGTGTCATTCAGAAAGCTCGATCCGAACACTGAATATTTACTATCAGACGGCACGAAGTTTACTTCTGATGCGGACGGATACGGCTATGTGCAGACAAAACTCAGTGACAAGGGATCAGTCACCTTCACCAGTCTTCCTGCCGGTGCGCAGTACAGAGTGACCGAGGAAGGCGGAGACTGGTCATCCGCATACAGGATCACCAACAGCACAGAGAAAGGCGACATCGCACAGAGTGCCGGATCAGCTGAAAAGAACGAATCGCTTTCAACCGAATGGGAAACTGCAGACAGTGGTGAAGGCATCACTGTCACCTACACGAACACTGTAAAGAAATACCAGAACCTTGTTCTGAAAAAGGCAGTAACTGGCGGAAAGGCGACAGAAAAGTTCAGATTCAGAATCGATTTTGCGAAACTGTATGAAACGGTCTCATCTGATGCAGGAACTATTGTTCCAGATGATGACGGCAATGCAAATGTAGATATCTATCTGAATGCAGGAGACGAGATTGCATTCAAGAACATTCCTGTCAATGCAGAATACAAAATTACAGAAAAAGCAAATGCCGGAAAGGCATCATACACGATCAGAACCAATGCGCCAGATGGCGTAGCAGGCGGATCATTTGTAAAATCAGCCGACGGAAACACTGAGGCAATGAAGGATCTGTCTACAGCAGAGGAAACCGTAGATGAAGGCGAAAATGCAACCGTGACATTCCTCAACGACATGCCAGAAACGACAAGCGTGACGCTGAAGAAGCAGGTGACAGGGGCATTTGCAGACAGAAGCAAGTTCTTCAAATTCACTGTTTCGCTCACAGGTGCTGAAAAGAAACAGAGCTACAGCTTTGACTACACAAACGGCAGCAGCTCTCATGACGGAACTAAAAACGCCACTTCCATCACAACTGACGAAAATGGTCGCGGCACAGCTGACATCTGGCTGAAACATAACGACACTGTTGTCATAAAGAACATTCCTCTGTCAGCAAAATATTCGATCGCTGAAGATCCTGGCGAATACGTACCAAGCATCACGATCAACGGCGAAAAGGCAGACTCTGTATCAGAGCGGTCAGCTGCACCGGATGTCATCGTATTCACCAACACGAATACGGCGGTTCTTCCAACAGGCGTAACGCAGCACAAAAAGTCAATAGCTCTTGTCTGCACAGCGATTATTGCATTGCTGACAGTTGCGTGGTACATACTAAAAAAACGCCACAAGGGAGAAAATAAAGCCAGATAAGGCGAAAAGGAGAAGGAATCCTTCTCCTTTTTTTATGGTGTGCCGGGCATGGCACTAATTCAGTCGGAGCCAAACCGACCACAGGTAGTTACCGCCAAGTGTAGCGAACCACAAGTTAGTATCAGTGATGATTTGGGTGAAGGAAGTGGTGTAGCGATTCCTTTGTGCGTACGCACAGAAACTTGATCAGGCTAAATGGTGGATAAGGTTGCTCTACAAACCGAAGTCCAAAAGGTAAACGTAAAACCAAGGCGCAGTGAAGGAAAGAGGATTAGTGAATTACCCCGGGAGGCCTTGCAGGCAGTCAATCCCAGTATGCTTTAGAATCAGCGATGGTAACGGCTGTGCGATAAAAAGCCTACTGCAAGGAGTCAGCTGATAATAATGGTAATATATAAATGACCAATTCGGGTGGTTTATTTTTACCCATTTTTGGGTAAATAAAACCGAATGGTCATTCTTTTTTTGTTACACTTTAGCTGTATTTTACAGGAGGCTAAAGTGTATGAAAGTAAATGTCAATTTAACAGGAGAAATCAATCAGATGAAAGAAAAAGGAATCAAGCCCAACTTCTCCGATCTGGCCAAAAGATATGGCTCTGACAGAAAGACCATCAAGAAAATATGGGATAATGACGGCAAGCCGAAACGAAAGGCTTCTTCCCGTGCTAGCAGGTACGACCCTTACCTTGAGGAAATATCCAGCCTGATGGCCAGGCCGTCCGTCTCAAAGAAAGGCGTATTCATGTACCTGGCACGGAAGCACGCTGGTGAAATCAACTGGAACTACAATACGTTCAAGTGGTATACGAGAAAGAAGGGAATAGAGCTCAGGAAGGCAGCTGTTCCGCATGTGGCCTATGAGACCGATCCAGGCGAGCAGATACAGGTCGACTGGTTATGATAATCTTTGCATAACCAGTCTTATGAGAAGAAAAGAGTTATGAGAAGTTTTTGCTGAATTAGTACTAACATAGGCCTTTTTTATAAATTTTCTTCTCATAACTCTTTATAATATATGTACTTAGTAATTAGTAAGGAGGACAAAGATATGATAGACAAAGCTAAGTACATAAACATTTATCTGGATTATCATGATAAAAATTTAAAACAAACTACCATTAAAGGAAAACTTAAAGTAATTAGACAGTTTCTTGATTATTGTATTATTAATGAAATTGAAGATATCAAACACATAGAGAAGACTGATGTTTATAATTTCGTTAATTCAAAAGACTGGGCATCTGATATGATCCCCTAAAGGTAGACAGTACAAATACACAAAATGTATTGCCCTGCTTTTAGGGGGTTTTATTATGGGACGAAAAGCAAAATATACATTTGAACAGAAACTTCAGGCTGTACTGGATTATCAGTCAGGAAAGAAATCAGCAACCTTTCTAAAAACACTTTCCAAAGAGAATTATGACATTGTTTTTCTAGATATTGATATGCCCGATGAAAATGGAATAGTTATAGCGTGTAGATTATGCAATATAGATCATCCTCTAGTAGTTATCTTTGTCACATCAATAGAAAATATAAGCGAGATGCTTTTAGTATGAATGTATTTGCGTTTATTGTTAAAGAGAGGATAAATGAAGAGCTAGCACCAATTATGGCAGATTGCCTAACATACTTGGAAATGAATAATGGGGTAACCTAAAAAAAAAATCAAGGGCTTCATCGCTTCTATTTCAATGACATTATTTGTGTGTATAGTGAAGATAGAAAGATCCAGCTCATTACGCATTTGGAAGTATTTCAAATCTATCAAGAAACTTTAGAAAGCATTGTTCAAAAATTAAATCATCCACAATTCGTATCGCCTAATAGGGGGAGTATTGTAAATTTAAACATTGAAAAGACAATTCAGACAATGGAATGAAAAAATAAAAGAGTTATCACTATAATCAATATGAGAAAGGAGCTAAATGTTCATGTCAAATATATTATCCCATTTTACATTTGATGTAGCACATGTTGTTATAGCAGCTATTATTGTGGTAGTTGTATTATTTGAATGTAAATACGGAAAGCCCATAGCATTTATTTTTGGAAAACCAAAAATCTTTGAAGGAACAAGAAAGTAGAAAATATATGCTTGGATAGTATTTGTTTTTGTGATTTTGGGTTTGCTTAGTTCATCTTTATAGTTTTTATGATACAGTAATTCTATATAAGAATGGAGAACGAAAAATGAATAAGAAAGTAAAGACTATTGTCATTGTTGCTGTAATAGCAGTAATCGTATTGTGCATTGCTACAGTTATTGGTGGAATTCAACAAGGAACAACACCAATCACAACAGTCAAGAATAACATCCCTATTAGTACATTTGAAAAAAATTTCTCAATCAAACTTCCTCAAGTCAATAAACAACTCTATTCCATTGAAGAAATCCAAGACTATCGTTTTCTTTTCTATCACAACAAAAAAGTCCAAACACAATATTGTGTGTATGAACTCAACACAGATACACCAACAAAACTTAAAAAAGGAAATATCATTGATCAAATGTATCCTAGCTCAGATGTACCAAAAGAGTATAATGTGAAAGAATTAACTGATTTATCATCAGCATATTTCTTAAAAGCATCAAACTCGGGATCTAAACTGTACGTACAAGTCGTATCAGACAAGATGTATATTTGGCAGGAAATGAACGACCATTAAAGAATAATGAATTATGGTAATGCTTATTCTAGCTACGACAATAAATATATTGGCAATGTTATTTTAACCTTTATTACCTTTAGTTTTTGTGACAACATTGTTGTTCAGTATGAAAGAAATGATATGGGTGATTCAGCTTCTAAAAGAAATCGAATCATAAGCTTTCTGATAACAGCTATCATTAGAAGTCTATGTGTGATCTTTACATATCATGACAAAAAGCAAAGACTTTTCATGAAATCAAAGGGCAGATGGAATGCAAGACATCTATCTGCCTTTTTTGTACAAGTAAATAGGGTATCTAGTCTTTAAAAGTTGAATGTAAGTAGTATGCAAAAATGAAAGTCTTGTTTTTAAAGCTGTATTACAAATGAAGAAAAGGAGGTGCTTGTCATAAAAGATTCAACAGTCAGTGCGAATATAGAAACGCATATTAAAATGGAAGCAGTAGATATTTTGCAGAAACTAGGAATTCCATCATCTGTTGTGATTAACTCACTGTATCGCCAAATCCTATAGCATAGAGGCATTCCATTTCTTTAACAAGACCTGCTGAATGAGACACAGTTGACAGTATGTCGGAAGATGGAGTCGATAAGAAACTGTCATAAAATGACACATTAAGACAATCTCGTAACATAAAAAAATGCAACGAGAACGTATCTCGTTGCAAACAAGATGCAACGAGCACTATCGAATAAGGAATAAAAAGAACGAATAATTTATTTAAAGCATAGAATACATCAAATGCATATATATGAAATGTTAGATATTTAGGGACTTATGAATATAATGGGGATTAAAATGCTGTATTATGCCTAAAATGCAACGAGAATCAATCTCGTATCATGAAAAAGTGCAACGGGATTATAATATGAATAGTTGAGGTCCTAGAGTATGGAACGAGAAAATAAGACATTAGAATATAAAGAAACACTCACAAAATCATTTTTGAAAACAGTTAGTGCATATGCGAATTATGGCACGGGTAGAATTATATTTGGTGTAAATGATGATGGAGTCATAGTAGGTATTAATGACTTAGATCAATTATGTCTTAATATCGAAAATTCAATTAATGACAATATCACACCGCACCCTTCTTATAGACTTACGCAAGATCATGATAAACACTTAATAATTTTAACTGTCGAAGAAGGTCTAGATAAGCCCTATTATTATAAGAACAAAGCTTATTGTCGAAAGGATAGTTCCTCAATAGAAGTTGATCGTACAGAACTTAATCGATTAATTCTAGAGGGAATGAATGTAAATTATGAAGATTTACAAGCACAAAATCAGGATCTTACTTTTCATGTACTAGAATCATATTTTCAAAAACAATTAGGTATTAAAGATTTCAATAAGGATACACTTATTACATTAGGTCTTTATGACTATCACAAAGGCTATAATAAGTGTGCTGAGCTCTTTGCGGATAAGAATGCTTGTAAGGGTGTTGATATTATGAGATTTGGTGAGAGCGAAGATGTCGTCCTGGATCGTAGAACCTTTGAACATGCCTCATTGCTTACATTATTTGAGAAGACAGAAGAAGTCTTTTCATTATACTATTCACAAGAGATTATTAATGGAATGACAAGAGAACGTAAATATCTTATTCCTCAAAAAGCATTTAGAGAAGCACTTGCGAATGCAATAGTACACAGATCATATGATATCAATGCACATATAAATATTGCGATGCATCCTGAATATATTACAATAACTTCTCCAGGTGGTTTAAGTGAAGAAGCTTATGAAAATGGAAATATTTCAGTATTAAGAAATCCTAAAATAGGGAATATTATCTTTAGACTACGTTATATTGAGTCTTTTGGCACTGGCATAAGAAGAATTAAAGCACTCTATAATGATTCGTTGATGAAACCAGAGTTCATAGTAACACCAAGTACAATCAGTATCACTTTACCTATCTTGAAAGAAATAAACTTAACTGAAGATGAATTAAGAATCTACAATATATTGAGTATTCATGGTGAAATGAGTAGAGAAGAGATTGAAAAGGAACTACATGTTAATAAATCTAAGTGCATAAGACTATTAAATAAGCTCATATCCCAACAATTAGTAGAAAAAATAGGTCAATCTTCAGCTATCAAGTATAAGTTAAAATAGAGATATGCATAACTGCAGAAATGTTGGCGGCTTTAAAGACACAGCCGATTATAGGATAAAATCATCTGTTGAATTAAATTAATATTGATGATATCTAGTAGATTAGAAATACAAAGCTCATTAGTTACCAAACTTCTTTGATTTCTGGCTCGCTAAGATCTACTTCCTTGAGTTTAGGACCTTCATAACCTTTAAAAAAGCTCTTTAATTGTCTTTGTTTGTTTCTTAGCTGTGATGATAAGCGATTGACTGTACGTCCTTGCTGAAAAGCAGAATTTTACCGCTAATGTGGTCGTTGGACTGCTTGGTAATGAAAGTCCTGGTTTAAACAGATTTACACTTGTAACTCCATTGCCTGAAAATGGTGTACGATTACAAGCTACACTTGGCAATCAGAACTCCAGTGCTTGCCCGTGGGAGCAGTCAGTTACAGTATTATTTGACGCCAGACGACATGGTCAAAGAAGATGATATAACATTTACTCGTGGTGACTATGTTATGCAAGGTAGAGAGAAATGTATTTATGAAGAATGCCGTAGAGTGATTGCTCAAAAGAGTGCCAAAGACTCATCATTACATGCTGGCGTTCATTGTAATTACATTGTTGATATCGCTTATGCCATCATTCATAATACCCATGAGCGTTTCACAGTCAACATGATGAACCATGGCGCTATCTCTAACTTTGACGTGAATGCCGTTGTAGAAATACCAGCCTATATAGGCAGTCATGGTGCTGAGACTATTAATGTCGGTGAAATCCCAACGTTCCAAAAAGTCTTAATGGAAATGCAAAAAGCTTATGAAAAAAAGACTGTTGAAGCAGCCCTTACAGGTAGTTATCAAGCAGCTATAGAAGCTGTCATGTTGAATAAAACAATACCTAATTATAATATTGTAAGAAAGTTCTTGATGAGCTTTATGAAGCAAATAAACAATACTGGCCACTATTGAAATAGTGAAAACAATGATATTTGATTGGCCTCTATAAATATATAAATCACACCCTCAGTTCATCTGGGGGTTATTATAATAGTACTTATTGAAATAGAATTATTAAAATATGCGGAAATGTTGAAATAGAGCATTTTAAAATTAACGAAAATTGTAAATATGAATTAAATAAAATTGACGGAAAACGTAATAATGCCTAAAATAAAATTAACGATAAATGATTAGGGTGGTTATTATGTTTAAGAGAAAAATATATGATCGAATATTAGAGTGGAAAAATACGTCTCAAGGTAAAACGGCATTGCTTATTGAAGGGGCAAGGCGTGTTGGCAAGAGTACGGTTGTTGAAGAGTTCGTGAAAAGAGAATATGAAAGCTATATTCTTGTGGATTTCTATACAGCTTCACAAGCGACAAAGGAACTTTTTAATGATTTATCTGATATTAATTATATTTTCTTGCAGTTACAGCTGACCTATCAAACAAGTTTAGTCGAAAGAAAGTCTTGTATAGTATTCGATGAAGTGCAGTTATGCCCACAAGCTAGACAAGCAATCAAGGCACTTGTAAAGGATGGCCGCTATGATTATATTGAAACAGGTTCTCTTATTTCTATTCATAAGAATGTTAAAAACATTTTGATTCCAAGTGAAGAAAGAAAAATTCATATGTATCCCATGGACTATGAGGAATTTAAATGGGCACTTGATGATTATGTTTCTATAAATATCATTAAACAATTCTATGACGATAAAAAGCCTATTGGACAAGGCTTGCATAGGAAACTCATGAGAGATTTTAGGCTCTATATGCTTGTGGGCGGAATGCCACAGGCAGTAACAACTTATATTGAAACAAATGACTTGAGTAAAGTAGACAAAGTGAAGAGAGATATTCTTACTTTGTATGAAGATGATTTTAGGAAGATTGACCCTTCAGGAAGACTATCGGCTTTATTCGATGCTATTCCTGCACAACTCATGGGAAATACCTCACGATATAAAGTTTCTAGTGTATTATCAGGAACAAGACCATCACAAATACTCGAACAAATCTCTGAATTGAAAGACTCAGGTACTGTGAATGTTGCCTATAATGTCAATGATCCAGGTGTAGGTATGGCGCAGTTTAAAAACCTAGAGAAATTCAAGCTATTTACTGCTGATACTGGCTTATTTATCACACTGGCATTTAAAGATAAGCAATTTACAGAAAACGATATCTATACACGTATTCTTAATGACAAACTTCAAACAAATCTAGGATACGTCTATGAAAATATGGTTGCCCAGATGTTGGCGACAAATGGCCATGAACTCTATTATCATACATTTCTTAATGAAAAATCTAAGCATAACTATGAAATAGATTTCCTAATCTCAGAGAAAAACAAGATATGCCCAATTGAAGTCAAAAGCTCAGGATATAAGAATCATGCCTCTATTGATGCCTTCTCACAAAAGTACTCATCAAGAATAGCGAGAAAAATACTCATCTATACAAAGGACTATCTTCATGAAGGGGATATGTATTACCTGCCTATTTATATGACACAATTCCTATAGACTATTTACGAACGAAAAGACCACATCATATATTATGTGGCCTTTTTTCTAATTCTGATTATTAATATCTTTCACTCTAATCATAATCTGTGTGATGTAGTTATCGGGATTAGATTCAGTAACTTCATCAATAAGACTTTCTTCAAAGGCATAATATTCTAACAGGAGGTTATGCTTTTTGCGTACTATATTATTTTTAAATATATTTCATAATCTTGATATCCATCAATTATTCCTAACATCTTCCTTGCTATACTAAAGTCCTCAAAGGAGGCTGAAATCATGCAAAAATGGTTATTAAAAAATCGACAGAATATTACATTTATTACAGGGTTATTAGTGTTGCTTGCTTTAATGATGCAATGGTTCTTTAAAAATAAACAGCTTGCTGATTTATTATTGTTGTTGGCATCACTTATTGGTGGTTTTCCAATTCTCATGCAGGCTATATCAGCATTAAAAGTGAAGGTTATCAGTATTGATTTACTTGTCACAATAGCGATACTAGGAGCTTTTGTCATTCAAGAATTTGAAGAATCTGCAATTGTTGCTTTTCTTTTCCTCTTTGGAGCTTATCTAGAACAAAAGACATTAACGAAGACACGTTCGGCTATTCAGAATCTTGTTGCCCTTACGCCAAGTATTGCCTTACGTCAAAATGAAGAAGGTAATTTTGAAGAGGTAGACATCGATGAAGTGGGAAAAGGTGATCGGCTTCTTGTGAAAACAGGGGACAAGATTCCCGTAGATGGAAAGGTCATCTATGGCCGTGGCAGTGTCAATGAAGCAAGTATTACCGGTGAACCTTTAGCCATCAGTAAGGCTATCAATGATGATGTTTTTGCAGGAACTATACTCGAAGATGGAACAATTCAGATAGAAGCAGAAAAAGTAGGTGAGGATAGTACTTTTGGTAAAATCATTGCTTTAGTAGAAGAAGCACAAGATTCCAAGTCATCAATGGAACGATTTATTGATCGTTTTGCGAAATATTATACACCTGCAATTCTTGTGTTATCCCTTCTTGTCTTTATCTTTACTCAAAGTATCTCTTTAGCGATTACCATTTTAGTCCTAGGTTGTCCTGGGGCGCTTGTGATTGGCGTGCCCGTCTCCCATGTTTCAGGAATAGGGAATGGAGCGCGTCATGGTATCTTGTTTAAAGGTAGTGATGTGATTTCTAAATTCAGCCATGTTGACAGTATTCTTTTTGATAAAACGGGAACTTTGACTTATGGTAATCCAGAAGTCATTACCACACATTATTATCAACAAGATCATCATCTTATAAATCGTTATCTTATCAGTATTGAGAAAGAATCCAGTCATCCCCTTGCGAAAGCCATTGTCAAATATTATCAAGACGTTTTAACGCTACCGGTATCATCCACTCAAGTTATTTCTGGCAGTGGTATTCAAGCAAGTGTTGATGCTCATGATATTCTTATAGGTAATCGTTATTTACTTCATCAATCTCATGTAAATATAACAGATGTTGTTGAACAAGATCTTAAAACAATGGAAGAAGATGGTCAGTCAATTGTCATAATGGCTATAGATGGGCAGGTTGCTCTTGTATTAGGCATTCGTGATCAGCTACGTACAGGCGTTAAAGAAGACTTACAGGCGTTAAAAAAGATGGGTGTTAAAAATCTCATTCTTCTTTCTGGTGATAACCAGACAACAGTAGATCTTATCAGCAAGGATTTAGGATTAAGTAAGGCTTATGGTAATCTCTTGCCAGAAGATAAAGCAGATTTTGTAAGAAAATATCAAGATAGAGGAGATATTGTAGCCTTTGTTGGAGATGGCATCAACGATAGTCCATCACTCGCTTCTGCTGATATTGGTATTGCCATGGGCAATGGTACAGATGTCGCTATTGAAACATCAAATGTTGTTATTATGCATTCTGATTTCCATAAGATCCCTTATGCCCTCTCTCTAGCTAAAAGAACAACCCTTAATATGATTGAAAATATTGTCATAGCTTTAATGGTTGTTGTGGTTCTTCTCACAAGTATCTTTGCGAGTGATTTTATGAATATGGCGATAGGTATGTTTGTGCATGAAGCAAGTATCTTGGTCGTTATTCTTAATGCAATGCGTTTATTAAAACATCACAAACTTGATAGAAATCAATTATTAATCAAAGATCTTCAAGTAAACTAAAGTCAGAAAGGAAGTCGATGAATATGAAAAAAGCAGTCTTACAGTTAGAAACACTTGTATGCCCAACATGCATGCAGAAAATCACAGGGGCACTTAAAAGTGTTCCTGGTGTTGATCAGGAAAGTGTCAGAGTCCTCTTCAATGCCAGCAAAGCGAAGCTCACATTTGATGAAACTGTTACTGATATTAAGGATATCAGACAGGCAGTTGTTCATATTGGTTATGATGTACTTAAAGCATCAATACAATAAAAGGAGGCCTATTTATGATACAATCATTCTATAACACAAATAATGCAATACTGGATCTCTATACAAAAGCTATCACGAAAGCACATGGACAACATCATCCAGAAGTTTTTAAAGTACGTGCTATTTATAAAGAAATTCAGAACAAGATTAATCATAATCAATATGATCTTACAAATGAATTCTCACAATTACGTATAATTACAAACGACTATTTCATCCCGAATGATGTATGTGGTACTTTTAAAGCAACCTATGAAATGTTGAAAGCTTTTGATGAAATCTCAACACAATAAGAAAGAGAGGCTATCTTATGGCAGAACATTTATGCATTGCCCAAGTTCCCTTATTCAATCATCTTCCCATAGAAGCACAACAAGAAATCATGAATCTCACACATCACCATATCTATAAGAAAAACGAATTAGTCTTTCAACCAGGTGATGAAAATCTTTATATAATAGCGAGTGGTAGTATCAAAGTCTATCAATTATCTATTAGTGGCAAAGAACATCTCTTACGTGTACTCAAAGAGGGTGATTATGAAGGCGAAAAACAGCTCTTCAATATGCCAAACGATACCCTCTTTGGACAAGCTCTAGAAGAAACGGAAATATGTACGCTAACTCAACAAGCATTTCACCAGGCTCTTTTAGAAAATCCATCCATTGCCATCAAACTCTTAGAACTATCAGCAAAGAGAACAGCTCAGTTAGAAAAACAAGCACAGTTTCTCTCAATGGAACGTGTCGAAGAACGACTTGCCCATTACTTATTACAGATCTCAGCTAATCAGTCATCAATAACTCTTTTCATGAAAATGAAAGATCTTGCTCTTTATCTAGGCACAACACCAGAAACACTCTCCCGTAAGCTTAGATATTTGGAAGATCACAACTATATCAAACGTACAGGAAAACATATCACTATTCTTGATCCTGAGGCTTTAGAAAATATATAAGAAATATCCCTTCATTAATCTGGAGGGATATTTGTTTTTTAGAGTGTATTTAAGGTGAGTCATGTAAATGAATAAACTCTCAGGTAGGGTGTTAATGCATAAAACTAACGATTTTGTTGAAAATTGCACTTTTAAAACTAACGAAAATTGTAAATGTAATTAAAATAAAATTAACGATAGATGAAATAAAGCAAAAAATGGAAGGAATTAAAGCAATCATTAATGGCGACAGAGTCTAAAGGACTTACATATAGACTTTACTTTCTAATTTTATTTGTTCATTCGTTCTTGAGAGAGCAGATACAATCATACAAAGGAACCTAAATAAGGTTCTTTTTTAGTTGTAGTTGTTGACACTACAACTAATACATGATACGTTGTAGCTGTAAAGACTACAACAAAGTGAGGATAAAATATGACAATGTATGAAAGATTAAATGGAAAACAGTTAGAAGTGAAGTATGGGACAGGTGCACATTACCGCATGACATATCTTTCTGAAAATGAATTAAAATGGGAAGCTCTTTCTGAAGTTGCTGAAGGTGAAGCTACAACAGGTACTGAACCATATTGGGCTTATGAAGTCGCTGAAGGTATTTATCATATTGACTGGATTGAACAGGATGGCATGACAGCTGCTCAAACAGTAGATTTCAACAAGCTTCAGGCAACAGCTTTCTTAACTTGGAGTGATGAATCTGAACGTGGGGGTAGAGGAAAGATCCTTATGCATGGTACAATAACTGTAATTGGATAAGGAGGACGAACCATGCAGTTTTCTGGAAAGCTCGCTACAGCTGTGCATATCTTGCTTTATATTGAAAAATATCAGGATGAAGAAAAAATCACATCTGAAGTATTAGCGGATACAACCGGTGTGAATGCAGTGAATATTCGTAAGATTTTAGCTAATTTAAAGAGTTCTGGGTTAGTTGTTGTGAAAGCGGGTGTTGGGGGTACATATTTGAATAAGAAGCCTGAAGAGATTTCGGTGAGGATGATCTTTGAAGCCGTTGAAGGTCATGATCAAAAGCTCTTTAGGATGCATGAGCATCCTAATGTGAACTGTCCGGTTGGAAGAACTATTCAGGATGTGCTAGAAGTGAGATTACAAGCACTACAAGATGAACTGCTGCAGAAAATGGAACATATGTATTTAAGTGATATGTATGATGATATGGAAAATATACTAAATAATGAAGAGTCTAGTGAAAACTAGGCTTTTTTCATATCTCTTAAAGAAAGAGAGCCAGCTGGTCGAAAAGAGAGGGTGATATCCGTCATTAATTGAGCACTTTCTTTCATGCCGTGTTCAAACCACAACAACATTCCATTATAAATACCACCCACATGCCATGCAGTTTGAAACTGTTCTAAGGTGGATTTAGTGTCAGTTGTATTTACATGGAAACATGCATTAAGTGCATCAAGTAATAAATAGGATAGCTGAGCTTGATGAATAACGAGAATACCACGCTTATGTGCAAGAAATGTCTTAAAAATGGAATAAGTATAATCATGGAATGACACATTCTCTTTTTCAATCTCACCAATAATCTTATAAAAATACCAACGTAATAAATCCTCTTTCATATTAAAATGACGATAATACGAAGATCTATTGACCCCAGCCTTATTAGTAATCTCTCCAATAGTAATCTTTTCAAAAGATTTCTTTTCCATCAAAAGCAATAAAGCCTCAACCATATATTCCTTAATAAGCTCACTATTTAAATTCTTTCTACGCATCACACTACCTCCAAAGCAACAAAGAAGAACCTATTGTTGCTTTATAGGATACCTATATTGAAAAAGCAACAAATGTTGCTATTATCGTAGGGAATAAAGAAAAAAGTGTCAATAGAAAGGTGTGAATGAAATGCTTTATGTGAAATGGTTGTTGGTGCTTATTCTTGCTTATTTTGCAGGCATACTCATCAAAAAGTGTAAATTACCTTCAATACTAGGCTGGCTTATTGCCGGAATGCTTTTAGGACCTGAAGCAGCTAATTTGCTTTCAGATCAATTACGGAATACTTCAAGTTATCAACTCATTATATGTTGGATGCAGTGTGCATTTGGTATCATGCTTGGCTCTGAATTAATTGTGAAAAGATTGCGTACTTATGGGAAGGCACTCTTTGTGACGACATTGACACAATCATTAGGAACTTTTGTGATTGTCAGTGTGGTATTTGGCATTATCTTTGCCTTTCAGGGTGTACCTATCTATCTTGTTTTAGTATTTGGTGGGATTGCACTGGCAACAGCCCCTGCTCCAGCCCTCTCAATTGTACGAGAATTCAATACGCATGGACCAGTAACAGATACTTTGTTGCCTATGGCTGTCTTAGATGATGTTGTAGGTATTGTCGTTTTCTTTAGTGTGAACGCATTTGTTGCTCATCAGGTTGCAAGTGGATCATTACCACTTTATATGATCCCCGTGATGATTTTTCTTCCAATACTTTTAGGCGGAGCTATTGGTTATTTAGTTGGTCTGGTTTTAAGAAAATCTCAAGATACAAAGATGAATCTTATTGTGCTGTTATTAGGTATTACTGTTATTGTTGGTATTGGCGTGTATCTGAATAAAGAAATACTTAAGGGGATTACCTTGAATTATATGTTGATGGGGGTTGCTTATTCTGGTGTTCTTTCCAACATGATTGATGAAGAGAAGCTACAATTACTCCTTCAGGCCTATAATCCCATACTGGCCATCAGTTTATTGATATCCATTGTAGATTTAGGAGCACCTCTTGATTATCATCTTATTCTTGGGGCTGGTTTCTATACTTTTGTCTATATTGTTGCAAGAGCAGCAGGTAAAAATGGTGGGGCAAGACTGGGTGCAACCATCATGCATATGCCGGAAACAGTCAAGAAGTATCTTGGCTTAACGCTTCTGCCCCATTCCGGTGTTTCCTTAGTCTTCACATCGATTGCCTGTACAACTCTACAAAGTCAATCCTCTCTTGTGCATATTGTTCAAGGGACAATTGCAGCAGCTGCTGTTATTAATGAAATCATAGCTGTGATTGCCGCAAAGAAGGGATTTGAATTAGCAGGTGAATTAAAATAATTAGTGCAAAATTAAATAGACAAAAATCTTTACTTTCTTATGATGAAGGACTATGATTTACCTTGTTCAAATAAGAAAGGTGATTAATCATGAGATTAGCGTGGAAAGAATTAAAATATAACTGGAAGAGATATCTTCTTATAGAAATTATTGTTGTATTAATGATGTTCATGGTTCTCTTTCTTTCGGGTCTTGTACAAGGCTTAGGGAGAGCTGTTTCATCAGGTGTAGAGAATATGAGTGCAGAACACTTTATACTAAGTGATGATGCTGAGAAACTCATAACTGTATCCAATCTTACAACAACACAATCTGATGCAGTAAAAGATACTTATGGCAAGAAGGCTACGCCTATTGATATTACGCGTATGTATCTTCAAAAGGAGAATGATGATGAGAAGATTGATGTTACTTATTTTGCCATTAATCCATCTTCATATCTTAATGTCGATGTTTATAAGGGCCACAAGCTTACAAACAAAACAAATACAATTGTCTTAGATGATGATTATGAAAGTAAAGGCATTAAACTCAACGATACAATAAAAGATGCTAATTCAGGTATTTCATTTAAGGTTGTTGGCTTTACAAAAGATGCTATGTATGGACATGTCTCTGTCGCCTATATTTCAACTGATAGCTACAAAGCTATTATGAAAGAGGTCAATCCTATGTTTAATAACACAGTCCATGCCTATGCCATAAAAGGATCAGCTAAGAAAATAATCAAAGGTACAAAGACATATACAAAACAAGAAATCATTAAATCATTACCAGGTTATCAAGCTGAACAAATGACCATCACAATGGTCGAATGGTTACTTGTCGTTATTACAGCCTTTATTATTGGAATCTTCTTCTTCATTATTAATCTCCAAAAAGAAAAAGAATTTGGTGTTCTTAAAGCTATTGGTACAAGAATGAGTCGTTTAGTGAGATTTATTCTTTCTCAGGTATGCATGATTAGTATTAGTGGTGCTCTTATTGCCGGTGTCCTTGTTCTCTTAATGAGTCAAGCCTTACCAGCTACAATGCCATTCTTCCTTGTTTATTCACAAGTCTTATTCGTCTTAGCAGCATTTATTTTAATCTCTATACTTGGCTCACTTGCTACAGTAATAAGAGTTGCGAAGATTGATCCAGCTAAAATTATCGGAGGTGATTTTGAATGAGTCAGACAGTCTTAAAATTAAATGATATTGTCAAAAAGTATCAAGATGGTGGGAGTGAACGTGTCATTCTTAATCATATTAACCTAGAAGTTCATGAAGGTGAATTTTTGGCTATTGTTGGTCCATCAGGATGTGGTAAGAGTACTTTATTAAATATTGCCGGTATGATGCTTTCTAGCGATAGTGGTGATATTACACTATGTGGTGAAAAGGTTTCAACTCTTCCAAAGAAGAAATGGACGGATATTCGTAAAGAGAATATCGGCTTTATTTTCCAGAATCACCAGCTTCTTCCTTATCTTAAAGCAGGAGAACAGCTTACTGCCTTACTAGGCACTGATCCACAGGAAGTTAAAAAGCTATTCAAAGAACTGAGTATTGATAATATTATTGATCAGTATCCATCTCACTTATCTGGTGGAGAAAGACAACGTGTCGCTATTGCCCGTGCATTTGCTTCAAACGCAAAATTGATACTTGCCGATGAGCCAACAGCATCACTTGATTCTAAAAGAGGTAGACATGCAGTTGAAATGATTCAAATGGAAGTACACAAACGTAATAAAGCAGCTATCATGGTTACGCATGATGAACGTGTACTAGATCTAGCTGACAAGATCTATCGCATGGAAGATGGCCAGTTAACACAAATCAAATAATATCCCAAAGCGGTCTATACCGCTTTTTTTCTACCTTAATAAATACTAATAGAAAACATATAACTAATATTAATATAAAAACGCCAAATCACTTAATAAAAACTCGCCAAATCACTCAATGAAAATACGCCAAATCACATAATGAAAAGTCGCCAAATCACTCAATAGAGTTGAAATCTACAACATTTTTATTTAAAATGAATTTATGAAAGGATTAGCTATGAATATGAATGAATATAAGAAGAGAATTGCAGATAATATAATAAAAAAGAAATTACAAGGAATAGGAGCGGTACTTATTGAGGGACCTAAACTTTGCGGGAAAACAACGACTGCTGAGCAAGCAGCAGCCAGTGTTCTTTATATGGCTAATTCAGATGAGCGTGAACAAAATCTTCAACTTGCGAAATTAAAACCTAGTCTATTATTGCAGGGAGAAACACCACGATTAATAGATGAATGGCAGATTGCACCTGAGATATGGGATGCTGTTAGATTTGAAGTAGATCATAGAAAAGAATTTGGCCAGTTTATTTTGACAGGCTCTGCTGTCCCGGCAGATCGTTCTAAAATATTCCATTCAGGAACTGGACGTATTGCATGGGTTAAGATGAGAACAATGAGCTTATATGAATCTGGTGATTCGAGTGGTGGTATTAGTTTAAAACAATTATTTGATGGAAAAGAGGATCTCTTTGATATGAACCAAAAGGATGATATTGAAGAGATTGCGTATTTATCGTGTAGAGGCGGCTGGCCAACTGCTCTTAATGTTGATAAATCTATCGCGTTAGATAGAGCTTATGATTATTATGATGCTGTTGTAAATATAGATATATCTAGAGTTGATGGTGTCAATAGAGAATCTGAACGTGCCAAAAGACTTATGAGATCATATGCACGCTTTCAGGGATCACAAACAAGTTATGAAGCAATGAAAGAAGATATTCGAGCTAATGATTCTGAGAATCTTACTACAAATACCATCGTTTCCTACGTCAATGCACTCAAAAAGATTTTTGTCATAGAAGATATGCCAGCGTGGAATCCAAATATAAGATCAAAAAGTGCAATCCGCACAACGGATACAAGATATTTTGTTGATCCTTCTATTGCAGTGGCTGCTTTAGGCCTTGGACCATATGACTTGATTAGAGATCTTAATACGTTTGGTTTTATTTTTGAAGCAATGTGTATTAGAGATTTAAGAGTTTATGCAGATGCATTGGAGGGAACGGTCTATCATTACCGTGACAAGAGTGGATTAGAATGTGATTCTGTTATCCATTTGAGGGACGGACGATATGGTTTGATAGAAATAAAACTTGGCGGTGATGATAACATTGAGCATGGAGCAAAAACACTAAAAAAGCTTAAAGATACAATTGACACTGATAGAATGAAAGAGCCATCATTTATGATGGTATTGGTAGGAAAAGGAAAATATGCATATCGAAGAGATGATGGTGTCTATGTTGTTCCAATAACTTGTTTAAAAGATTAATTGACCTATTTCCCTATATAAGTGGGATAGGTTTTTGTTAATTAATATGATATATGAGCTAATTGCTCTAGGCTAAACTTTTGGGCATCAAATTTCTATTCTTCCTTTTGTGCATTATTATTAAATTAATAAAGCACAAAAGCTAACTATATAAAATTCAAGTAGTTTTTTATGAAATAGTTTGAAAACATAAAACGATTAGATTTTTTAGTTAGTTTTGAATTGATCTTTGAAAATGTGAATATTGGATTAAATTTAGGCATG
>Ga0256404_1003191_pt1 | contig 34124 bp, 27 predicted proteins | sample RumenRJG_01DNA_FD_185990 | JGI IMG/M metagenome (GOLD analysis project Ga0256404, IMG submission 185990) | Bovine rumen microbial communities from Lethbridge, Alberta, Canada - RJG_01 | ecosystem: Host-associated > Mammals > Digestive system > Stomach > Rumen | place: Canada: Alberta | collected... | reverse complement strand
TCTTTGGGAACGGCTTGGCCTATGGGAAGAAAACTCTAACGTTAATTATCGGGATAATTATTCTTTCGTTAAGACCTTGTTATAAGAAAAACCGCCACAGGGCGGTTTACTTTATTATTGTAGCGGTTCGTTAGCAAGACCAACCGATGGTGATGCTTTGGATGAAGAGATATTGCCTATTGTAATCATCTCCCTCCAAAGTTTCCTTCTCATCGTGAATGAGGGATAAATTGAGTTTTGTATAGGTGTTTTCGTCATTCTCAGGTTTTGCCCACGAATAAGTCGTTCCATAGGCAATTTTTGTAATCTCGGTGCCCTCTAATTTTATCGAGCCCTCATAATTGGTATGCTCGTTAGATCCAACGACGATGCTGAAGGAAGTGATATTGTTTAAGCCGATGGTTAAATTAGCAAGCGCATCACCCTCTCGTAACTCGCCTGTGTTATATAAGAAATAACCCTTATCGCAGAAACCGATTTTGGTTTTAGAAGTCATCGAAATATCAATTTCGCTTCTTTCCCCTTCGATGGCAGGTAAAGTATAGCTTCCAGCCCCGTTGTTTAAGATGGAGTGGGAAGGATCAAAATTTGCATCTAACGTGATGGTTTTGCTCGTTGTTGCATTAACAACAGCGATGGCGTTGTTTGCCGTTGTTGCAGAGACTGCGACTAATGCACCAGAGGCGACCGATGCACACATAGAGATTATCAATAAACGTTTACTTTTCATCTTAAATAGCCTACATGCGCAAAATTATAAAGATGGTGGAAAAATTGTCAATGAAAAGATGAAAATATTTTCAATTCGTCGATAATAATTAGACGATTTCTCGCTTTTTTACTCTGTTTAATTCATCACCCCTTAGGATCTTGACGTGACAATTGATGCCACAGTCGATGAAAAAGAATGAAACATAACACCAAATTGGCAATAGAAAACCGTCATTTTCACCAAGTATATCTTGGTCAATTCTAGAATGTTGCTTGATGATTTACTCTTCTCCGCCTTTGTATTCCGTTTGATAGCCGTGATTCTCGCTAGGCCTCAAGTCATTGGGATAATAGATGTCGGATTTGATGTCCAAGGCAATCTTCTGGAGTTTAGAAAGATAGACATAAGGATTTTCGATATCTTCCAACACGGCGGTTTGAGTGTTTGCTTTCAAATAGATGTCTCCGACTTTAAAAAGACGATCAAAAAGGCCAACTTTAAGGTTTACGGATTCAAGAGAAGTGTAATAAATGGATTTAAAATCAATCCCCACGAGTCCGCTGCGGATAATGATGCGTTTATCCGTAAACACGTATTCGATGTTTTTATATCCCGCCAATTTTTTGATGAGGTTTGCGATATAAAGCCAAACGGGTAACAGATGCAAAGCGAAGAAACCGATCATAAAAGCGATCATCCAAGGGGCTTCTTCAACTGCCCCCGTGGCAAACATCGTGACGATAAAGATCGCGTCAATAGAAAACCAAAGCAGGGCCAGCGGCATTCCTTTAAAAATCGCCTCAAGCCGGATGACTTTGGCATTGGGCTTCAACCTTTGTAGGATTTTCTCGTCTTTTTCTAAGATATCCTCGACGGCATTTTGCTTCATCGGATTCTCTACTTTAAAGTAATTTTCATCAATTTTTGGCATATTCAAATCTCCGTTCGTAATTATAGGCTTTTCCCTCCCTTTTGACGAATGAAGCCTGCTAACGATTCGCTTCGTCGCCTGAAGTTGAGAAAATTTACGGCGACGAGGTTCTGAAATTTTTCAAATTATCGTCGCGAAAGGTTCCTTAGATTGGGAAAAATCGTTTTTTTGCTTTAGTGCAGTTAGGTCCTTATTGTCTTGGGGAGGGAGGTCAAATTTGTTTTTTAATCCACGCCCCTCGCCTTTTAGAGCAGTTCCACGCTGTGATTCACGCAACCATACGAGTTAGCGAGCAGATTATATTCGACGTGAAATTGGACGACGCTGTGAGAAGGGATTAAGCGCGTGTATTTAAAATGGTCATCGATGGCATCGCCATAACTAGTGGAACCAATGCCAATTGTGTATTGCTCTGTCCCTATGATAGGAGAGCCATCTTGTTCTCTTACTAAACAGGCAACGGATCCGTTGTTTGTCATTTCGACGACGATGTTGCGGTCACGATCCCCTTGATTGACGAAGGTGAAGGTGTCGATATAATCCATCATCCAATTGCCGAGATTTGCTAAACACCCTCGCCCATCATAATGGTCATTGTCGATGACAATCGGGGAGCCGTCATCTGCCTTGACGGTGTAATATTTGGTCATATCGGTGCCAACCGCCGTATGATACGACTGGGGATTCAGATGGGTGACCCAACTTGTTGCTTCCTGAAGGTGGGCTGTGCTGGCAATTGGGGCATATGGTTCGCCTAGGCTAGGGACATCATCTGCATAATAATTGGTATAAGCCACTGGCAGATGCTGTCTTTCGTCGTTGTCATTGAAGATCCACGTGGCCTGGTTATCAACGACTCCATTGCAATTGTCATAACCGACATACTGAGCCCCATATTGAGCATCATCTCCCTCTTTGGTCGTGATATACCCTTGGTGAGTCTTGTTGTCTTCTTGAATATCGGCAGGGTTCCGATAGATATAGAAAGCACCTTCCGCTTGGCCATGGACATCAAATAAGACCGCCCCATTGGAGCAACCGCTCCCGATTCTTTTGTTGGCGGTAAAATAAACGCTGGTTTTGTTGTAGGCATCTGCCGTGGTTCCACCCATGACGTAGATGTGTTTTCCCGAAGGAACGCGATAGGTGATGGGTTGATGATCTTCAGATACGTATTTGTTAGAAAAACCAAAATAGCTGACGTAATTGCTTTCTTGTCTGGCAGTAAAAGAATCAATGCCTTTGACACGGAAGTCGGTGTTATAGAAATCCACCCATTCTTTTTCTCCGTACCAAGCTCCTTCTCCCATTAATTGGAAACCGAGGTTTTTAATGGTGAGATAAAGGTCTTTTTCCCCTGTGTTACGGACCTGATATCCGTAATAAAAGAGTCCACTGACGGCGTTGTTATGTTCAAAGGTAAAAAAGACTTCTTGATTGTTTAAGGCGTTCCTCGTTAAAGCTTTGTTCAAATCGGCATCGGTGAGTTTTTCGGGATTGTTGCAATTGACATAAAGCGACCCATCGTTCCGTTTTGAATAGTTGAGTTCGGAAGCTTTTAATGGGGAGGAAGAATTAACAGAGGTTGTTTCGAAAGATGAAACGTCAGGGGCGTTAATCGGATCATAGGGCAACACTTTAAGGTGATCCAGACAAGAAACATTGACGTCAAGGGAGCGCTTTTCCTCAGCTGCTAAAATTCTGATATAGAGGAGCTCTCCTTCTTGGAACTCCTGTTGAAAATCAGCGCTGAAATCACGCAAGAGATTTCCTTTGGTATCGTAAAGCTGATAATTCGAGACATTGCTTAAAGTGATTTTGTACTTTCCTGAATAAGGCACCTTCATTTTGAGAAGATATTCCTTCCCTTTGTCGGCATTCGTGGAAAAGGAAGAAAAGCGAAGCTCGGGTAAATCTTGGAAACGTTCGACGAAAATATCTTCGCCTGAAAATGAGGTTTCCTCGGAGTCAACGGAACCGTTCTCAGAGGATGGGTCAACTCTTGGTCCGGAACAGGATGCCAGCAAAAGAGCAAAAACAGAGAGGGCGGTGCCTAAATTTATTTTCATCTCGACTTCAGTATACACAAAAAGTTCGCGAATGCGATACAATGAGTGCCGATGATTTTTTCTCAAATACCCGCAGGCAAAAATTTTGTTGTTTTTGGTGATTCTGTCAGTGCCGAGGAAACCTATGACAATCGTGGCAAGACTTACGTCGATCTTATCGTGCGCGCTTTGCACGGCAACTTATTGAGAAACTACGCGATTGGGGGCACGACCGTTACGTATATGTATCAGGGAAGCAACATCGAAAAAGAATATGGTGAGAATTATGCTGCCATCGACGGGGTGCGTGTTGCTGATATGGCTTTCCGAAAGCATGAATTGGATGAGGTCGATGTAGCTTTCATTCAATATGGGCACAATGATCAATATTTTCAACCTCCGTTAGATCAAAAAGAAAAAAACGTAGAAGACTTTTCTCACATCGCTTCCTTCCAAGAAAGTTATCGCTATATCATCCATCTTCTCAGAAAAGCCAACCCTGCGGTCCAAATCATCTTGATAAATTGCACTTACAGCGAATATGCCGCCCGCAGCAATCAATGGCCCCATGTCCTGACTTATTTTGACTATCGACGGGCGATTGAAGAAGTGGCGAAAGAGAAGAACTGCTTTTTGATTGACCCATGGGATTATTTGCAACGATATTTTGACGGGAAAAACGAAAAGCATTTTTATCACGATGACGTTCATTTAAGCCCGTTTGGCCACGAGAAGTTGGCAAATTTTATCTTACAACAGTAAAAATCACCGTATTTTTCTCTTTTTATCCTTTTTGAGGCAATCATTTTGCTTTTTTCAAAGTGAAATGAAACACGGCACGCAATCAGCCTTTTTTAACAAAAACTATTTTTTTATAGTTTGGTTGCGCTTACAATAAACTTGCCAAAATACAACTTTCACAATTCACATTTTTAGAAAGGAGATCTATGAAAGTTATGAAAAAATTTGCCCTTGTCTTAGCGCCGCTGTTTTTAGCGTCGGCTCTTTTGGCCGCCTGTGGAGGCGGCACCCAAGGGGAATCCGTCGTTTCTGAAGAGCCGTCTGCCTCGCAGGAAAGTACTACTCCTAGCGCGGAACCAGTTTCTTCTGAGGAGCCTGTGCATGAACACAGCTTCACCACCGTCGATCTTGTTGCACCTACCACCGAAGCAGCCGGCGCCTCCGACTACCTCAAATGTGAAGAATGCGGAAAGATTTTCGATTCCAAACACGAGGAATTGACCGCCGTTCCTGAATTAGCCAAGATCGAAACGGCTTATACTGTTTCACAAGTTGGCTCTTTAGGAAGTGCCGTCGAAGGCAAAATCAGCATCTACAATGACGGCGATGTCGTCTCGAAAGCCGACATTGATAATGATTATATGATCGGTGTTGACGCCGACGGCGTGGTCATCTATGCCGGACGTTTCGGCGGAGCAGGTTATGGTGGCCCAGGAGATGGCTTCTACCATGACGGCAATTATGCAGCCACTGCCGGTCAAATCTGCGGCATCTTCGATTTAGATGAAAGATGGGCAGGTTGGCCAGCCCAAGTTGACCTTGATGGCGATGGTATCGAAGAAACAGGTGCCTGGACCTTATTCGACGTCGTTGTTCCTACCGGCGGTTATATCATCGCCGGCGAACAAACCTTAATGGCCGACATCATGTCTGATCTTGCTGGAGTGGAAAAAGATACTTTCTTAGCAGAAGCAGACAACCGCATTTTCGAAGCCGAACTTGGCGATGGCGCATTAAACAAGACTCGTGCCATCGAAGTAGTGGAAGGCGACACTCAAGCAGCCGTTTATGTTCACACCATCGTTCCACCAGTCGTTTCTGGCGTTTTCTTCGAAGGAACCAAGACTGGTTCCATGACTGAAACCGAAGAAGGCAGTGGAATCTATACCCTCGACATCGAATTGGCGACTTGGAACAACGTTTCTCTCTATAAAGTCGAAGCAGACGGAACCAAAACTACGATTTGGTATGACAACACCGCCATCTCAGGCTTTGTTACTGCCTCTGGTGTTGATGGGGCCGACTGGACCGTTCGCCTTTATCATGAAGGCGAAGCCAAAAAGTTGCTTACCTGCACTGGAGGTACTTATCGCTTAATTTACGACAACAACGCAGATACCTTGGAAGTCATTACTAAGGGTCTCGTCGTCGAAGGCGCTAACGGCGGAGTCGCTTATAAGGATTATGTCGTCCTTGGTGATGGCGACACCGTCTATACCAAAGAAATGTCCGAATGGGGCAAAATCAGTTTCCATGTTTACGGTGCTGATCTTACCGAGACCACCCTTTGGTATGACACCGTTACCGTCAGTGGCAACGTAAGAGCCCAAGACGTTACTGGCACCGACTGGGGAAAGGATCTCTATCACGAAACCGCAGAAGGCCTTTATTGGTTCTCTTACACCGGTGGAACTTACACCTTTACTTACAACGCAACCAACTCAACCTTAGCTATCGCTGTCGCTGAGTAATTTACAAATCACTAAGGAGTGAGATTTATGAAGAAAAACAAATTATTGCTTACATTGCTCGCTTCAATCCCGTTAGTTCTTGCTGCTTGTGGAGGGCCTTCTTCGGAAGTCCCTTCCAGCGGTGGTGCCGATAGCACTTCCGGAGGGGGAGGTTCCTCTTCTGGCAATCTAGACGATGGTCTGGTAACCAACGGCGCAACCGCCAAGGAAAAAGTTGCCACTGTCGCCGATCCTAGAGTGGAAGCCTATACGGCCCATAAGCCATCAGGCGAAGCTATTGGCAATTTTAAAACTATCGCCGATGCGATCAATGCCGCTGTTGATTATGATGTCGAGCACAATTCTGATTTGCCAGAAGAGCAATGGGTCTTTGATAGCTATGTCACCAAAATCGATGAAGATTTCGTCTATTTCAGAAACAAAGAAGGATTCACCAAAGGCGAAAACGACGACCAATTCTGGTATTACGAAAACGGCAATGCCTTAGCAGGTTACAATTGCTGGGATAATGCGGATTCTCCTCATGTCCTTCGCAACAGCGACCTTATCTCTTATGAAGTCACCGGTTATGGCACGACTTCTCGCCAGGCCTGGAATTCTTATCGTCTGTTAGATTCCTATGGCGACCAAGTCGATGATATGTATGCCCAAACTTGGGAACTTTCTTCAACGATGGATGCTGCCGTTTTAGGCTTCCCGGGACGTTTGATTGGCGTTACGGGATTGAAATACACCATCGATTTGACCAACGTCAAAATCGCCCCACCATACGAAGGGACCGATAAGACTTACGCCTTCATTGGCTTCTATGCATGGCAAGACTATTATGTCATCGCCAACGGCATCGCTTGCGACACCTCCACTGGAAACTGGTATCAGTTCATTGGCACGTCTCGTGATGACTCTTTCTCTGATGTTACTTACAACATCGGGGCTTGCGTCATGACTTCTACCTATAATGAAACTGGGGGATATTTTGTTCCTGACAACCCATCTTTGACGATGGAAATCAAGACCACGCAACAGTATGATTCCCAATTCGATGAATATTATCAATTGGATAAATTGAAGATCAGCATCAAAAATGGTGCGACCTTTGAACGCGATATTTCTGACTCCACGGTCAACAATTTCTTCCCTGGCTATCCACTAGGGTATGAAAATAGCTATGCCTTCATCGCTGGCCTTGATATCAAGAACAATACCGTTCAATCCCAGTACACCGAAGCCACCGATTATTTCAATGGTTCCTTCTTCACTGGTTTAACCGTCACCGATGCTCAGGCTTATGTCCCAACATCTGAGGAAATCAGCGATGTCGTCTATGGCTATGCGATCAATGAGGAATGGAGAGGAAAATGGCACGATATTCTTCTCTCTAATACCGAAGATACGCCAGATCTCTACGACTACACTGTTTTGAATACTTGCGTTTGTTCTTCTTATACCGCCCTAAACGGACACGATGTTTATGACTTCTCCTATACCGGTAATCCTGTCGGTAATGCCAAACTTGGCGTCGAAGCCAGACAATATCAGACCAAGATCGATTCTTTGGATCAAATGAGTGTCGAAGATCTTCTTGCTGACTCTTCTGTCCTAGACGAAGTTGCCACTTGGATTGCCGAAGGCTCTACCGTCGTTACTCAAAGAATTCGTTTGGTCTTGGATTTCGCTCCTTACTATCGGGCCAAAGAAAAACTCGAGAACTACAACGTTACCGAGGAAGCCAAAGCGGTCATCGAAGCCATCCGTGCCATCGAAATCACCGATTATGCCGGTTTTGGCGAGATTTACACCACCAGTTATGATGCGTTAACGGAAGATGAGAAAAACGTCGTTATGTTAACCATCGGCACCGTGGAATTCGGACATCGTCTTGGATTATATCAATTCGCCAATGCCCTTCCAGCGGACGCCGCTGATGCGACTGTCTATTCTTCCTATGTCTTTGTCAATGACAGCGGGACTTTAGATACAACACAATTGACCACCAAACAGGCTTTTGACGAGCTTCTAAGACTCCTCGGACTCATTGCCAAGGGAACGAAGTGGAGTGACTACCCAGGCTACAACGACGATCCTAACAACGGAATGGTCAAACAAATGAACGGCGATAACAATTTCTGGCCGTCTTTGCGTGTCCAACAATTGTTGGATTATTTCGGTGGACTTGGACTTTCCAACCCAAGCTATGTTGACTACCTGCTTGATGCTGTGGAATATCGTAGCTTCTATGATGGTTTCTATTATCCTCTTTATCAGACGACCAAACTGGCTTTGAGAATCAATAACGAAGGATTAACCGCACTTTCGGATTTAACCGCTGACGAACTCCGCTTCTTGAACGAAGTTTGGACTTCTGGTTATGTCATTTCCATCCACATTTCTTGGAACTGGAATTCCGGTGACAAATTTGAAACCTATTATTCCACCCGTGCCAGAGGCATCTGCGTCATGGCTGGTGGAGATATGACCACAAAGTGCCGTGAATATTTCGCCACCGTCGGCACGTTCTTGACCTCACTCGGCTACACCCTCAACAGCAATGGTTGGGGTGTCACTGCATCGGTCATTGAATAAAACACCAACAAACTATCCCTTTGGGGCGTGCATTCGTCGCGCCCCTAGGGCTGTTCTTAAAACGATACGCGTTGATTCATCAACGAAAGGAGGTTTTAGTATGAATAAAGCAAAATTGTTTCTCACCTCATTGCTTGTTTTAGCTGGGCTTTCTAGCTGTGTCAGAATGCCTGATGATGTGAATGAAGCAACGGAAAATATCGATTGGGATGTCGATCTTTCTCAGCCAATTAAATTAAGAGGAATCTATCCGACGACTGGCATCAGTGGTTTCGGCGTGGATGATTCCGCGAAAATCATTAAAGAAACCACCGGCTACGACGTTGCTTATGAAGAACTTTCTTCTGCCAACGCCGACAACGACGTTTCCAATATTTTCTTAAACCAAGATAAATATCATTTCCTCAAATTGACAGAAGCCCAATACCATCCAAACGCTAAAGATGGCACCCTTTTGGATTTGACCCCATTACTTGAGAAAACCGAATCTGGACGAATCTTAAAAGAATTGATTGGCTTGACCAATTATGGCTGGGATGCAACCTCCTTTACCAACAGCAATGGCAAAAAATGCATCTACGCCGTCCCTGATTTTGGTTATTGTGTCATGGAAGACACCGCCTTCGTGTGGAACACCAGCCATTTAAAAGAGATCGGTTATGTGGATGATGAAGGCAATGCTAGAACGCCAGAAAGCTTAACGGAATTCACCGATGCTTTAAACAAACTGCAAGCCAAATATGGCGCCTCCAACGATACCTATCACGCTTTGGCTTTGGCAGGCAGCAACGCTGTTGAGATTCCGGCTTTGCTAGGCGCCTTCGAATGTCCAAATGCCTTCTATTTAAATGATCAAGGGAAAATTACCCAAAACGTCTTCTCTGAAACTCAATCCTATTACGTGGAATACCTCCACGAATTAAGAAACAACGGGATTATCAATAAGAGCTGGCAAAACAGCGATAACGCTGGCGTTATTAATGATTTCTCTGAGGGCAGAGCCTCTTGTGTTTCTCTCGCCTATTGGTGGGTTGAATCTTTAGTTAACGGCATTGTTGCGAAAGGCAAGGTTGCCGAAGAAGCGGGGATTGATAATAACTATCAGTCCGTCCACGATAAAGCGTTAATCTGGAACACCCGCATTCGTGGGGACGGATCTTATCATTCCGTGAATCAAACCAAAGCCCGACATCTTGGAGGGGATGATGGCGTTTCTTATTACACGGCCATCCCATATTACATGGCAAAAGATGCTGTATACACCATCGATTTCTTAGCGAAGAAGATGCTGTATTTCTCCAATTATTATGGCGGCACGTCTTTGTCGTTAGAAGAAATTGCCAACATGAAACGTGATGACGGAACTCCAATTGACGAAACTTGGATCCAAAACAACGTTCACTGGCGTCAAATCGAAACACCAGAAGGAGCGAAAGATTATTATCCGGCTGGCGATTATGGCTACCAAGAATTCGAAGATATGAGCGAAAAGATCATTTATTTGCGACCATATACTCACCAAATCACATACGAAATTGATCCTGCCTTGCCACACGATGTCAAGGACGGGGAAACCTTAACCACCAAACTCAATAACGAGACGACTACGCAAACCTTAAATGGCACGACGATGACAAGAACGGTCAGTGGCGGTGGTATTTGGGTGCAACTCACCCCACGTTATATGACTCAGATTGTCGATAATTCTCAATATTGCAACGGCACCTTATCGCCATCGGCCAATACCCTCTTCCACTTAAGAGAGACCGGCTTTGACGCCTGGCAAGTTACTGTGCCGATGGATGAAACCATCATCCTCAATCCGATGACCATGATGCCACCGATGCCACACTGGGCTCCAATTTCCATTCTCTCCCGCACGGTTGCCAAACGTGGTTTAGCAACGGCGATTGACTGCGCCGCATCGACCACTCCAACCAAAGCCTTGGAGGTGACCCGCCAAGCCCTTTTGACCACTTATAAAAAGGGATCCGATGGCGAACGTTATTATTATTGGAGCGAAGAGATTTCGAATGAAATGACCGAATGGTATAACAACGTCAAATTAAAGAGATCTTAATTATGACTTCCGCCACCCACGCACTGAAAAGATCAGCCAAGGAAAACGTCTATAAAAAAGGTTTTTGGCAACGGCAAAAAGAAGGGTTCCAGAAAAATAAAGGTATTCTCTGGTTCATCATTCCTGCTGCCGCCTTCACGATTGTTTTTTCCTACATTCCGATGTTTGGCGTGACCTTCGCCTTCAAAGACACCCTCTTTGACAAGGCGATGCGTAGTAACGCCAACATCTTGGGAGCCTTAGCGTATTCCAATTGGACGTTAGATACATTTGGCTCTATTTTTAACGACACGTTCTTCGTCGCTTTATCAAATTCTTTGATCATCAACTTAATTAAACTGTTCTTGGTTTTCCCGTTGTCGATCATCCTCGCCATCCAGCTTTCTGAAATCAAAAGCCAAAAATTGGCCAAACTGATTTTGATTATCCTTTGTATCCCAAACTTCCTATCGTGGACGGTTGTCATCAAAGTATGGACCAACTTCTTTGATCCGGAAATTGGGATGTTAGGCCGTTGGCTTTCTGGACTCACCAATGGGGAACATATCACCTATTACGAAGCATCCTTTAAGCCATTATTCATTTTCTATGCCGCCTGGAAAGGGGCAGGATGGGGTTCTATCCTTTATTACGCCGCGATCACAGGAATAGACAAATCTTATTACGAATCTGCCACTTTAGACGGGGCTAACAAACTCCAAAAAGCGTTTTATCTTACGATCCCTTCCATCGGAGGAACCATTGCTTTGATGTTGGTATTGAACATCTCTGGCTTTACTGGCGTTGGTTTGGAACAAGTCAAACTGATGTTAGATACCGGGAACGCTTCGGCTTATTACCAGACCCAATGGACATTGGATCTTTATATTTGGGAATTGTCCATCGGCCAAGGGGCAGGTGTTAGTTACGTCCAAGCTGCCGCGGTCGGCGTATTCAACGGCTTTGTCAGCCTGTTCTTGATGTTACTTGGCAACGCGATTACCACAAAGACGTTGCATCGAGGTCTATGGTGAGGGGGAAGACGACAATGAAAAACGAAAAGAAATTGTCGATGTCTTATTACGCCATCCGACGTCGTAACAAAGTCAAACAGCCTGTCGTTGACTATTTCATTCATGGCGTGTCGTTGTTTTTGCTCTTTTTCTTGGTTGTTATTACGTTGGTGCCATTATTGAATTATTTCTCTTTGGCTTTCAACGATCCAAACTTCAACCAATCCGTGACCGTCTTCCCGGTGAGATGGGATCTTTCTTCGCTTGCTTATATTTTCTCTAGTAAATACAGCGGCTTTTGGCGTTCTTTCTTGAATTCCGTCATCATCACGCTTGTGGTTACCATTGTCTCGAATTTAGTTGAAGCGATGGCTGCCTATCCTCTTAGCAAAGCTTCTTGCCCATTTAAAGGGGGCATTATGATGTTTTTCGTCATCACGATGCTCTTCTCTGCGGGCACCGTTCCGATTTACCTCTTGATGAGAACATTCAATTTATTGGATAACATCTGGTCCATTATCTTGATTTCCATCTCTAATGTCGGCAATCTCTTGTTCTACAAAAATTTCTTTGAGAACATTCCAAAGGAAGTGGAAGAAGCCGCGATTATCGATGGCGCTGGAGCGTTACGTACCTTCTTTAACGTTGTCGTTCCGATGGCTTTGCCTGTCTTTGGCTCTTGTTGTTTCTTCTCCATCGTTGGCATGTGGAATGGCTATGGTGCAGCCTTGATTTTCATCAAATCCTCCGCCGAAAGCCAAATGCCGCTCGCCTATTATCTCTATATCCGTATGACGCAAGATGCGACGGCAACAATGTACGATACGTTCTTGCAAACCCACCAAGACAACATCCAAGCCGCTTCGTTATTGATTTCTATCATCCCGATTTTGGCAATCTATCCATACGTCATCAAATACATCAAAGGAGGAGCGACTATCGGCTCCGTCAAAGGATAAAGATATGAAAATCATAGATTCCAAAGAACTTCAGTTGGTCAACGGCAAATATCATCTTTATCGTAAAGGCCCTTATGGTGCAGTTTATGGTTTCGGTGAAAAATTCGATGAGCCAAACCATGCTGGATTATTCGTCCGCTCCATGGTCAAAGAGAAATGTTTCTATCAAGGGGAATTCTCTTATCTTTCGATGCCGTTCTTCTTTTCCACCGAAGGATTTGGCTTCTATATCGATACCTATGTCGAAGTCGATTTTGATTTCCGCGACCCTTCTGTGATTGACATCTCTTTCGCTCCAGGAAGCAAAGGAGAGGTGGCAAAGATTTATTGTTTCGAAGGCAAACCAAAAGACATCCTGAAAGAATTCCGGACTCTTCTTGGGATGCCAAGGATGTTCCCCCGTTGGGCTTTAGGGGCTTGGATGAGCTCCAATCGTTGGCAAAGCGAGGCCGAACTTCGTGAACAAATGGCATTGGCTAAAAAATATGACATTCCTCACAATGTCATGGTCTGCGAACCTTGGAGCGATGCAACCACCCATTATCTTTGGATGGGCTCGAAACAACCATTGAAACCGGGAGACGAAGGACCTTCTGCCGATGAATTAGATTTTTCTGAAAGCAAGGTTTGGGTCGACCCCAAAAAGCTAATTTCCGATTTGCACGAAGAAGGATTGCATTTATTACTATGGCTCGTTCCGATTTATGCCGAAGGGACGGAAGTTCAATCGACTTGGAATGAAGCCCAACGAGTCTCTGATAACCAATATGCGATTGAACACAAACTCTGCGTGATGAAACCGAATGGCGAACCTTATCGGATCCCTCATACCTGGTGCATCGAATCAGAGATTCCTGATTTTACTAACCCCAAAACCAATGAAATTTGGTTTAAGCATTGGCAATATTTATTGGATATGGGCGTGGATGGATTCAAAACAGACGGTGGCGAATTCGTTCATGAAGAAGATGCCCAATTCTTCGACGGCACGACAGGCAAAGAAGGGCAACAACGTTACAGTGATCTTTATAATGAGAAATTTTCTCAATTCGCTGGACCTGATCGTTTGATTTTCTCCCGTGCAGGTGGCCCTAGAACGCCTTCTTATGCCGTCGTGTGGGCAGGGGATCAAGAAAGCACCTGGAGTGAATTCCGTTCGATCACCAAAGCAGGTTTATCGGCAGGTTTAAGCGGCATCTCTACCTGGGGATTCGATATTGCTGGTTTCTCTGGATATCTTCCTACCCGTGAGCTTTATCTTCGTTCTGTGATGATGGCCGCTTTTGCGCCAATCATGCAATGGCATAGCGATCCAGTAAGAAACGGACGTTGTGATTTCAGTGGGGCATGGACAATCAATGACCGTTCCCCATGGAATATGTGCGCTTATCTTAAAGATCCTGCTTTGATGGATGTTTTAAGAGACCAATTCAATCTCCATTACAACCTCATCCCTTATCAATACCAATTGATGAAGGAATCTCATCTCACAGGAATCCCTGCCATCCGTCACCTTGTTTTGGAATATCCAGAAGATAAAAAAGGCTATGACGTGGCTGATGAATTTATGCTTGGTTCATCCTTATTAATAGCCCCGATTTACGAAGATTACATCAGCACAAGAAAACTGTATTTGCCTAACGACACCTGGTTTGATCTTTATAGTGGCAAAAAATTTGCCGGTGGCCATCATGAGGTCAAAATCGCACCAACGCATAGCCCGGTTTTCTTACGGAACAATTCCATCGTTCCTTTGAATTTAAAAGGAAACAAATTAGCATCACCTGTCGGAAACGACTTAGAGCATTACCAGACCCTGACTTTCCTCGTCTCAGGGGAAGGGGCGTATTGCTTCAATGATGACCTAGGCAATGAGATTGTCTTGGAATGGAATCGCGATGGACATAAGACGATGAAAAACGTCAGTGGCATCGAATTCCGTGTATTACATGTAGAAAGGACAGATTGTTCTAATGAGGTAGCCCATGATTTCGTTTCGGAAACTGACCTCAACCTTCTTCTTCCTGACTTTGCTTGGATCTTGTGCTTCGAATGAAACCAAGCCAGCGAATCTTTTGGAAGTAGATTCTTCCCCCATCAGCGTGGAACTATATCATGCGGTGACGAGAGAGTTTGTCGTTAAAGAAGATATCGAATTGGTTTTTACCGTGGAAAATCCATCGATTGCTACCGTGAATGTCGGAGAAGGGAATTTCACTGTTTATGGTTCTGCGATCGGTGACACCTCTTTAACGATTGCCTCCTCTAACGGTGACGTTTTAGCCAATATTGACATCGATGTCATTGAGCCGGTGATTTATCTTCCTGTCCCTTCTGGTAGTCTTTACGTTAAGGGAATAGGGAAAACCGTGTCGGTCAAAGGAGTCATCACGGATTCTAGCGTTGCTGGGGAAGCCATCTGGAGTGTCTCGGACCCAGAAATCGTTTCGTTTGAAGCGCAAGGATTGCTTGCAATTTTCACCACATTAAAACGAGGCAATACGTTGGTGACTTTGACCTATGGGGAGCATGAAGCTTCTTTTATGCTTTATGTCACGAATATAAAAGGGGAGTGAAACATGAAAAAGAATCTTTTGTTTTATTTCTCCTTCTTGCTTCCTCTTTCGGGAGTCAATGTTGCTGGCCCTCAGATGGTAAAGGCTGCTACCCCAAATGTCACTTATGAGACTTATCTTAACAAGAATATCGTAAATCCAACTTCTCTTACCTATGGACCGACACTGATTTTAAATCCAAAGACATTAAATGATTTTACGAATGTCGATGTGCACGCCAGCTTCTATGACGTTATTTTAGAAACAGACAATAACCTGAATCTGACCTACGAAGGCACAAAATATAACTTAACGGAGATCTTAGATACCTACGTGAAAGGAAAATATGTTCCGGTGGTAAGAATCACAGACAGCAACGTGGAACGTTTCCTTTCGTGGTGGAATAACGAATACCGTTACTACGATATGATGGTCGTCTCTTCTTCTCTTGACGCCATTGGCAAAATCTATCAAGACTCTAACGCTTATCTGCTTAATTCCGTTTATGATTTGACCTCCATTACTTTGCCTTCCTCACGTTTTGCTAATTGGCAATATGTAAGAGACGCGAACAAAGTAGGAGCCAACACCTTATTGCTCAACGGCGATGATCCGAATATCTCTATCACCGCCGAATATTGTCAAGCAATGGCAAAGGTAGCCTGGGCAATGACTGATTCTTCTTTGGAAGACGCCAAAGCGTTAACCGATGGCTGTTATGGGATTGTAAGCGACCACCCTGCAGAAACCATCTCCACTTTAAAAATCTTCGACGAAAGTGGTTGGGCTTCTCCTCAACATCTTGCTGCCCATCGTGGAATTACGACTTATTGCAATGAAAATTCCATCACGGCTTGCTTAGCTGCTTATAGCGAGGGCGCCTCTCATATCGAAGTGGACCTTCAAGTCTGCAAAGATGAAGAGATTTTGCTTTGCCATAATTCGCAAACCAATGGGACCTCTACTAAGAGCGGTTGGTATTTTGTAAACACGACTTCAACGGCTATGTCGGGGGCAACCTTAAATGATTATAATGAGCGTTATGGAGAGACTTATCCGTCCCTCAGACAATTGATCAAAGAGGTTATGCATACCGATTTGATCTGTTTGTTGGAATTGAAATTTGATGGCTGTTCCGACAAAGCTTTGAATGAATTGCATTGCATCGAAAACTTCAAACGGATCATCGATGAGACCCCGGATTTCTATGGTCACTTCTTCGCGATCACTTTCTACGCTCCATTAGCGGAAAAGATGAAAGAATTAATGCCTGAGATTCCTCTTGGCTACATCGGTGGGGCACGTTCTGGCTATGAATCGTTAAACAATCTCCCTGCCTGGGGGAATGGAGGAGGACATGTGGCGATGACAGAATATGCCAACAAAGTGAAGTTTCTCCGCCATTACAATATCGGTTTAGATGAAAATCATGATCAAAAGACGAATGCTGGGGATTATTATTGTGATGTGACTGGTGAATTCTATTTAGCCCGTGGTTTTGTTCAAAACACCTGGACTTATGAAAACGACGTCCATTTCGGGATGAAATCGATGATTGCCACGACGAATGCTGCCGATCTTTGTCACGCTTATCTTAAAGATATCGAAAACCATGAAATTACGATGAGCGCTTCCGCTTATGAAAGTGGGAAACTTGTCGTTAAAACCACATCTTATAATGGTTGGCAAAGCGAGAAAGAATGCCAAATCAAAGAAATTTCTCGCGAAGGGTCTGTTGCCTATGCCACCTTATATGCGACCCAAACTGGGGCGAAAACTTCTTATGGAAGATATTCGAAAATTGTGAAAATCAACATTCAATGACAAGGAGGAAGAATGATGAAAAAACTATTTAACCGATTTTTGATGCTGAGTACGATTACGTTTTTGTCTGCTTGTAACGGAGCGGGAGGAGGAACACAGTCCTCTGAGGAATCAGACAGCGTCGCCTCAAACACATCGGAAGAAATTAATCCTAATATCACCGATCAAGATTCTTTGAATTACGCCTTCAGCGGGCTTTATACCAATGGCGAAGTCAAAGACGCCGCGAATGGATTCAATTCTGTTTCTGATATTCGTTCGATGAAGGCGTTTAATACGGGCAAATATGTCGGTCGTTTTACTTCTACCTCGAACAGAGAAGATGTGAAACTAGAACTTTATAACGATCACGCGATGCGTTTTGTGAATGTTTCTAATGGTTATGTGTTCTCGCTTCCATTTAATGAAGTTGCAGTGGATTACAGCATCGCCAAACAACGCACGACCATGACCTTTGGGGATTCCATCTTAAACGTCTCTTTTGAATCCGGAAACCCATACACGTCCCTCTCCACTCCATGGTATACCTATGGCGAAGAATGGCTCATGCGTTACCTCTTAAGAGATGAATTCATTGGCAAAAACGGTTTGCAACGTACTGTTCCTTGCAAATATAGCTTTACTCCATCCAACCCATTCGGCGACCTTGAATTCAAAGACGGGTATGACGTGTATTTCTTTGGTGTCAAGATTGCTCAGGACGACAATAATCAGATTGAAAGACCTTATTACAATATTGGCATCGTCCGTGTGAAAAGCGATCCAAAGAACTTCTGCCTCTTTGTCATGAAATCCAAGACAGAGCAAAGCAAATTGATGGAAGACATCGTTACTAGCTATTCCCGTATCACCTCCAAAGGAACCGCGCGTAACTATTTCCATTCTCATGCGGCCAAAGAATGTGAATATTGGGATGAAGACACGAAAGCTTTATTCAAAAAGTTAACCACGACCGAATATGTCAACTGGGGCGTCTTCTCTTATTCGATGCCAGGCGAAGAAAACGCGATGGAACCAGGGCATGGAAATTATAATTCTTATTATGAATGGTCCAAGACAGTTCGCGATGACATTCAGCAGAAGTGGAACCACAATTTTGAGATCTACCCAACTTATAACCATTTAATCACCCGCTTCCCCATCCAAATGGCAACCGCTTTAGCTGGTGGCACAGGGACCGATGGCAAACCAGTTTTGCAATTTACCCTTCAATTCACCACCAACAACAACATCGTTGCTGACAATATCACTCCGATGTTTGACATCATGCGTGGCAAACATGACGCAAGATTCCGTCAATTCGCCAAAGACATGAAAGCCTATGGCAAACCGATCTTGATCCGTTTGAATAACGAAATGAACACGGACTGGACTTCTTATTGCGGCATGATGACCTTGCTTGATCCAGATATCTTCGTGATGACTTGGAGAAGACTTTATGACATCTGTGTCGAAGAAGGCTGCACCAACCTCATCTGGATTTGGAACCCAATTTCCGTCAGTGCTCCATATTCTTCTTGGGGCGAAGACCTTTGCTACTTCCCAGGAATTGACTATGTTCAATTACTCGGTGGAACGGCTTATGAATTCAACAACTATGCCAAAGAACAATCTGCTTCTAGCATCAAATCCTTCAAGAGTCTCTATACTGACTTGTATAAGAAGAACAGCCGTACTTTCGATACGGAATGGAAATTGATTATTTCTGAATTTGCCTGCGGATCTGGCGGTGAAACGACCGGGGAGCTGGGCAGAAATAGAGATACTCAAGCTCAATGGGTCAAAGATATGTGGAGCGAAATCAACGCCAAAGTTCAAGCGGAATACGTCAAACAAATCCGTGGAGCCGTCTGGTTCAACGCCAACGACTATTCTGGCAACAAGATCATGAACCGTCTCCAAATCGTCAGCCGTCCAACCACGCCAAGCGAGGATTACAGCGACCTTTCTGCGACCATCGAAGCCTTTAGACAAGGTTTCGCCGATCAGGATGCGAGATTAGGCAATAAATAAATCATTTTCGAGAACGTCCTATGTTTGACCAAGATCATTATCTGAAGCTCTATACGGAAGAGCTGGAACGTTATTGCATTCCTTTTTGGCTGGAACACGGCCAAGATCAGGAATATGGCGGTCTTCTCAATTGCCTAGATAGAAAAGGGGAAGTCTATTCCTTGGACAAAAGTGTCTGGATGCAAGGGAGATGCGCCTATATGTATTCGCATCTATATAACACCTTCAAGCAAGACCCTCGATATTTGGATTTAGCGAGGTCGTGTATCGATTTTCTGAATGCTCATTGCTTCGATAAAGATGGCAGGATGTATTTTACCGTCACCCGCGATGGCAAACCATTAAGAAAGAGAAGATATTATTTTTCTGAGACTTTCTATATCATGGCCAACATCGAATATTATGGGGCGACCAATGAGCCATCTTACTTAGCCGCGGCACGTAAGGTATATGACATGACTTATGCCATCTACCAAGATCCGAAAAACGACCCATTCCAAATTTTCCCCAAAGTCTATCCTGAAACGAGAAATCTCAAACCCCAAGGGCCAAGCATGATTTTCCTTAACGTCACCTCCATCATGCGTCAATTCGATCCAGAACGCACCTCCTTATACAACGAGCACATCGACGAATGCATTGCTGAGATCAAAAAACACAATTTCCCAGAGATGCACGCTCAGTTGGAGTCCATCACCCAAGACAACCGTCCGTTCTTGGACTCTTCCGAAGCGCGGATCATCAACCCAGGTCATGATTTAGAATGTGCCTACTTCTTAGCAGAAGAGGCTCAATATCGGAACGATAAAGACCTTTTATCATTCGCCGAATCTGTCTTCCGTGATGCCATCAAAAATGGCTGGGACGAAGAATATCAAGGCATTCTTTATTTCGTCGATTGCCTCGGCAAACCAGTCGAAGCTTATGAGCACGATATGAAGTTGTGGTGGCCACATAATGAAGGAATCAACGCTTCGTTGTTGCTTTATCACCTCACTAAAGATCCATTCTACCTGGAATGGTTTATCAAGATTACAGACTATGCCTTCACGCATTTCACCGATCACGAATATGGAGAATGGTATGGCTATTTAAGAAGAGATGGCAAAGTTACCGAACCTCCATGCAAAGGGCACACTTACAAAGGCCCATTCCACGTCATGAGATGTCTGAACAACACAGTTCAGCTTTTAAAGAAAGGAGTCTAGTCTATGAAAACGTCAAAACATCGCCTTTTGCTGCTTGTTTTAAGCACGCTCCTTCTATCTTCTTGCGCTGGCAATAACAACAACGAGTCACCGACAAGTGAAGAAGTGCCATCCATTAGCCAAGAAACAACTTCTGAAGAAACGGTCTCTCCGCGTTTTAAAGCCGACTTTGCCTTCAGTAAATTCAAAGATGGCGGTACCGAGATTTCAGAGACGATTGTCGATGGTTTGACGCACTATACCCACACGATGACCAAAGAGAACGGCAACAAAGTCCAAGTGCATTCTTTGGAAGTAGACCTTTCGAAGGTGGCCATTGATGCTGGCACGGCAAAAAACGCCTCAATCAAATTCAATAACACCAAGAACGTCCCTTATCAATCTGCCTTGGATATGGAAGAGAAGACAGGGAAGACCGTCTATGCTTCGTTAAATGCCGATTTCTTTGGCAGTCAAGTCGTCAACGCTTTCGTCAAAGACGGATATGTAGTTAAAAGTTCTCATAACGATAACGGGAATTATGATTACACCAATTCTAGTTCAGACGTTCCGGCTTCCTATCCAATGCTTTTTGGCATTAAAAATGGAGTGGCGCAGGTTGCTCCGATTCTCTCCAATGATGGCAAGGATCCAAAAGAGGCCACGAACAAGAAACGTTATATCCAGGCATCTTTGAATTATTCCATCAAATTAGGATCTCGTTCGATTGAGACGAATAACAACATCCGTTTGTCTTCGGAAGCCATCCGTATTGCCGCGAACGATTCTTATTTTGATTTGGATATTTCCAAAGGATTGAACCGCGCCTCGGTTACGGCTGCTGAATCCGTCACGGCGGTGACAAAATTGCCTGCCCCAGCGACAGACCACATCTATCTCATTTTCGGGAACCAAGATAGTGCAGGCCTTTCTTTTGCTGGAAAGATTGGCGTTGGCAACACCCTATCCATCACAGTTCATTCTCCAGATGGAATTTGGGATGGCGCAGAAACGATTCTTGGCTGTCGTCAAGAAATCATTAGAGACAATGAAATCGTATCCACGGTATCGTTAGAAAACACGAATGGCTGTCAGAATGTGGAAGTTCCTAGAAGTGCCGTAGGCGTGCGAGAAGACGGTACGGTTGTCATTTATGCCGTCGAATCCCTTTATTATGGAAAAAAGAGCACCTCGGAAGAAGATTCTCATGGTGTTTCTTTGCCTGAGCTTGCCGAATACATGTCTTATAACAATATTCTTAATGGAGCGAATTTCGATGGCGGGGGATCGACTCAAATGGTGCTGAAAAACGCCCGTAACGCCACTCCTAAAGTGGTGGTCCGTTCCAGCGACACTGGTTCTTCGGAGCCCTTAAACACCCGAGCCGTGATGAACGCCATCTTAGTTAGAAGCAAATAACGAATGGAAATTAATCAAGCAGATCATAACATGGCAATCAAAGCGGAGCCTGAACAATCGGGGATCGTCTATTACGACGCCAAAGACAGCGCTCTTTTCGGTCTCTATGGAATCGACGATAAAAAAGAGAAGGGGTATCCTCGTTTTAATGCCAAAGAAAGAGAATTGATCTCTAAGGTATCTAAAGACGTTGAATTCCTTTCTTACCATTCAGCAGGAATCCAGCTGAAATTTGAGACGGACTCTTCTCAGATTTATTTCAGAGCAACCAACCAAAAGCCTTCGGATATGGACAATCTTTCTAACATTGCCCAATCGGGGATTGCTCTCTATTCGTTTGACGAAAAAGAGAATCGTTATTTCCTCCAAGGGGTGACGCGCTTCTCGCACAAAGCATCCTCATACAACGTGCCGATGTTAAATTTCCCTCAAGGCCCTCGGAAAAATAGGAAATATGTTGCCTATCTTCCATCCTATATGGGGGTGGTCTCTTTGGAAGTTGGGCTTGAAAAGGGTGCGAAGGTAAAACCTGTCGGTTTCGCCCATCCTCAAAGAATTGGAATTTATGGCACCAGCATCACGCAAGGATGTGCAACCTCTCAGCCAGGAGAAAATTATACGAATATGATTTCTCGATCCTTGGATCTCGAAGTCTTGAATTTCGGTTTCTCTGGCAGTGCCATGATGGAACCAGAAATCGCCACCATTCTTAGCCAGCGAAATCTCGATCTTCTCCTTATCGATGCCGAACCGAATGCAGGGATGGATTGGAAATTAAGGGATCGTTTAGAACCTTTCCTTGATACCTATTTTGAAAAATGCCCTAAAATTCCGGTGATCTTAGCGTCAAGAACCTACTTAGGAATGGACTTTTATGAGCAAGAAGATGTTATCGAAAGACGGGAGTTTTACAGGGGATTTTTGAAAAAAGAATGCGAAAAATATGCGGAAAAAGGATATCGCATTTCTTTTATTGACGGATTAAAAATCGTGCCAATCGATAAGGCTGAATTTTCCATTGATGGGCTTCACCCAGATTCCTATGCATTAGCTTTGATTGCCGAAGCTTACATAAGAAAGATAAAGGAGTATTTATGAAAAAGATTGTTCTTGTCCCTTTAGATGAAAGACCAGTCAATTATCTCTATCCAAACCTCATTGGAGAGGGAGATTATGAGATTTGCCTGCCACCCCGAGACTATTTGGGCGATAAAAAGAAAGCAGGGGATGTCAAGAAAATCAGTGATTGGTTGGTGGAGAATAGCAAAGACGCGGATGCTGTTATTGTATCTATCGATACCTTGATTTTCGGAGGTATCGTCCCATCAAGATTGCATCATGAGACCTACGAAACATTACATCAAAGAATTGCTGTCATTCCTCAAATCAAAAAGAACAATCCAAAGATGAAATTGTTTGGCTTTGAGCTGATCATGCGTTGCCCAGGATATAACAGCGCAGAGGAAGAGCCGGATTATTATGAAGAATATGGTTCAATGATCCATCGTTATGGAGAATGCCAACACAAAGAAAGTCTCGGTTTGCTAACCGAAGAAGAGAAAGAAGAGTTTGCTAAACTCAAAGAAACTCTTCCTAAAGAATATTTAGATGATTATGTAAACCGCAGACATTTAAATACAGACTTGTTGTTAACCAACCTGGAATATGTGAAAGAAGGCGTTTTTGATTTCTTCATCGTTCCTCAAGATGATTCCACTGAATATGGGTTCACGATTTTGGATCAAATCAGAGTTAGAAAATATTTTGCCGACAACCATTTAGAAAAAGTTACGGCGATGTACCCAAGCGCGGATGACACAGGTTTAACCATGTTAGCCAGAGCCGTCTGTACCTTAAACGGATATTCACCTAAGATCTTCGTCAAATACGCCTCGGAACATGGAGGAGAATGTATCCCTTGGTTTGAAGATCGTGCGCTTGATAAAACTATGAATTATCAAATCTCTTCTGCCGGCGCAGAACGGGTTTATTCCTTCGAAGAGGCGGATATTGTCTTGGGTGTCACGATGGTGGATGAGATGCTAGATTTCGATAATCCAAGATTCCACCAAGTCTATGAAGTCCAAAGAGACATTCCAGGATTTATTTCTTTCTTGAAAGAAGCCCTTGCGAAAGGCAAGGTTGTCACCATTGGCGATAACTCAACCGCGAATGGGGCTGACCATCTTGTCTTTGATGAATTACATAAAGAGGGTCTTCTTTATCAAATTCATGGCTATGCCGCCTGGAATACATCTTCGAATACCTTAGGAACCTGCATTTGCCAGTCGATCGTCTATTATTTCTATCGTGACGAGAAAAAGAATCAGGAATTCTTGACGTATCGTTATTATGAAGATTGTGGCTATATGACTTATACCAGGGAAGAAGTGAGCAAGAATTATTTGCCTGACCTGGGTCTCAATTATTTCAAAGTCGATGGGAAACAAGGCAAAGTCCCGCCCATCATCAAAAAAGTTTTGATGAATTATATGGCGGAGAATTATCCCGAAGTCGCTGCCAAAGTTTCGGACATTCACGTAAGACAGCCTTGGGAAAGAATGTTCGAAACCGAATTAAAAATCGATTTCAAAGACGAAGAATAAAACAACGAATTTCAAAAATCGATATCAAAACATCGGTAGTTTTAACTTGTGTTTATTAAAAGATTGCATACAATTTAAATAGTCTGAAATCTAAGGAGGAACAGTTATGTCAACAATCTACGATTTCACCGTCAAAGACAGACAAGGAAATGATGTGTCGTTGAAAGAATACGAAGGAAAAGTGATTCTTGTTGTTAACACCGCGACCGGTTGTGGTTTCACCCCACAATATGAAGGATTAGAAAAAATATATGAAGCCCATAAAGATGAAGGCTTTGTGATTTTAGATTTCCCTTGCAACCAATTCGGTCATCAGGCTCCAGGTACAGCGGAAGAGATCCATGAATTCTGCACCCTGAAATATAACGCATCCTTCCCTCAATTTAAGAAGATTGATGTCAACGGGGACAACGCCGACCCCCTATATCAATGGCTCAAATCTCAAAAGAAAGGAGTGCTTGGAGAAAAGATCAAATGGAACTTCACCAAATTCTTGGTTAACAAGAAAGGCGAAGTGGTAGATCGTTTTGGCTCTGCCACAACTCCTGAGAAATTAGAAAAATTCGTGATGGAGGAATTGGAAAAATAATATGGAAGACAATTACGAATCGTTGAAGATAGAAAACCAAATCTGTTTTCCTCTTTACGCGACATCCAAAGAGATCATCAGACAATATCAGCCTTTTCTTTCTGAATTGGACTTAACCTATACCCAATACATCACGATGTTGGTTCTATGGGAATATGGCGACACCAACATGAAGGAACTGGGCAAACATCTCTTTTTGAATTCTGGCACCCTAACCCCATTAGTGAAGAAATTGGAAGACAAAGGGTATGTGAAACGAAAAAGAAATAGAAAAGATGAGCGCAATTTGATTATCGTCCTGACCCCACAAGGGTTAGCGTTAAAAGAAAAAGCCGTTGTCATTCCCCAGGAGATGGGGCGATGCGTAAAATTGTCTCCCGAAGAAGCGGGTCAGTTATACAAAATCTTATATAAAGTCCTCGCCCAATTGGAGGAAGAATAAAGTCGCAAGACTTTTTTCTTTTCTTATATTCAAAACCTGTATTTCTAACCAACGCCTGCTTTATGCAGAAGACTTATTACGTAATTCCGATTGGAGCATCAAGAAGATTGCCGCCTCTTCGGGATATAATTCCTCTTCTCATTTTGGGCTGGAATTCAAAAAGGCCGTTGGGATGACGCCCAAAGAATATCGTCGCCAGTCTGAATCGGGAGAAATTCATAAAGAAGTGGCTGTTTTTAAATAAACGCTACTTCTCAGTTGGTTAAGAAATAATGCTTAATGTGGTGAAATTATTTGTATCATATAGTTGCGTGACGATTTATTAAACACATATTAGGAGCGCCTTATGGAAAAGAAATCTTATTTTGCCGCGATGGTCGATTGTTCTCGTAATGGGGTCTTAAGCGTATCTTCTTTAAAACGTTTCATCGATGTTATTTCCTCTTTTGGCTATAACGCTTTGATGATTTACACCGAAGATACCTATGAGATTGAAGGGGAACCTTATTTCGGTTATTGCAGGGGAAGATACACCAAAGAGGAATTACAAGAGGTGGACCGCTATGGTTTAAGCAAAGGGGTGGAACTTATCCCTTGCATCCAAACCTTGGCTCATTTAGAAAATATTTTTCGCTGGGGCGTTTATGAAGATATCCATGACAACAAAGGCATTCTTCTCGCCGAAGAAGAGAAAACTTACGAGTTCATCCGCAAGATGATCGCCACATGTCGTGAATGCTTCACCTCCAAACTCATCCACATCGGAATGGATGAAGCCATGACTTTGGGCTTGGGGAAATATTTGAAACTTCATGGCTACGTTTCCAAATTAGAGATCATGAAGCGCCATCTTCCCCGCGTGACTGCGATTTGTGAGGAATACGGCTTCACCCCGATGATGTGGAGCGACATGTTCTATCATAACAGCGACAAAAAGATGACGATAGAGGATGCCAAAACCATCCCAAGCGATCTAAAAATGGTCTATTGGGATTATTACCACAACAAAGTTTCCGACTACGAGAAAATCATCATCGAAAGAAAAGCCCTTCCTAATGAGATTTGGTTTGCCGGAGGCGCTTGGACATGGTCTGGTTTCTCTCCTTTCAATCGGATGTCAATCAAACGCACCAAAGCGGCTTTGATTGCCTGCAAGAAACAAGGGGTGAATAATATCATTTTGACCCTTTGGGGAGATGATGGCAGAGAATGTTCCGTATTCAGTGTCTTGCCAACCCTTTTCTATGCGAAGAAATTCTTTGATGGGGAAACCAATCTTGCCACCATCAAAAAACAATTTAACGAACTCACGGGTGAGTCTTTTGATGCCTTCCTGGCCATGGATTTGCTCAATGATCTAGGGGGTCCCAATGATCAGCCATACAACGTGGAGAAGTGGGCTCTTTATAACGACCCATTAATTCGCATCTTAGATAATCACGTTGTCCCGGAAAAGAAAAAGGCCCTCCGCTTGGCATACCGTCGTTTATCAAAGGCCGCCAAGGAATCTCCAAATTATGGATACATCTTCTCTTCTCAAGCCGATTTGGCCAAATTGTTGTTGGTGAAATACGACTTGGGAGTCAGGACCCTTGCCGCCTATCGCCAAGGGAAAGAGGAGTTAAAAGCTTTGCTTCCTGAATATGACAAAGCCATCCGCCTAACCAAAAAATTTTATCTTTCCTTCCGTCGTTATTGGTACACGGACTATAAATTAAATGGCATGGAGGTGCAGGATATCCGACTGGGGGGATTGATGACTCGTCTTTGGGATGTCAAAGAAATCCTTTCTTCCTATATTGCAGGAGAGCGTGATTCGATTGATGAATTAGAACATGAGGTCCTGGACTTTGCCGGTGAGAAAGACGCGGATGGCAAACCAATCAATCACAATTCGTGGGCGGACGCTCTAAGTGCCAATGTACTCAGGATGATGATATAACCAAGCATCTAGAAAGATTCTTTCCTAACGGGATGCTAAAATGGCTCTGTCAAAGGAGCCTTTTTCTATGATTAAAGTGTATGGCAGTGAAATGTGCCCAGATTGTGTTGCGTGCAAAGCGAATTTCGATCATTATGGCATCGAATATCAATTCATCGATATCAACAAGAACCTCAAAGATTTGAGACAATTTTTAATTTATCGCGACACGTACCCCGTCTTTGATCGTTTAAAAGCCATCCATGACATCGGGCTTCCCGCTTGTGTCGATGGAGACAATATCTTCACGGATTGGGAATCCTACCTTAAAGAAAAAGGCTTTGAGCCATTTTGGCCGGAAGAGAAAAAATCCTGCAGCCTCGATCATCGGGGATGCTAAAAATCAGAATCGTATTTCTTTAATAATGCTAGGTTTGCCAAAGCCAGCGTTTCTTTGTCACTTTCGTGCGTCAGCAAGAGATAAGCCTTTTCGTAAGGCAACCATTCAATCGACTTCACCTCTTCAGGTTGCGCGATGACATCAAAGGTTAATGCTTTTGCTAAAAAGAAAGTGACTTCCTTGATGGAATCAGGCTTTGGGGAATATGTGATTGTATGGGAAAAGCTTTGATCTAATTCGACTTCAAGATTCGTCTCTTCTTTTATTTCCCTCAAGGCGCATTGGGCAGGCGTCTCTCCCTTTTCGATATGCCCTTTGGGTAAAGAGATATGTCCCAAAGCCATATGTTCAATCAAATAAAGGACACGTCCCTCGTGGATTTGATAAACCACGGCACCGTAACTATATTCTTGACGCATCTTATAAATCGGAGGCTAACGATAAATCGCCCTTCTTAATCCAACCCAATTTACGGAATAAAAGATCGATTCCAAAAGTCAATGCGATTGGGGCAGCAACGCATAAACCAAACATCCCGACCCAAGTTTGCCAGTGGTTGCCCATCGAGGAATAAAGCCCGATCAAGCCGACAACGCCAGAAGTGCCCATTCCTGCGCTAGACCCCATGCACACGAGTTTTAACCAGCAAGTGGAAACGGGACCAAGAATTGCGCTGACAATGATGGGAGGAAGCCAAATCAAAGGCTTTTTCAAAATATTTTTAAATTGCAACATCGAAGTGCCGATACCAATCGAAATCACCATGCCGATGGGGTTGTCTTTGCGAGACATCACAGCAAAGCCAAGCATTTGACAACAACATCCAACGCAAGCGGCGCCAGATGCGATGACTAAGCCGGAATATTCAGAATTTGCCAAGGCTTCCGTGATGGTAAGGCCTGCTGGCAAAGTAAAGACCATCGCCGCGATTGCCGCTGAGGAAATCGGGGCAGTCAAAGCCATGCCCATCAAAACAGCAACGACCACGCCCATGACGAATGGAACCGCATTGGTGCCGGAATTGACAAGCCATTGCATGCCATAGGTGACATAAATCGCAGGGAAACGAATCAACAAGGATGCCGTTAAGCCGACAGCGATGCTGAATAACGGAACGATAAGGATATCAACGGGCGTCTTCTTTCTTAAGACAAGCTTCATTAATAAAGCAACCGAGATAACGACCAAATAAATCGTCAACGGGTCGCCGATTTGGAAGTGGATGGCCCCGTTGGCCTCTGGGAAAGTATAGGTGTCGAAGTTGGTGACGAATTTGGTGGATAAGGATAAGATAGCCGCCAATTCTCCGACGCCTGCAAGAACGATGGTTTGCAGCGGATTCTTTTTCAAGGTGATGGCCACGCCAACGCCAATCCCGGCCCCAGTTAGATATTCCAAGCACAAGGCGCCTTTGGTGAGGGCGTTATACATGAAATTACAAAATCCATTGGCCTCTTCGCCATGTGGGAACAATCCGCCCAAAGTGTAAATGATGGTGCCAATGATCAAGGTGGCGAATAAGCCATACGCCATGCCATTTAACGTCGTGATGAAAAAATTTAGAATCTTCTTCTCTTTCTTGGATTCTTTCGTTTCCTTGGTGACTCCCGTCTCTTGATTCACCGTTTCTTTTTTCATATAGAGAGGCCTCCTAGAAAATGTTTCCTGCGATATTATAAATATCGTTTTCTTTTAGTTAAAGTTTTAGATAAATTGCTATGATTAGTGCAAGATGAATAATGCACTCTTTCCTGTCGGTGTCTATGTTTTGTTTGGACTCTACTTGTTCTCCTCAATTGGCGAAATCCTTCTCACAAGCTTTCGATTAAAAATCCCCAGAATGGTGTTAAAGCCAGTTTGCTTGTTGTTCCTTTTGTCGATGGCGTTTTGTTTTCAAATCACTTTAGATTTGCTCCCTTTGTATTTGGCCATCGGCTTTGGATTGATGGGAGACATCTTCTTGATGTGGAGCGGGAAGAAGGTCTTTATATCTGGCGGAATCTGTTTTCTTTTAGGGCACCTCTCTTATCTTTTGATGCTGGGATGGATGTATCGTTCTTCTTTGAATTGGATTTGGTATGTGGCAGGAGTGGGGATTTGGCTGTTGTTACAACTAATCGGGCATTTCGTCTGGTATCGTTTTAGCAAAAGCCATCTTCTTTCTGGGGTTTGGATGTTTTATTTTGCGACATTGATGATGATCTTTGTTTCTGCCTCATCTTTCATGATTGCTGGCTTTGGTCCTTGGCTATTTTTAATCGTCATCGGTCTTGTTTTCTTTATGATCAGCGACACCTTGATCGCAGCGAATATCGTTTTTGGCCACAAACATATCAACGATATCGTTTTGATTGCCACTTATTATGTTGCGCAGGGATTTCTTGCTTGGGGATATTTATTATCGTTTGGCACGCTTTCTTAAAAAAGGCCACACGGGTGGCCTATTTGTTTACTGACTTAACGATTTTCCGATAATGGACAAGAACTAGTTTCATGCCTTTGCGAAGAACGACAGGCCGTTTCTTGGATTGTTTGTTAGAGATGATCATGATGTCGCTTTCTTCAATTGGCGTTTCCTCGCTTTCGGGATTGATGGCCAAAGCGGAGGTTACGCTGGAAACGGCTTTTACTCCTGCGCCCACAACCGTGGTGACTCCTGAAACGACAGCCCCTAGGACATCTTTCTTTTCTTTCTCGCCAACAAAGCCGATTGGCAAATATTCATGACCGCTGGCTTCATAGACTGCATGGATGAAAGAACCTCTGGAGGAGAACCTCTGTTCTTCTTTAAGATCTAGGATTTCTTCGGCGTTGCGGATATCAAAATCGATATCCCGCTCTTGCTGTTCCGCCGTCGCGGACAAGAAATTGCTGTAGAATTCTTTGCCTTCCGGATGGGTCATCAACTGTAATAGGCAAAGAGCTAGCATTTGATTGGAGATAATGATGTTATCAACATTAAGCGTCTTTAAACTTTGAGAATTCGATTGGCCGAGCAATTCCGCTGAGATTTCCACGTTGCGTGGCAACCTGCCGCTGGCTTTCAATTTCAATAAGGTGGTGAAAACGTTGGCGTCGATGTCTTTCTCTTCGGCGGAGTCATCGCTGAGAAGAAGAATCTTGCGATGGCCTTGACGGGAATTAAGGTCATCCAGCAAAGCATCGACTTCGGTGTTGAATGGATAATTTTGTAAGACAATCTTCCCTTCGCCTAAAGCGTTGTAGGCGTTGATCTCCTTTTTGATGGCCTCACTACGTCCATTTTCGCCAATGAGATATAAAGCAAAGGAATTAGGGCGGATGTTTTTAACATATTTGGCGGTCTCTTTGTAGTTTTTCTTCCAAAGGCGACGATAAACAAGAAGGTCTTTTCTGCTAAGCAGATAAAGCATTGGCTTTCCTTCTCGCTGATAAGACATGACGGGGATGGCGTTGTTAAAACGTTTTAAGCCTTCTTCGATGGAGTAGGGCTGATTTATCATGTAGAAAGAATCGCCCTTATAACTCAATAGATAATAGTAGAGGTCGTCGAAAGAAGAATTAATCGCGGAACGGCTTAGAAGATTGCCAACGACATCGCCCCGGCTAATGAAAGAAATTGGGCATTCGGCAAGCTCTGGGCTAGAAGAAATCAGCTGAGTAATGCTGTTCATGACGGATTCGTCTTTGGCTTCAACAACCACATTGACCTTTTTCGTGATGCTGAAGATGTTCATCAAAAGTTTAAACGCCCCAACATCATCGCCGCTTCCTTGACTTCCCCAATTCGAATCCAAAAGCAAAGCGATGGACAACGCCTTGTCGATGGAGATGTCTTTTAAATCTTTTCGGGAGGCAGGATTCCCGTGTTTGACAAAAATTTTGATTTTCTTTTTGGAAGTGCCTGTCTCTAAGAACAAGTCATCGATTTCTCGGACTATTTCATCACGATCGCGTTCCGTTAAGACAACGATGGTTTTTCTGCCATCCATGAAAGAGAATTCGCGAATTAAATTGGCGGCGCATGGGGACCAATTTAATAAGACGTAGTGGTTCTTTAATTTGAGTTTTCCGACATTGTGGATGCGATTGGCGAAGAGGTTTTGCAGCATCGACGTTGCCAATCCGATCAAAGCCCCTGTAAAGGAAACCATCTGAATGACGGAGAGAATGATTTTCATGATGATGACGGCATTGGGCGCATCGTCATAGATTCCTCCCGTATTGGCGGTGAAAACAACACAATATTGGAGGTTTTTCAAATAGAAATCGAGATTATATCCCAATGCCTGCCCTGTGCTTGGGTCGACAACGTCTTTCATCAACCAAGTCATGATCCAAGCTGCGAGAGCGATGATGATTAGGTTATAGACGATTAAAAGGTTGAAAATTACGAGATATGGGTGGGAATAATAGAAAACACGGAAACGATTTGGTTCTTTTCTTCGGTACATAAAATACTCCTTTGGAGGCTCAAATAATTATGGTAGCAAGAAAAGCAAAGCGCATTAAAAATGTAAAAATTTTAGGTTATATCTTTTCGAAAGCGAGTCGTTGTTCGCCATTTTTTAGATAAATGATTCCCCGATAAACGAAACCATTGCGCAAGATCGCCTCTCTCATCACTTTATTATCTGGATGAGTATCGACCCGCAGATGGGGTATTTTCCCCCAGCAAAACGAAACCGCCTTGTCCATCATCCGATGAATCGTGCCATCAGAGGCAATTCGATGAATCGTGCCATAAGGCGCAAAAGAAAGCCATTCTCCTCCTTCGATGATTTGATAAGTCGGATCTTCTCCTAAGATAAAAGCAAAAACGCCATGGACAACGCCGTTTTCCTTCACAACATAAAGATGATTGTTTTCAATGTCTTTTGCTAAGAGATCGAAGGAATCAGGATAACCTTCACCCCATTGATAAAGATTCCCCGTCTTTCTCATGAATCCTTTCGCTTTCTGATAAATTTCAATTAAACGGGGGATGTCATTCAAATTTGCCAATTCAATCACAATTTTTTCAGGCATGCAGTTATATTAAAAAGTCGTTTCTAAGATTTTCAATCAATTTCATTTTCTGAATGGGGTAAGCAAAAGAGGTTCATTGAAAGAAAAAAGGCTCGAAGCAATCCACTTCGGGCCTTTCTCGTTAAAGAATCAATTATTTGGTTTCTTCTGGCTTTTCTTCCGCTTCTGGCGCCTCTTTCTTCTCAACCGCGATAACCGTGACTGATTTTGGAAGGGCGATGAAAGTGGAAAGAGCAACCAACGCGCCATAAATGACGACGATGATGCCGAAGATGATCAATTGAGCACCTTGGGTGATGATGGTATCGCCTTCGCCGTTTTCTGCGATGCAGAGAACGCCAAGAACGATAGAAACCACGGCGACAAGGGCCTCAACGATGACGGCAACGAGAACGCCTTTGATGTTCTTATCGCGGAGTCCATTGACGAGTAAGAGGATGGCGTCAACTAAAATGACGGCGCCAACGACGATCATCACGAATGGGACATAACCGATAAGAAGACCGATAAGGTTAGCAGCTTGAGTTTTGGCAACAAACCAAATACCAGCGGCAAGGACGATACCGCCAGCCATACCGGCAGCAGCAAATCCTTTTTTGCTGACGATGGCAGCGATGCCAGCCATCACAAGCCCTAAAGCACCAACGACGATGAAGGCGATGCCTAACACATAAGAAATTGCAGTTAAGGTATCGGAAGCAACATCTGTGTATTCGCCAGTGGCGACATTATAAGAACCATTGCCAAGGGTAGCACCTGCAACGATGACTAAAATGCCAACGACTAAAATAATCGCTGCTTCAACCCATTTGCCTAAGTTTTTCTTTACGAATTCCATCTTGAGTTTCTCCTTTCACAGGGGATTATAAATATTTTTTTCATGAATAAAACACTTTTTTCATTTGGGAGTTCTTTTCTAAAAAAGAAATGACAGCGTTTGGATTCACGACGCTTTCAAGGTCTGAGAATGGTATAATGCAATCGCTTTATGAGCAAAGAACGCAAACTCTTGACCAAAATGATTTATATGGCGATTTTTATTGCCCTTTGTTATGCTGGTACCTTCATTGCCATTCCCATGGGGAGCAGCAAAGTTCATTTAGGCAACTTTTTTTGCATCCTTGCGGGTTTGCTTTGCGGGGGTCTTGTCGGAGGGGTTGCCGGTTCTTTGGGGATGGGGTTAAACGATTTGACCCTAGGCTATCCCTGGACGACTTACCTTAGAACCTTCTTATTGAAATTCTTGATGGGTTTTTTGGTTGGGTATCTGTTCCGGCTTTGTCTGAAGAAGAAATTAAATGGCACCTTCCTTTTAGGTGTCGCAACCTTGATTTGTCTAGGCTTATTTGGATATACGCTGGCCA
>Ga0256404_1003190_pt1 | contig 34129 bp, 29 predicted proteins | sample RumenRJG_01DNA_FD_185990 | JGI IMG/M metagenome (GOLD analysis project Ga0256404, IMG submission 185990) | Bovine rumen microbial communities from Lethbridge, Alberta, Canada - RJG_01 | ecosystem: Host-associated > Mammals > Digestive system > Stomach > Rumen | place: Canada: Alberta | collected... | reverse complement strand
TACGAAAATTGTATCAACAAGCCTTGAGAATCCAATATCTCAAGGCTTGTGGACATCAATGGCAGGTTTGTATCACTCTCAACGCGTTGAGGGCGCTTCTTTGGAACTCTTTGACTGAATATCCCTACTTAAAGTAGCAAAAGAGCTTAAGCAAAAGACCGAGCAAGACATTGAAACCATCAATGAGTATTTGCCACCATCAGATGTTCGATTCATCTCGGTCCACGATGCACTCGCTGACCAAATTCTTCAATCTGCAATAGACAGCTTTAACAATGCTGAGAACACTTCTGCTATAGCAAGAGATGTCTACGCTTTAATGCAATATGCTGGTGGACTAGCAAAAGGAGATCTCGTCAAAAAGAGATGCGAAGACAACATTAAGGTTGTAAAAAAAGTAGTCGAGGAATTGCCACCAGCGGGGCTTGAGTTCGCAGACAAGCAACTTTTTGCTGCTGTTACTCGTGCACGCAATTCTTCTGACACAATAGAGCAAGCTATAATGTTGTTAACTGAGGCACAGCCACTCAAGATTAATCTCAGAAGATTAACTGAGAAAGATGCAGATATCGCAAAGCGTATACAAGCATACTTCACTAAAGTTAGTACAGTCATTGCAAATGTTTGTCTTAACAAACTCATTGAAGACGTGAATAATTCACGCACCCATAAAAGTTATGATGCGTGGAAAATTATTACCGCCCTAAACCAGTTACCTTTAGATGAAGAATTCAAGAAACAGCGCTATGATGAAAATGTCAATATACTCATTAAAAACATTGCTAGCGGAATTCTCGGTTTTAGACACTCTAAAAATGAAGTATCATATAATATTCTTGATATAAGACCAGAGGCCACCGTTTGGGAACAATGCAAGAAAGAAAATAATTATACACACTATATTAAACGTTTCCCCAAAGGAGCGCATATTAGTGAAGCCAAGCGATTGCAAAGTGAAATAGATCGAAAGACAGAAGAACGTCGAAAGCGACAGGAAGAACAAAGAGAGTTGGATCGCATACGTTGTGAAGAACAAAGAAAAAGAGAACAAAAGATTGAAAGAGAAGGAAAGTTTCTTAATTGGATAATAGGCATACTCTTCGCTGCTATTGTTTTTGAGTTTATTTATTTGTTCTGGGGATGGGATGGAGTCTTCAGCACTTTCGGTATTATTTTCCTTTTGGGTTTTATGGTGTTAAGGGGATGGGCTAGTGATAAATAGTCTTTTAATAGTCAAGATGTTATATGACAAACAAGAATAAGAAAATAACAGCTTTTGTATTGCTCATGGTGGCATTGGGTTTGTTAATCTACAATATAACAAACCCCTATCAGGAATCTACCAGCAAAGAAGATACAGTTTCAACGATTTCATCTACCGATGAGTATGAACAAGATGTTTCAATACAAACGTCAAAGTTATCAGAAGATATTAATCTTGAAAGGCAACCAACACAAGAAGAAGTCTGGAGAGAGAAATATACTGGAAACCAATTGGCAAATGGTGCTCAACCTTATAGCGCCTTATACGGAAGAAATAAACAGTCTGGCACATCCGAAATAATTGTAACTGCACCAACAAATGAAGATGCACTTGTCATGGTGAAGAATAGCGGCGGGAAAGTGCTACGCCACGCATATATAAGAACAGGCAGAAGCTACACATTTCATATTTCTGCTGGTTATTATCAAGTTTATTTTATCTGTGGTGAAGACTGGTGCCCAGAGAAAGAAGCGCCAAACGGACAAATGGGATTTTTCCTCAGTTCTTCAACATCTAAGGATGATGTTCAGTATATAGATAATTATCAGTCACTAACTTATACATTACAGTCTATGGTAAATGGTAACTTCATACCACAAAACACCAGTTCTAATGAAGCTTTCTAAAAAACGAATTGAATACACATCAATCCTATATCCGCTTTTGGTGGAATATAATATAGGAGTTGGAGTCTGTATAGACCTCGTTAAGTTAAACAATATGAAGTTTTCTCTATAATCAAAATGCGTACGAGAATAATATTAATCAAATAAGTAATAATATCAAATGATGACAAATGCAACACAAAAATCTTCAATGATATTTCAAGAAGGTTTTGGGATTTCGTTTAATGAATTTGTTCATGTCGCGGAAATGGCTATCCGTGATGGAAGTCCGATGGCTTTGAATAAGGTGCTTGAGATGCTGCCTCTTTTGGAATTAGATGATGATTACACACTAGATAGTTACAAATATCAAAAAGGATATATAAAGCGCAGCGAAAGAAGATGGGCTAGATATCAGACACGCATTTATGTAAGGAAAAAAGACTATCGTGGCACGTATTGCCCTAAACTCAAGAAAAGTTTTATTGAGAGACCATTGTTTAAGACACCAAGTGAAATTCACTTCACGGGAACAGTATATAGTGATGAGTTAAAAATTGAAGGACCCTTATATACAGAGGAATGTATTAAGACTATCCCATATACGATTAACTATATTTCCTGTCCATTTACAAAAGAAGGTGTCTGGCATCTTTTTATGTATCTAATTTTTATTAATGAATGGTTTGGAGACCTGATTCCCTCAAACGAATCAATCTTAGCTATGGTTAAACCGAAAGATTATTCTGGCGGAAGAATCATACTTCCCGAAGATTTTATAAAAATCGAGAATTTGGATCTTGAGCCTAAAGTTATAATCTCAGAAGGATTTGCAATAGTAAGAGCTGCATTACAATATGCCGATAGAATAAATCTTTATGAGTTAAAATTTGAACGCAAGTCGGGTAGACTGCAGCCGATTAAAATCATAATTAAAAAAATCGCCCCTATTGTTAGTAATGAGGAGAGTGTTTCTATGGGTCGAATTCGATAGGAATAATGGTACAACATACTGCACCTATTATAAGTATCTCTAGGCATCGAATAAATATTGATGGACCTGGAATTGTAACGCTGGTAGGCTTTCATGGCTGTCAGCTAAACTGTCTTTATTGTATTAATCAATTTATACATCGGGCAACTCAAGATTACAAAAATCTTACAGGAATAGAACTATTTCAAATAGTGAAAATTGATGATATTTATTTTAAAGCCTCTAAAGGAGGAATTACATTCGGAGGTGGAGAACCTTTGCTGTATGTTGATTTTATAGAAGAATTCTATCAAATAATTCGCAAAGAAGGGTGGACGCTAAATATCGAGTCTTCTCTCAATGCAGAAAAGAGGGAATTCGCTCGATTGCTCCCGATAGTTAATAATTGGATTATCGACATAAAAGACTTAAATGATAGTATTTACAAAAGATATACTGGAGCAAGTTCCAATCAAGTTATAACTAATCTTAGAATACTTGCAGAAGCAAATCTTCAGTATAGGTCTCTGATCCGCGTCCCATTAATATCAGGCTTTAATAATAATGAAAACAGAAAGAAAAGTGTTTCTATTCTTTGTGAAATGGGATTTTCAAGATTTGATTTGTTTGAATATAAAACAGATTGTATCATGTTTTATGATAAATGTAAAACTCTAAATCTCTAATATGAACAATCCAGGTAAGAATAAATGCGAGATACTCAAGGCAATCAGAAAAGAAATAGCGAAAAATAATAGAATTAATCTTCAAATTCATCATTGTGAATTCGAGGGAGTATGCTTGGGGTCTTGCCCTGCGTGCGACGAGGAATTGAATTACTTAACAGAACAGATGAAAAGTTTGAATGTTCTCGATGCTAATTATAGAATTAGTGAAGCGCTCTGTGAAATAATAAATTGCTTCTCCCAGTCAAAGTAGATACAATTTCATTCTCCTTTACCAGACCGATGGTAGGACATGGCAAGTTCAATGGTCAACAAAGTCTGAAGAAGTTGATTTTTGGATAATCTGGCAACCACCCCAAGACCTCAGAGTTTTTCAAGTATATCGACCACCTGTACATGCTTGAGCGGAACCTGCGCCATGAGAACGCCAGCCTGGAGTGCATCGCCCGGGAGCGGCAGGACAAAGGGCTAGCCATCATGGACGGCATCGAGGCAATGTTCGCACCAGTGGCCAAGCAGTGCACACCGTCCGACCCGCTGGGAAAGGCCATCGGCTACGCCAACAAGATGTGGAACCGCCTTAAGCGCTACGCCCTCGACGGACGCTACCTGATAGACAACAACCAGGTCGAGCGCATGTAGCGCACGACGGTGATGGTACACAAGAAATTCCTGTTTAGCAAGAACGGGACAACGCCGTGTTCTACACGCTGCTCGAGAGCTACGCCATTGTCGTTGCCAACCCACTCAAATGGCTAACGCACGCGCTTGAGAAAATAAGACCTGACATGGAAGAAAACAAACTGGTGGCACTGCTACCATACAACTGCAAAGCCGAATTCTGATCAGAGTTCGGCTTTGCTTTCCTATCCACTACACGGTCGAATTCGGATGGTTACGTTTTTTTGAAAATTGTTCGCAAATTTGGTAACATCATATAATTGTTGTACCTTTGCGAGCAAACGACACAAAATATAACGCATCTTATGACTACACTTGCAGGGGTCGACCCACAGATGATAGCAAACAACTTGAAGCCCAGCCAGCCAACACATCCCGGTGAGGTGCTGAAGGATGAGCTGGAGTTCCGAGGTGTGACGCAACGCGGCCTGGCACGCCAGCTGGGTGTGTCATACTCGGCACTGAATGAGGTCCTGAATGGCAAACGTGCGCTGAACACAGAATTGGCCATGCTCCTGGCCGCAGCCCTTGACATCGATGCCGCGCCATTGCTGGCGATGCAGAACGAGTACGACATGCTCATGGCCGAACGTGATGAGTCGTTCATGACTCGTTTGCGAAACATCAGACGTGTCGCGGCCGTGCGTGAAAAAAGTGTGACGATTTGCTAGAATGAGCAATAATTGCGAACTTTACAATAACGATTGAAAAAGATACTATATGGCATATACAAAGCGAGTTAAGCCCAACAAGAAGACTGCGGCGGCTAAGGGTCGCGGCAAGAAGGCGACAACCAAAGCGAAGAAGATGTTGTCGAACGTGTGGCGGCCCGAGGGGATGACCACACACCAGTGGCAGGTGGCCCTGCGTCAGCAAGCAGCCGAGAGCGAGCACTTTGCCATCGCCCCGGTGGATGCCTACAATGCTCCGGGCGAGTTTGAGGTGAACAACCCCGACTCGCGCCGGAAGTACAAGGTGGTGTATCGCGGTGCCGACAGCGAGTGGAACTTCTGCTCGTGCCTCGACTTCAAGACCTCGCGGCTGCACACATGCAAGCACCTTGAGGCGGTGAAGCTGTGGTTACAGAAAAACCGCCGCTACTACCCTCGCCACAGCCAGCCCTCTTACACGTCGATATACCTGCACTACGGCGAACAGCGCGAGGTGCGCATCCGCATCGGCGAGGACAACCGCGAAGCCTTCGAACGGCTGTCGGCCGACTACTTCGACCGCCATTGCACGTTGACCGCCTACGGCTACGAGCACTTCTTTGAGCTGCTGAGTGAGGCTCGCGCCATCGATGACACGTTCCGCTGCTACGACGACGCCATCGACCACGTTCTGGCCCGGCGCGAGGTGCGACTGCGCCACGAGGCTGTCGACAAGTTTAGCGACGCTGACCTGGACACGCTGCTGCACACCCGACTTTACCCCTACCAGCGCGAGGGCATCCGTTTTGCAGCACGCAGCGGCCACGCGCTGATAGCCGACGAGATGGGTCTGGGCAAGACCATCCAAGCCATCGGCACCGCCGAGGTGCTCATGGCCACGGGCTATGCCAGCCAGGTGCTCATCCTCTGCCCCACCTCGCTCAAATATCAGTGGAAGCGCGAGATTGAACGCTTCACAGGGGGCAAGCGGGCGGTTCTGGTCATCGAGGGTGGCCCGCTCAAGCGCAAGGAGCAATATGCCGGCAGCGAGCCCTACAAGATTGTGTCGTACAACTCGGCAAGCAACGACATCAAGGCTTGGGGCAGCCTGAGCACCGACCTGGTGATTATGGACGAGGTGCAACGCCTAAAGAACTGGAAGACTCAAATCTCCATCTCGGCCCGCCGCATCCGGTCGCGCTATTCAGTGATTTTGTCCGGCACACCGCTCGAGAACAAGCTGGAGGAGCTATACTCGGTGATGGAGTTTGTGGACCAGTACTGCCTGAGTCCCTACTATGACTTCCGCGAGCGCTATATCGTCAGCGACGACAAGGGCGGCACGCTCGGCTACAAGAACCTGAACGAGATAGGACAGCGGTTGAAGCCCTACCTGATCAGGCGGCGCAAGGTGGACGTAAAGCTGCAGATGCCCGAGCGCATGGACCAGAACATCCTGCTGCCCATCACCCAGGAGCAGATGGACATCCATGACGACTACAAGGCAACTGTGAGCCGCATCTTGCAGAAGTGGGAGCGCCTGCACTTTCTGAGCGAAAAAGACCGCTTGCGGCTGATGCAATGCCTGGCCGCAATGCGCATGGTGTGCGACAGCACCTACATCTTGGACCAGAAGACGCGTTTCGACACCAAGGTTGACGAGGTGATGAACATGGTGGACACCATCATCGGTGGCGGCGACGAGAAGGTGGTCATCTTCAGCCAGTGGGAGCGGATGACACGCCTGGTGGCCGCCGAGCTGAACAAGCGCGACATTCGCTTTGAATATCTGCATGGCGGTGTACCGTCGGCCCGGCGCAAGGACATGGTGGACAACTTCACCGACGATCCCGACAGCCGCGTGTTCCTGTCGACCGATGCCGGCTGCACGGGGTTGAATCTGCAGGCCGCCTCCATCATCATCAACCTGGACCTGCCGTGGAACCCCGCAGTGCTTGAGCAACGCATCGGACGCATCTACCGCATCGGCCAGCAGCGCAACATCCAGGTCTACAACCTGGTGGCCGCACAGACGTTTGAAGAGCAAATGATCGGTAAACTGCGGTTCAAGTCGTCGATGTTCGAGGGTGTGCTGGATGGTGGAGAGGACACCATCTTCCGTCAGGAGAGCACTTTCAAACAGATGATGGGCACCCTCAAAGAGATCATGGATGACGAGGCCGAAGACAAGGCCGTTGCAGCTGCCACCATAGTGCAAGACGAGCCGGAACCAGTGGCATCGCCCGACGAGACGAGTGCTGTCGAGCCAGATGTAATCAATGCCGACCTCTCTGATGATCAGATGTCCGACGAGCCTACAATGCCCACCCCGACCAACCCCACTCCCTCCCCGACAACCTCGGTTCCGGCCGATGCCAACCAGCTGGTGCAACAGGGTGTGAGCTTCCTGAGCGGGCTAGTGGCCACGCTAAAGTCGCCCGAGAAAACTGCCGAACTGGTCAACACTATCGTCAAGCATGACAAAGTTACTGGCAAGACATCGATCAATATCCCCGTCCCAGACAAGGACTCGGTGCAGTCGCTGCTGACCGTGCTTGGCAAATTGCTGTCGTAAAAGAAGCGAACAGCGAACAGGAGACAGCGAACAGCTCGAAACTAGAAACTCATAACACAATAAAATGATGAAACGGACAATACTGATGGTGCTGGCGGTGTGCGGGATTGCTGCCGCGGCACAGACTAACTTGAGAACGACAGGGCACAGCGTGCAGGAACTGGTGCCTGAGGGATGGATTAACATAGCCGAGGCGCAAGGCGACCTGAACAAGGATGGCATCGACGACCTTGTGGTGGTAGCTGCGCCTAGCGAAGATGAATGGCCTGTGCTGGGCATCTACTGGGGCGACAAGCAAGGACGGTTCAATATCTATCAAGCGTATGATTCCATCATGCCGCACAGCGAGGAGGAGTTCAGCATGGTGGACTTGAGCATTGGCATCACCAAGCGTGGCGTGCTGCGCATTGACAGCCAATTGAGCTACAGTGCCGGCTCGACTGCCAACGAGCGCCAGACCTACATGTTCCGCTACCAGGACGGCGACTTCTACTGCATCGGTAGTGAGACTGCGGGCTACTCGCGCTATACGGGCGAGAGCGAGGAGCAGAGTTACAACTACTTGACGCACAAACGCAAGACGACAATAGGCAACGTGTTTGATGACAACGTCAAGGAAAAAGTCAGCTGGAGCAACCTGCCTCATGAGCCACTTCAGCGACTGGGCAGTTTCAGAATGTGACATCCTGCAGATGAGACACTTGCAATTTTTAGACGTTTCATTTCTTGCTTGTAGTGTTAGAAAGTTGACTCAAGTATCGCAAGTTGCTGCAATACGGTTAGATTTGTCACAATTTTCTGTTGCTCAACTTCTTTGAGACTGACAGTGTAGATTATTCTTTGCCCCATGCGATTGCCACTCGGCACTCGCATGGGGTTACCTTAAACATAGCCTCGTTGAGTCATCATCCCCTTTGGTGCTATTGCCTGCGTTATGCCACTCTAGATACTTGAGAAGTTTACTCAGCAAATAGTGGCTTGTTTTTTTGCCATATCGAGAAAAAGTAGTACTTTTGCAGCGATTTTGGCAATCGGGAGGCCATCAGGTGAGCCCGATAATGGGAATCCGTGTGAAAAACCGGAACTGTTCCTGCAGCTGTAATCTCCCTATCAACAATAGGTTGTCGGCAAGAAACCACTGACCGTGATTGACGGTTGGGAAGGTGCGACATCTTGGAGTAAGTCAGAAGACCGGCCAAAGTCCATTCAAGAAATGACGGGCGTCCAGGAAGAGACGCTGACCGAATGCACAAGATTAAAATGACATCGAGACTGACAGTAAGACTGCTGGCTGCTGTGCTGGCGTCGTGTGCTGCCGAGACTGCCATGGCCCAGAGCGACATCTGGCGCAATGACAGTCTACCCGAGATTGTGGTCACAGGTACTGGCACACAACATCTGCTCAAGGACGCCCCGGTGCAGACCGAGGTCATCACGCACAAGATGCTTTCGGGCTATGCCGGCAAGAGCATCGAAGACATTCTGGGCGGACTAACCGCATCGTTTGGCTTCAATCAGGACGACATGGGCTCGCAGATGCAGCTGAATGGGTTGGGAAACTCCTATATACTTATATTAATTGACGGCAAGCGCATCCATGGCGACGTTGGTGGACAGAACGATCTGTCGCTCATCGACCCGCAGAACATCGATCGCATCGAGATAGTCAAGGGAGCATCAAGCGCCCTCTATGGCTCTGACGCCATCGCCGGTGTTGTCAACATCATCACACGCAAGCACCGCGAACAGGGCTTGCTGATCGAGAACACAACTCGTATGGGCAGTTATGGCGACGTGCGTCAACACAATGGGTTGGCACTGAACTATGGGCGTTTCGGCAGCTACACCAACTTCCAGTTGCAGCACAGCGACGGATGGCAGAACACAACCATCGAGCACACCGAGGGTTCTGAGCCCCCCATCACCGACTCGCGCAACAAGACCGTCAACCGCCACACCAACTGGCAGGTGAGCCAACGCTTCACCTACCAGCCCACTGACCGTGTCGAGCTGTGGGCCGACGGCAGTCTGTACTGGAAGCGCATCTATCGTGTCAGCGGCCGGCATCCGCACTATGATGTCAAGACGTGGGACATGGAGTATCATAATGGGTCGGCCTCGGTGGGTGGCAAATGGAAACTGAAGGGCTCGGACCAGGTCTCGCTGGATGTCGACTGGAATCGCCATGCCTATTATTACTATTACACAGCTACCACCTTGGTCGAGGACTATGAGAAAAGTGCGGGCACCATCTACTATCCCTATTTCCCTTATCTGCCTGGGCAGAAAGAACTGCAGAGCGACCAACAACGCACGATGGCCATGCTCAAGGGCGTGTTCACCCTGCCTCACGACAACCGTCTGAGCGCGGGTGTCGAGTGGCGCTATGATTGGCTTAAGGCCCCCACGCGAGTGGCCGGTGGCAAGGCCAGCGACTGGACAGCAGCGGCCTATGTTCAAGACGAATACAACCCGTTTCACTGGCTCAACATCACCGCCGGCTTGCGTCTGAACTATAATGAACAATTTGGCACGCGCCTCACGCCCAAGCTGTCGGCAATGCTCAAGTTGGGCCAGCGGTGTCGCGTGCGCGCCAGCTGGAGCCAGGGTTTCAAGACTCCAGCCATCCGCGAGCTATTCTATCGCTATGTGCGACAGATGAGCGGCACCTATCTCTATCTGGGCAACACCAACCTCAAGCCACAGTCGAGCAACTACAGCTCGCTCAGTGCCGAATACACCTGGTCGGGGTTGAGCATGACCATCACGGGCTATTATAACAAGGTGAAGGACATGATTGCGCTGGTCACCATCCCCAACTATCAGGCTCCCGACGAGTATGTCCAGCAATATGACCCGGTCAAGACGCGCCAGTATCAGAACATCGAGGATGCGCGCACCTGCGGTGTCGATTTCAACATCAGCTACAGCTGGCGCGAGTTTTTGTTTGGGCTGGGATATAGCTATCTCGACACCGACGCCAACCAGTATGACGCCAACCACGACCGTATGCGCAGCGTCACCATCGACGGCATGGCCCACCACAAGGGCAACGTGATGGCCAGCTGGGGGCATCGCTTTGCCGCGGGTTACCGTTTGAGTGTGGGCATGTATGGCCGTATGTCGAGCAAGCGCTACTATCAGGACGACGGTAATGGCAAAGGATACCACATCTGGCGCATTGCCACCACCCACGATGTGGGCCACTGGCGGTCGGTGAGCCTGCGTGTCGAAGCAGGTGTTGACAACATTTTTAACTATTGCGACCGCACCCCACACGGCCTGCACCTGGGCACAACCACCCCTGGCACCACTGTCTACGGTTCGCTGACCCTGCGTTTTACTCAAGGCAAGAAACTTAAAAACAATTATAAGTCTAATTTTAACCTAAACCGTAACAATGAAGAAAATTAAATCATTGCTCATGGCCATGATGGCAGTATGCACCATGGTCGCTTTCACCGCTTGCGGCGACGACAACGACGAGCCCAAGCAGGTTGACAACAACTACACCATCTACCAGAAAGCTGTCAACCAGACTGTCAAATCGCAGAAGCGCAACAACAAGGCCATCCTGCTCGTGGCCTTCGGCTCGACCTGGGAACAGGCCTACGGCGCGTTCGATGCCACTGTCGCTGCCTACAAGCAGGCCTTCCCTGGCTATGATGTGTTTCTGTCGTTCTCGTCGGCCATCTGCATCAACCGTGCTGCCGCCGGCGAGAATGTGTCGCCCCGCAACTTCTACGCTCCCCCGTTTTGGCTCAATGCCTTTGCTCAGGACGGAGTGAAGTATAGCGAGATTGTTGTGCAGTCGCTGCAGGTCATTCCCGGTGAGGAGTATGGCCGTGTGGTGAACTACATCAAGGACTTTGCCAACAACGCCAACGGCGACCTTGACGACAACTATCTGGCCAATGTCACGCTGAAGCTGGGTGTGCCCCTGCTGCAGGATGCACAGCACGACGTTCCCACAGTGGCCACCGAGCTCAACAAGCTCTACAAAGATCTGGCTAGCCAGGGCGTAGTCGCCTTTATGGGCCACGGCAACCCCGACTCTTATGACACCTACAAGGCCAACATCCGCTACACCCAGCTCGAGCAGGCTCTGCAAGAGTTCAGCGGCAACTACTTTGTCGGCACCGTCGACATGATCGGCAACTTCAAGACCAACGTCCACACGCGCATGCAGGTGGCAGGCATCACCAGCGGTAAGGTCTACTGCCACCCGCTGATGTCAATCGATGGCGACCATGGCCACAACGACATGGCCGGCGATGACGATGACAACTGGCAAGAGGGCAAGGGTTTCACCTACAACGATGAGGGTGAGGTTGAGGACACCTCTTGGAAGATGTTCTTCCACCACATGGGCTATGAGTGCAACAACTCGACCATGATTGAGAAGGGTCTGCTCGAGCTGCCCACCATCCGCCAAATCTGGATGAACCACACGCGCGATGCCATCAACGGCGAGCCTCTGGACTTCTACCACTCGAAGAATCCCGAATAAATCATAACTTTCAAGCATTTAACCAGGTAGGGGTGACAATCTTTGTTGCCCCTATCATTTATGAATTCAGAAGTTATGTAGTGAGAATATTGATTAAGATGAAAAAATCTATACTATTGACACTGGCGCTCATGACATGGGTTGCCACTTTTTCGCAGATCCACAAGATGGAGCGCAGCGACTCGGCCCTTGCCGACCGCACCTATAATCTCAATCCCGTGGTGGTGACCGGATCGGGACACCACCAGCGACTGAAGAACACCCCCACCCCAGTGCATGTGCTCAGCAGCCAGGAGATAGGCGAACAGGGCATCACGACACTGGACGCAGCCCTCACGCGCATGATGCCACAGGTGTCGATGTCACCCAACTCGATGGGCACCCACCTGCGACTCAACGGACTGGGCAACAAATACATCCTCATCCTCATCAACGGCCAAAAATTAACAGGCGACATATCGAACAACGTGGATCTGAACCGCATCAACATGGCTCGAGTCAAGCGCATCGAGGTGCTTGATGGCGCCGCGTCGTCGCTCTACGGCTCAGATGCCATCGCCGGTGTGATCAACATCATCACCGAACAGCCCACCAGCCAGCTGGTGAGCGTACTGAGCGACACTCGAGTCTCGGGTCATGGCGTGCTGACCCAAGCAGTGACGCTCGATGTGTTCAAGGGCGGGTTCGGGTCGTACACCTCATTTGTGCACGACCGTGCCGACAGCTATCGCAACAACGACTTAGAGTACAAGAAAGGGTCTGACACCGAGACGCAGCCCACCCTTGCGCCCTTCTTCACCGGCTATCGCTCGAGTGTCGTTGGACAGAAGTTCACCTACAGCCCCAACCAGCACCTTGCTCTGAATGCCGGTATCGATTACTCTCACAAGGTCACCGACCGTCCCAACACGCGCGACGACATCACCGGCGGCACCGACTATGAGATGCGTTATCGCGGTCTCCGCTGGAACGTGGGCGGCATCTACAAGTTCACCAGCCGCAACTCGCTGCAGGCCGACTTCACTGCCGACCACTTCCGCTATGGAAAGCTCTATGATGTCGAGACCAAAAGCAATGCTGTGGGCGACTATGTGCAGAGCAAGAAGCAGCGTGCCCTAGACGCGCAGGTCAAGGCCATCCTGGGACTGATGCGTGATGCCACCACCATCTTTGGCGCCGAGTGGCGCCAGGACTATCTTGTTGCCACCTCGGGCAACATCGACCGCAGTGTCTATTCGCTGGCAGCCTATGGCCAGCACGAGATGCGTCTGTTCAGCGACCTGACCGCCACTGCCGGCCTGCGTCTTACCTATCACAAGACCTTCGACTGGCACCTGACGCCCAAAGTCGCACTGATGTATGCCCCAGGCAACTTCCGGCTGCGTGCCACCTACTCTGCCGGCTTCCGTGCACCAGGTCTGGACGAGCTCTACTACCACTATTTCTCGGTCAATCGCGGCAAGCCGCAGATCAGCTTTGGCAACACCGCCCTCAAGCCCGAGAAGAGCCACTATATCTCGGTCGGTGCCGAATATCGCAACAACATCATCGCGGTGAGTATCACCGGCTATATCAACCGCATCAGCGACATGGTGGTCAAGCAGAACATCACTGTCGACGACGAGGTGCGCGCCATGCTCCAAGCCGAGTTTCCCGAGATGAAACCCGACGAGGCCGCCCGGCTCGAGCGTTATGCACTGTATCAGAACAGCGACCGCGGCGACATCAAGGGAGTGCAGGCAGTTGTCTCGGCCAATATCACCCGCGATCTGAACCTGACAGCCAACTATGCCTACACCTATGCCCGCACGCGCAGCGGTGACCAGTGGAGCATACTCGAACGCAGCGTGCGCAATGCAGCCACGCTGGCTGCCGACTACCACCACAGCTGGAACTGGTATCGCCTCAACGTCAACCTTAACGGCCGTCTGCAATCCAAGACCTACTACCCGGGCTACGAGGATGCCCCGGGCTATGGCATCTGGAACGTAAACACATCACACACCTTCGACTGCGTGCGGCACTTCACCTTTGAGGCCAGTGTGGGCGTTGACAACATCTTCAACCACGTGGACCGTCGCATCGACTCGTCGCTGCGCAAATATGCCCTCTATTCGCCCGGTCGCATGTTTGTCGCCGGCCTCAAAATTCGTTTCAAGTGAGCTGCGAAAAGCTGATAGCCTGTCCGCGTTCTTCGAGATGTGCAGTCTCGGGCAGTTGATTGCCGTTGTCATTTTTCAATTTTCAAATCTCAATTAATATCACTAACTTTGCAGCCATTATGAGCAAGATAATCGTAGCAGGCATCGGGCCGGGCGATGCGGCCGACATGACACCGGCGGTGATTGCCGCCGTCAGTCAGGCCGACGCGGTGGTGGGATATAAGTACTACTTCCGGTTTATTGCTGATTATGTGCCTAGCGGGTGCGAGTGCATCGACACAGGCATGAAACGCGAGCGCGAGCGGGCCGAGCAGGCATTCGAGCTGGCCGAGCAGGGCAAGACCGTTGTGGTGATTTCGTCGGGCGACGCCGGCATCTATGGCATGACACCGCTGGTCTATGAGATGCGGCGCGAGCGCGGCAGCAATGTCGAGATCGAGTCGTTGCCGGGCATCTCGGCATTCCAGAAAGCCGCCTCGCTGTTAGGTGCCCCCATCGGCCATGACCTGTGCCTGATTTCGTTAAGCGACTTGATGACCCCCTGGGAGGTCATCGAGCGCCGCATCCGCGCCGCCGCCACAGGCGACTTTGTCACAGCTGTCTACAACCCCAAGTCGCAGGGGCGCTACTGGCAGCTCTACCGTTTGCAGGAATTGATGTTGCAAGAGCGTCGTGGCGACACGCCAGTGGGCTATGTGCGTCAAGCAGGCCGCGACCACCAGCAAGTCAAGGTCACCACGCTTGCCGAGTTTTCCCCCGATGACGTTGACATGTTCACCGTCATCCTCATCGGCAACAGCCAGAGCTATGTCAACGATGGCAAGATCATCACCCCGCGGGGCTATTACCGCCCTCAAGCCGACAACACGGCTCGGCCCGGCCAGCAAATCATGATTGAGTCGTTCCGCACCATCGAGGCCGAGTTGCAACACCGCGACCTCGCACTCGACCACAAGTGGGCCTTGTTGCACGCCATCCACACCACAGCCGACTTTGAGATGGAACACCTGCTATACACCGACCCTGGAGCAGTCGAGAAGCTCTACCATCAGGTGGCCGATGGCCAGCTGAAGACCATCGTCACCGATGTGACAATGGTGGTGAGCGGCATCCGCAAGGGTGCATTGGCACGCCTGGGAGTCGAGGCTCGCTGTTACTTGGGCGACCCGCGTGTGGCCCAGATGGCCACTGAGCTAGGCATCACCCGCACACAGGCTGGCATCCGGCTTGCCGTCGACGAGCACCCCGATGCACTGTTTGCCTTCGGCAATGCTCCGACAGCCCTAATGGAGCTGTGCAGACTCATCCTCCAAGGCAAAGCACATCCGGCAGGCATCATCGCCGCGCCCGTTGGCTTTGTCCATGTGCGAGAGTCCAAGCATGGGGTCAAGCCGTTCAAGCACATTCCCAAGCTCATCGTCGAGGGGCGCAAGGGCGGCAGCAACCTGGCTGCGACGCTGGTCAACGCCATCCTATGCTATGATGACGCGGCGCAATTGCGTCCAGGGCGAGACCTCTAGTTAATTCATAATTCATAATGCAGGGACGCGTGGCAACTCAACCCCACCGCTCCCGTTCCGGGTGAGCGGAAAGAGTCCCCTTGGTTTTTGATTCTGTATGAAATTCATTGTCATTGGCATCAATGATGCACCGCACCCCTACCTCCCCCCTGACGTGATGGAAAGGATCGGCAATGGCCGCGTGTTCTCGGGTGGCAAACGGCATCATGAGATTATGTCTGAGTTGCTGCCTGAGGGGGCTTTGTGGATTGACATCAGTGTTCCGCTCGATGCCGTGTTCGACCAATACCGCGGTCACGACGAGGTGGTGGTCATCGCCAGTTGCGACCCGCTTTTCTTCGGTTTTGCCAACACTATCCGCAGCCGCCTGCCCGAGGCAGAGATTGTGCTGTTTCCATCGTTCAATTCGCTGCAGACGTTGGCCCACCGGCTAGTACTGCCCTATCACGACCTGCGCGTGGTCTCGCTCACGGGCCGTCCGTGGGCCGAGTTTGACTGTGCCCTGATTGAGCGTGCCAGCAAGATGGGTGTGCTCACCGACCGCACGCACACACCCGCCGCCATCGCCCGCCGCATGCTCGACTATGGCTACAATCACTACACGATGCATGTGGGCGAGCACTTGGGCAATCCAGATCGCGAGCGCGTGAGCTCGCTACAGCTGCCCGAAGCCGCCGATTGCGAGTTTGAGCACCCCAATTGTGTGATTCTTGTCGGCCACGACCCTCGCCCGCGACACCTGGGCATCCCCGACAATGAGTTTGCCCTGCTCAATGGCCGCGAGAAGATGATCACCAAGTCATCGATTCGCCTGCTCACGCTACAAGCGATGCAACTGCCGCGCCGCCGTGTGTTGTGGGACATCGGTTTCTGCACAGGCAGTGTGTCGATTGAGGCCCGGCAACTATTTCCGCACCTGCAGGTGGTGGCCTTTGAGGTGCGTCCCGAGTGCGAGCGCTTGCTTGCCGAGAACAGCCGTCGCCATGGCACACCGGGCATCACTGTGCGCATGGGCGACTTTTTGGAGGCTGATTTGTGCGGATTGCCGCAACCCGATGCTGTGTTCATCGGTGGTCATGGAGGACGGCTCAAGGACATCATGGCGCGCGTGCTGACTGTGCTGGCCGACGACGGGTGCATGGTCATGAACAGTGTGACTGCCCCACGCGTGACCACCGACAGCCATCGCCTCTGGGACGAAGCCTGCTCCGAACTGCAATTGAGCCAGGCACCAGCAGTGCGCATCGTGCTGGGCGACAATCACCCCATCGAAATCTTGACCTGCCATCGGCAGCGAACAGTTGGCAGCGAACAGCGAATAGTTCGCAACCCAAAACTATAAACAGAAAATGATTGCTTTTATACCCATCTCGGAGGCTGGCCGACAGGTGGCCTCGCTATTGCAAGCCGTGCATCGAGGCACGGTGCTGGAGCGCAGCGATGTTGGCCAGCATTGGAACGACTATGATGCCTTTGTGTTTATCGGTGCCCTGGGTATCTGTGTACGCACTATCGCTCCTTATATCCAAGACAAGCACACCGACCCCGCCGTGGTGTGCATCGACAGCCTGGGCAAACACGTCATCTCGGTGCTCTCGGGCCATGTGGGCGGTGCCAATGCACTGACGCAGGAGCTGTCTGAGACACTCGATGCCCTGCCTGTAATCACTACACAGAGCGACCTTGCAGGTCTGTGGTCGCTTGACACCTTCGATCTGCGATTTAACTGGATGTTGCTTGAAGACGAAGACCCGAATTACTTGAACGAATGCATCGCCACCTTTGTCAACAAGGGGCGCACCGCTCTGCTGCTCGACATCCGCGACGATGGCACCGAATATCTCGAACGCACTCTGCCGGCTCATGTGACCGTCGTACACGACATCAACGAGGTCCATCCCATGAAGTTTGACCTGTTGCTGGTGGTATCGCCATACGTGCGCGATTCCCGATTTGATGTGCCCACGCTGCACTATGTGCCCCGCGACGCATTGAGCATCGGTTTCGGTCTTGCGCATCACCCCGAGCACTATCAGGACATCTATCATCAGATGCAAGATGCTTTGCTCGATCATGGAATCATTCCTTGCGCGCGCCATTACTGCTCCATCGATGTCAAGGCCGACGAACCATTCATTCTCTACCTCAACACCCAATCGGTGTCGGCAAAATTCTACACCGCCGACGAGCTGAAACGCGTCGAGGTGCCATCGCCCAGTGCGGTTGTCGCCAAGCACGTCGACACGCCCAGCGTATGCGAGGCCGCAGCCATCCTGGGCGCTGACCATGGCCAGCTCATCCTGCCCAAAGTCAAAGGACGCGACTGGACCGTGGCTGTTGCCATCGACCGCAAATATCTGCGCCGCGGACACATCGAGATTGTGGGCGCCGGCCCAGGCGACCCCGAGCTGGTGTCGGTGCGTGGCCGTCAGATGCTCGAGCGTGCCGACCTCATCCTCTATGCCGGTTCGCTGGTGCCTCGCGAGCTCACAATTTGTCACCGCGCCGGAGCCGTGGTGCGCAGCTCGGCCGACATGACGCTCGACGAGCAATGCGCGCTGATGAAGGAGCACTACGACCGTGGCCACTACATTGTGCGGTTGCACACGGGCGACCCTTGCATCTTTGGTGCCATCCAGGAACAAATGGCATTTTTTGACCGCGAGGGCATGGACTATCACATCACACCAGGCATTTCTTCATTTCAGGCTGCCGCCGCCGAGCTGCGCAGCCAGTTCACCATTCCCGAGCGCACACAGACCATCATCCTCACGCGCGGCGAGGGGCGCACTCCCATGCCCGAGCTTGAGCAGCTGCACCTGCTGGCACGCAGCCAAAGCACAATGTGCATCTTTCTGAGTGCGGCAATTGTCGACGATGTGCAGCGCGAGTTGCTTCAGGAATATCCTGCTGACACACCCGTTGCTGCATGCTATCACCTGACATGGCCCGACCAGCGCATCTATCGTGGTGTTCTCAAAGACCTGGCGCGACTGGTGCACGACAACCACCTCACGCTCACCACGATGCTGGTTGTTGGCGAGGCCATTGACAACCGCCAGGGGCAGTCGGAGCTATATAACAAACATTTCACGCACCTCTATCGGCAAGGGTCCTAAGCCCATTTTATAATTCATAATCTATATTGCATGATGTTATTTTATAGTAACTATTCACCGATTGTGATAGCGGCTGTTCCCCCTCTAAGTTGAGCAGCTCCCCCTCTAAGTTAGAGGGGGCCGGGGGGAGTGTGTCAGCCAACTTTTCTAGTTCTGCTGGATTTGCAATCCAGCAGGATTGAGTATAAGCATTTAGATAAATTTGGCTGCGCCTCAGCAATGTTCAAGCAAGCTTGACATTGCATTCGGCTTGCGCAAATTTTATAATGCGCTTATTTCGGATTGCAAATCCTTATACTCAAATGCGGTCGGATTACAAATCCGACCGAACGGGTTATCAATTATAGCTAATTATTTTTACAAAATGATATTGGTGTTTGGCGGAACAACCGAGGGACGCATGGCCACAAAAGTACTAGAAGAGGCTGGCACGCCCTATTTCTACTCGACGCACGGCGACGGGCAGGAGGTTGATCTTGTGCATGGTTCGCGCCTGTCAGGGGCCATGCAAGTCGACGACATGGCTGGCATCTGCCGTGAGCATGACATCCGCCTACTGATCGATGCCGCCCACCCCTTTGCTCAACAGCTGCATGCCAATGTTGTGCGACTGGCTGGACAGACGAGTATTCCTGTCATCCGTTACGACCGCATATATCCACCCCGAGCCCCCTCGCTGCTGTGGTGCCGTGACTATGACGATGCCATTGCACAGCTCAAAGCACATGGTGTCGACAGCTTGCTTGCCCTGACAGGAGTCAACACCATCGGTCACATGCGCCCCTACTGGCAAGAACACACTTGCTGGTTCCGCGTACTCAACCGCGACACATCTCGCCACAAGGCGCACCTGGCCGGTTTCCCTGCCGACCATCTGGTCTACTACGAGCACGACGACACGGCCCAGCTGCTAAAGCTGTTGCATCCCCAGGCCATCATCACCAAAGAGAGCGGCATCAGTGGTGGCTTTACCGAGAAGGTCGAGGCGGCACAAAAGGCTGAAATATTGGTATTTGTGGTCGAGCGTCCCCCCTACCCCAGTGGCGACGCACATGTCGAGCATGTCAACGGACCGCATGGCTTGCGCCGCATGGTCGAGCGACTCCTGCCCGAGTTCTATCCGCTGCACAGCGGGCTGACCACGGGCACATGCGCCACAGCGGCAGCCGTTGCCATGGCACGGCGACTCGTCACCGGCGAGATGCCCGATTCGGTGCCTGTCGTGCTGCCCAACGGAGAGACCATCGCTGTTGCAGTAACCTATGGCGATGGATATGCCGCAGTCATCAAGGATGCTGGTGATGACCCAGATGTGACCGACGGACTCGAAATTCGCGCCTCGGTGGAGTGGAACGATGCGTTTGAAATCTGTGGAGGCGAGGGGGTCGGACGTTTCACAGTGCCAGGATTTGACTACCCGCCGGGCGAGGCAGCCATCAACCGCACCCCACGGCAGATGCTGCGCGACAACATCCATGAGACTGTGCGTGTCACCATCAGTGTGCCACTGGGAGCCGAAATTGCTCGCCGCACCTTCAACCCGCGTCTGGGCATTGAGGGCGGCATCAGCATCATCGGTGAGTCGGGCATTGTCAAGCCCTACAGCGAGGAGGCATTCATCCAGAGCATCGGCAAGTGTATGCAAGTGGCACAGGCTTCTGGAGCCACGCGGGTGGTCATCAACAGCGGTGCCAAAAGCGAGCAGTTTTTGCGTGACCGCTATCCCGACCTGCCCTCGCAAGCGTTTGTGCAATATGGCAACTACATCGGTCAGACCCTGCGGTTTGCCGATCAATTAGGCATCCGCCATGTCACCCTCGGGGTGATGTTGGGCAAGGCTGTCAAGCTGGCGGCAGGCAATCTCGACACTCACAGCCGTGTGGCCACAATGGACCGCGACTTTGTGGCACATTTGCTTGACGAGGCTGGCTGTCCCATCGCTCTGACCGATGTCACACTGGCTCGTGAACTGTGGGACCGCATTCCACCCGATCGACTTCAGGCATTCGCCCGCATTGTCATTGCCCACTGCAAGGCCCATTGCGCCCCACTACTGCCTCATGCAACGCTCACCATCCTGCTGATTGACAACGAGGGCACTATCTTTAGTTGTTAGTTGTTGCATCGAATGTTCAAGTGATCGAGCATTCGAGCGTTCGAGAACTCGAAACTCGCGTTGTGTCAGAGCGAGTAATGGTGGCGGCGCATCAGCACCATGACGATGACCGGCGCTCCGACGAGGGCGGTCACACTATTGACAGGCAGGGCACCCTCAAAGCCTGGGGCGCGCGCGATGAAGTTGCACAACAGTGCCAACACGGCTCCGCACAGCGCGGTGGCCGGCATGAGCACCAAGTGGTCGCTGGTGCGATAGAGGCCCCGTGCCAGATGAGGCACAGCCAGACCGATGAACATGATGGGGCCACAGTAGGCCGTGACAATGGCCACCAGCACACCCGACGACACAATGATCCACTTGCGTGCCCGCTGCACATTCAGGCCCATGCTGGCAGCATAGCGGTCGCCCAGCAACATGGCATTGAGCGGCTTGACCAACAAGAAGCTGAGCGGCAGCAACACACACATCAGCGACACAAACAGCATCACCTCGTCGCCCGACACGCGCGCAAACGATCCCAGTCCCCACACGACGAACGCCTTGACATCCTCCTCGGGACTCAGAAACTTGAGCACACCGATGATGGCCGTTGCCAGATAACCAATCATCACTCCGATGATGAGCAGTGTGACACCCGTCTGCACCTTGTTGGAAATCCACAGGATGAGCATCATCACCGCCAAGGCACCGATGATGGCCGCCACCGAGATGGCCGCGTCGCCCAGATAGCCCAGCCGACTCAGCGCCACGCCGCCCAGCTGCCCCGACAGCAGCACCACAAAGGCCACTCCCAGACTGGCACCGTTGCTGATGCCCAAGATTGACGGGCCGGCCAGCGGATTGCGAAAGATGGTCTGCATCATCAGTCCGCTCACGGCCAGGCCGGCGCCCGCCACAATGGCAGTCAACGCCTGCGGCAATCGCGATGACAGCACGATGTTGGTCCAGATTTCCGACTCGCTGCCCATGCCCAGCAAAATGCGGCAGATGTCTGCCACGGGAATGCGCACCGACCCGATGAACAGGTTGACAATCAGCAGCACACCGATGCCCACCAGCAGGACCAATGTCATGACGGGTGTGCGTCTCATCGCAACAGACGATAGAATGTCGGTTGATAGTCAGGCTCGACCAGCTCGGGGTGGAAGATGGCCACAAAGTCGCTCAGCAGCACGTCGGGTTTGACGGGCGCAATCTCGTAGTAGGGTGTCTGCTTCATGTTGCAGTAGATTACCTTCTTTTCCTTGAATGCCTTGAGCATCGCGTTGCGCGACTCGCTGGCCTCGAGCGCCTCATAGCTAAAGTCGCCGGGATGGCTGTTTAGGATGCGCCAGTAGTCGGCATTGGCCGAGAGGGCATACATCTTCTCAAACTCCAAATCCTCGCCCGAAGTCTCGTCATCGTTGATGACATAGTCGGCCCCGGCGTCACGGAAGATCTGCGCCAGATAGTTCTTGCCGCCCACGGCATGCCAGTTGCCATAGTGCATCTCGCCACTGGTGACAGTGGGGCGCGTCTTCACACCCTGCACCCGCGCCTTCAGGTCGTTGTATCGCTGCTCGATGCCCGCAAAGATTTCATTGGCCTGCTTCTCCTTGCCGATAAACATGCCCACAAACTTGATCCACTCGGCCTGCCCCAGCGGGTCCAGCTCCTTGTAGCCCAAGTGTGGCACCAGTGTGATGCCCGTCTCCTTGATGGCGTCATAACCACCACGCTTTGATGGCGAGATGAAGATGACATCCGGGTTGGCGGCCATCACCAGTTCGGTGTCAAACTCTCCCTCCATGCCAATCTTGACGATGCGGCCGTCATCGACACGTGCCAAGATGTCCTTGTCGAACAGATTCTTGGTGCCGGTGATGCCCTTGACAACATCGTGCGCGTCAAGGATAGTGAAGTTGCTCAGCTGCAAGGCAGTCATGCAGATGGTGCGCTCGATGGGCACCTTGACCTTGGTGTAACCGGTCGGCACCACGGCATCATCGGTGAGCACCAGGGCAAAATGGTCGTTTTTGCCCACATCGACCAGCCGCACGTCGGCCGAGTCGCGCACGGTGAAACCTGTGGCATACTTGACAGCGATTGTGTCCATCGAGTCGGTTGCGAGGTTATTGTCCCGAGATGTGCCGCCAGGCTGTGTGCAGGCACAGAGCATCACCGCAAGGGTGACAAAAACTAAGAATTTGTTCATTTTTCCAGGTTATTGTAAAAACGGTGCAAAATTACAAAAAATAGCCCTGTGGGATGTCAACCGTGTGGCGAAATGTTTGTAATTTTGCGCAAATTTTTTTTTACACCATGCAACAGGCACCCCAACACATCAGCTGGTATGACCGGCCTTGGGCGGCACTGACCTTCTTCACCCGTCTGCCGCTGTGGCGACTCTATCAGCCGCCACGCGACAGCTATCGTGCCGTGGTCGAATACTGGCCGCTGGCCGGATGGGTCACCGGCAGCATCATGGGCGCCACACTCTATCTGTCGAGCATGGTCCTGCCCCTGGCTGTGGCCGTTGTGCTGGCCATCGTCGTGCGATTGCTGCTCACCGGCGCGCTGCACGAGGACGGGTTGGCCGACTTCATTGATGGCTTTGGTGGCGGTGTCGACCGCGAGCGCATCCTCGCCATCATGAAGGACTCGCACATTGGCACCTACGGCGTGCTGGCACTGGTGATGTATGAGTTGTTGCTGGGCACAACCCTGTTCTCGCTCAGTCCTGCGGTGGCCATGGTGGCCATTGCGGCTGCCGACCCCTACGCCAAGATGCTCAGCAGCCAGCTGGTGACAATGATGCCATACGCCCGCACAGAGCAGACCGCCAAGGCCCGCACCGTCTATCGCCATCCCGGCATCGCCGCAGGCATCGGCCTGACAATACAGGGTTTGCTGCCCATGGCGGCATTCTTGTGGCTCGCTCAAGTCGCCGAGTGGTACTATGTGATCTTTATCCCGGGCTTGGCATTCTACTTTCTCTACCTACTCATTTGGCGCAAGCTGCAAGGCTATACCGGCGACTGTTGCGGGGCCGTGTGCTTGCTGGTCGAACTTACCACCCTGTTAACAATAACCCTTGTATGCAAATAATCCTAATCAGACACACCAGTGTGGCGGTGCCGCGAGGCACCTGCTATGGGCAGAGCGACGTGCCGGTGGCCGACACCTTCGAGCAGGAGGCCGCACAGACACTGCACAATCTGCAACCCTATCTTCCGCTGGATGCTGTATTCTCTTCGCCCCTGACACGTGCCCGCCAGCTGGCGGCCTATTGTGGGTTTCCTGATCCGACAGTCGACGACCGACTCATGGAAATGAACATGGGCGAGTGGGAAATGCAACTTTACGACAAGATTCAAGACCCCAATCTGCAGCAATGGTATGACGACTATATGCACCTGCCCACTCCCAGTGGCGAGAGCTTTCCCCAACTCTATGCCCGTGTGGCGGCATTCCTTGACCAGCTCAAGACAGCCCCCTACAGCCGTGTGGCTGCCTTTGCCCACGGTGGCGTGCTGATTGCCGCCGGGCTTTATGCCGGTCTCTACCATGAGGGCAACGCGTGGGACCACTTGACCCCATTCGGGGGAATTTTACCCCTTGAACTTTCTTAAGTAGTATGGGTAGTAAAGTTGTATGGTAGTAAGGCCGTTACCTAATGTTCAGACTACGTCACGCACTGGCTGCGGGCAGCAGGGATGCGGCATGGCGCGATGTCATCAGGCGTGAGTAATGGCCTTACTACTTTACTACACTACTACATCACTACTTAGATACTTAATTTACCAATTGATATATGAGAAGAATCATATTAATCACCGGCGGACAACGGTCGGGCAAAAGCACCCAAGCCGAGCGACTGGCCCTGAGTCTCAGCGACCATCCCGTCTATCTGGCCACCGCACACATCTGGGACGAGGAGTTCGCCCAACGGGTGCGCATCCACCGGCAGCGGCGCGGCCCACAATGGACCAACATTGAGGAGGAGCGCCACTTGAGCCACCACGACCTCACAGGCCGCGTCGCGGTCATCGACTGCGTGACCCTGTGGCTGACCAACCTCTTTTTCGACACCCAAGACGTCAACACGACCCTCGAGCTGGCCAAACAGGAGTTTGACCGTTTCACAGCCCACGACGCGACCTACATCTTCGTCACCAACGAGATAGGCAGTGGCGGCACCAGCGACAATGCCCTGCAACGCCGTTTCACCGACTTGCAGGGTTGGATGAACCAGCACATCGCCTCGCGTGCCGACGAGGTCTACCTGATGGTGTCGGGCATCGCATTGCGGGTCAAGTGATTTTTTAGCTGTTTTTTTACTTTATTCAATTTTCGCTGGGTTGGTAATGTATTTACGGATTGTGAATTGTGAAAAGGGCACAGCCTGGCGCACACGCGGCATGCCGCGTCCTTACCTTAATTATGAATTGTGATGAAACATTTTGACATACAACCCATCGACCTCTCGATGCGGGCTGCATTGCAGCAAAAGATTGACCACCTGAACAAACCCAAGGGCTCGCTGGGCCGACTTGAGGAGCTGGCCTTGCAGATTGGGCTGATTCAGCACTCGCTCACTCCTGGCCTGAACCACCCCTGCCACTTGCTGCTGGGCGGCGACCATGGCATCGAACGCGAGGGCGTGAGTGTGTCGCCCCGCGAGGTGACGTGGCAACAGATGGTCAACTTCACTCACGGCGGCGGCGGTGTGAACATGTTCTGCCGGCAGCACGGTTTCGACCTGCGCATCGTCGATGTGGGTGTCGACCACGACCTGAGCGGCGTGGACGGCATCATCGACCGCAAGATAGCACGGGGCACGCGCAACTTCCTGCACGAGCCGGCGATGACGGTCAGCCAGTTTGACCGCGCTATCGAGGTCGGTGTCGAACTTGTCGACGACTGTGTGGCGCAGGGGTGTCAGGTGCTGTGCATCGGCGAGATGGGCATCGCCAACACATCGCCCTCGAGCATCTGGATGAGCTTGCTGGGCGACATCCCGCTCGATGAGTGCATCGGTGCCGGTGCCGGGCTCGACGCTGCGGGGGTCAGGCACAAGCGCGAGGTGCTGGCCAAGGCTGTTGAGAATTATCGCCTGACACTGTCAGGCGACACCCCGAAGGAGGGTGTTGAAGGGGTGATACGCTATTTTGGTGGCTTTGAGATGGTGACGGCCATTGGAGCGATGCTGCGCGGGACCGAACGGGGGCTGGTGGTGCTGGTCGACGGGTTCATCATGACGGCCTGCGCACTGGCGGCAGTCCGGCTCTATCCTGCGGCGCACGGCTACATGGTGTTTGCTCACTGTGGTGACGAGAGTGGGCATCGCCGCATGCTCGACTTGCTCAAAGCCAAGCCCTTGCTGAATCTGGGGCTCAGGCTGGGTGAGGGCACTGGAGCGTTGTGCGCCTTCCCGCTGCTTGAGTCGGCCGTACGCATGGTGCGTGAGATGAACAACTTTGACACGGCCAAAATCACCAAATACTTCTGACCCTCCGAGCTGTCGCGCTAGATGAGGAGCGAGACGGCTACAATGACAACCATCAGGGTTTCGGCGATGCGATTGATGCGCACCGCCGTTGTCATGTCGGCTGTGGTGAGTGGTCGGTCGTTGTGCCCGATATAGGGTTTGTCGAACAGCTGGCCGAAGTAGTAGTGTGGCCCGCCAAAGCGGCAGTCGAGTGCCCCGGCCAGGGCTGCCTCGGGATATCCGCTGTTGGGACTGGCATGCTTGCGACCATAGCGCCAGACAAAGCTCAGCAATGAGGGCCGTCCACAGGCCAGCACCATCAGCAATGCCGTCAGGCGAGCAGGCAGATAGTTGGCCACGTCATCGATGCGTGCCGCCCAACAGCCGAACTGTCGGTAACGCTCGGTGCGATAGCCGATCATCGAGTCGAGCGTGTTGATCATCTTGTAGGCGAGCATGCCCGGTGTGCCCAGCAGTGCAAACCAGAACAGCGGTGCTATCACGCCGTCGCTCAGGTTCTCGGCCAACGTCTCGAGTGCGGCCGTGCGCACCTCCTGAGCCGTGAGCTGGCTGGTGTCACGCCCCACGATGCGCGCCACCTGGCGCCGCCCGTCGTCAAGCGAGCGGTCCAGTGCCAGAAACACCTGCCGCACCTCGCGGATGAGTGTGGTGCCCGCCAGACAGTAGAACACCACGACCGCATCTATTGCCATCAAAACCCAGGCATGGGCAATGAGGCGGCGCACCAGCCACCACAACCCAAACACCAGCACAATCAGACTCACCGCCAGCACGGCGCCACCAGCCATGCGGTGCTTGCCATGGTTCAGGTGTCGCTCGCCCCACCCTATCAACTTGCCAAAGCCCACCACCGGGTGTGGCAACTTGTCCGGGTCGCCCAACATCAAGTCAAGGCCCCACCCCAGCAACAGCGAAAATATTAGTCCATTGATTGTCATAGCATGCTGTGAATTGCGCTCACCAGGGTGTCGTTCTCGGCGGGCGACTGAGTGGCGATGCGGAAGTGATGGGGCGACAGCCCCACAAAGTTGGCCGCGTCGCGGATGAGGATGCCATGCTCGGTGGCCAGCCGCTGCTTGAGCTGCGATGCGGTCATTGTGCCGACAGTGCAGAGAAAGAAGTTGGTCAACGACGCGTGTGCCTCAATGCCGGGAATGTCGCCGAGCATGGCTCGCAGTCGGGCCGTCTCGGCCAGATAGTCAGAAAGCCGGGGAATGGCCTGGAAGTTGTGCTCGACCAGCCACTTGCCGGCCTCGAGCGATAGCGCATTGATGGCCCAAGGGCGATATTGACTGCGCAACTGCTTGATGATATGTGCGCTGGCGGTGACATAGCCCAAACGCAAGCCTGGCACGGCATAGCGCTTGGTCATCGAGTGCAACACGACGATGTTGTCGTGCCGCACTCCCTCGGCCGCGCCGATCATCGGCTGAAGGGTGTAGTCCTCATAGCTCTGGTCGACCACCAGCAGGCGGTGCCGTCGGGCCATCGCGATGACTTGGTCGGGGGGCAGGACAGAACCAGTGGGGTTGTTGGGATTGCACAACCAGCACAGTGCGCCATCGGGCGTGTCGCGGTAGCCAAAGGTGCGGCAGGCGTCGGCATACTCGCTGAATGTTGGCTGCACCACATGGCTGGTGGCCAAGTGGCGATAGCACTGTGCGATGAGATAGATGGCATCGACCGCTCCACTGGTGACCAGCACCTGGTCGGCACTGATCCCGCACTGGCGGGCGATGAGCCGCTCGAGCGAGCCGGCCGACGGCTCGGGATAGGTGCGTATGACCTCCATGCGGCTACACAAATATCTCTCGAGGCTGCTCAAGTCGGCCCGTGCATAGATGTTTGAGCTGAAGTTTATGCGTATGCCGTCATAACGGTAGAGGTCGTCGCCGTGTCCTTCAATCATAACTTAAAATTTGATAGATTCGGTCAATGTCGACATGGCGACGCACATGGTCGGCCAGACGGTCATATTGCTGCTGCTTGAACGCCGAGTAGTCAAACGGCGCGGCGCGCCCGGCCAGCTTGTCGGCAAATGGCTCGAGCAGCATGTCGACAAAAGCCGCGTTGTCGAGGATGCCGTGCACGTATGTTCCCATGCACTTGCCATCGACAACATAGCCATCGTCGCGCCCATCTTCCAGGTGCAGCAGCGGTTGGGGCCGGGCATCTCCCACAGGCGATGTCTCGCCCTGATGAATTTCGTAGCCCGTGCCATACTGACATCTGACCTGGCGCGTGTGCTTGGTGCCGCTGATGATGGTGGTGACGGGCAACAAGCCCAGGCCGGGGAGACGCTCGATGTCGCCCTCGACATGGTCGGGGTCAAGCACCTCGGCACCCATCATCTGATATCCGCCACAGATGCCCAACACGGTGGCACCATCGCGCCGCGCCCGCAGGATGGCTTGGGCGCAGCCGCCAAGGCGCAAGTCATAGAGGTCGCTCAGTGTCGCCTTTGTGCCGGGCAAGATGATGATGTCGGCCTGACGAATGTCGTCGGTGTTGTTGGTGTAGAACAGATGCACGCGCGGGTCGCTCTCCAGCGCATCAAAGTCGGTGTAGTTTGACAGATGCCGCAGCATGATGACGGCGATGTTGACCTTGCCGCGGCGGGCCTGCATCGATTTGTGAGCCAGCGCCACACTGTCCTCCTCCTCGATGTGTATGTCCTTGAAATAAGGCACCACACCCAGCACAGGCACACCACACAACTGCTCGAGCATCTGCCGTCCCTCGTCGAACAGTCGCAGGTCGCCCCTGAACTTGTTGATGATGATGCCGCTGATGAGCTGGCGGTCGGCCGGGCTCTGGAGCATGATGCTGCCATAGACCGAGGCAAACACGCCTCCGCGGTCGATGTCGCCCACCAGGATGACGCGTGCACCGGCATGGCGCGCCATAGGCAGGTTGACCAGGTCGGTGCGGCGCAGGTTGATCTCCGAGATGCTGCCGGCTCCCTCCATGACAATGGGGTTGTAGCGCGCCGCCAGACGGTCGAACGCCGCGCACACCTCGGCACGATAGTCAATGTCGCCCGTGCCGCTACGCCAGTAGTCGTAGGCATCCTTGTTGCCGATGGGCCGACCATGCAGCACCACCTGCGAGGTGTGGTCGCTCTGCGGCTTGAGCAGCAGCGGGTTCATGTCGGTGTGGCAGGCGATGCCTGCGGCCTCGGCCTGCACGGCCTGTGCCCGGCCTATCTCCAAGCCATCGGGTGTGGCGTATGAGTTCAGTGCCATGTTCTGTGCCTTGAACGGTGCCGGCGAGTAGCCGTCTTGCTTGAAGATGCGGCACAATGCAGCGGCAAGTACACTCTTGCCGACATCGCTGCCCGTTCCGGCCAGCATGACGGGATGCAATCTTGGTTTCATTCTTTGGTGTTGGCTAGTGTGAACAGAAAGTCTGACAGGCGGTTAATCATCACCACGATGCTGCTGTGCACCGGATGCGTCTCGTTGAGCGACCACAGCCGGCGCTCGACCGTGCGGGCCTGTGTGCGGGCCAGGTGAGTAAAGGCCGCCAGCGACGACCCGCCGCCCGGCACGACAAATCCGCCATCGTGGGGCATCCGGTCGATAGCACACTCGAGCTGTTGGGTGAGCTCGTCACAGTGCAGCGGGCGAGGGTTGTTCATTCCATCGGGCGTGGCGATGTGGCTCATGATGGCCATCAGTTCTTGTTGCACACGGTGGACAATTGCCTGGTTGTCATCGTCGCCGTTGAGCATCGTCCGCACGACTCCCAACCAGGCATTGAGGTGGTCAATCTGTCCGTTGACCTCGATGCGTGGGTCGGTCTTTGCCACCCGCACACCGCCCCGCAGCGATGTCGAGCCAGTGTCTCCGGTCTTGGTATATATCTGTTTCACAATCGTGACGTTAAAGAAGTTAGTTTTTGGTAGTAAGGTAGTAAAGTAGTAGAGTAGTAGAGCCGTTACCATCGCCTGGCGAGCACGCAGCCGAATGGGAAGTTATGAATTATGAATTATAAATTATGAATTGAGATAGTAGTAGAGCCGTTACCATCGCCTGGCGATCACCATTCCAACATTTTACAAGGAGTTTAGGATTCAGGAGTTCAGAAGCAGCGAATTATAAATTATGAATTATAAATTATGAATTATGAATTAAATAAAGGTGGGTGTAGCTTGCCAGGACATTTTTGTAGCGCAGAACCGGGGTTGCTACCGGTTCGCCCAGGGCGTTGAAGACCTGAGCTGCCGATGGCGGTGTCTCGCCCACAAACTGTGTATAGTGAAACTCATGTCCACGATATTCCTTGCCGTCAAGCACAAATCGACGATAACCGAGCGACAACTTGCGGTCGCCCTGTCGGGCCGTGATGTCGTAGGGCAACACGCCGCACATCTGATATTGGCCGTTATCGGTCACTATCGAGCGGCAAAGATACATCATTCCGCCACACTCGGCGATGATGTGGCCACCCCGCTCGGCATAGGCCTTGATAGCCATCCGGCAAGGCTCGTTGGCGACCAACGCATCCAGATGCTTCTCGGGATACCCACCAGGCAGATACAGCAGGCCGACCCCTTCCAGGCACGGCACATCGTTCTCTGGATCGAAAAACTCGACTGCGGACAGCGAGTCAATGACCTCTTGATAGATAAACGAGAACGACTCACGGTTACGTGCAATCAGAGTTCTAGCAGTGTTTGCCATTGGATGTATTGTTCTAATAGTTCGACTAGCAATTGACTCTCGGGCAGTTGCGAAAAGTCAAGTCCCAGATAACGCGATGACTGCTCCAGCTCATGCCGCTTGGGCATGCATCCCAGACATGGCACATGCACATCGTCGCACACCTGCTGCAACATGGCGCGGTGACGCGGCGATCCCACTCGGTTGAAAATGACCCCACCGATGCGTACATCGGGGCGGAAGTGCAGAAAACCGGTCAGCAAGGGCGCCATCGAATAGGCCGCACTGCGTGCATCCACCACCAGCACGACAGGGATGTCGAGCACGCGAGCAATCTCGGCCGACGAGCCACAGTCACGGTCATAGCCGTCGAACAATCCCATCATGCCCTCAACAATGCGCACATCGGCATCGGCGCCATAGCGTTCAAACAGCTGTCGCACATGGTCGTGTGTGGCCATGAAGGTGTCGAGATTGACACTGGGACGGCCGCAGACAGCCGTGTGAAACTTGGTGTCGATATAGTCGGGGCCGCACTTGAATGGTTGCACGCGATATCCCTTGCCGGTAAGCAGTGCCATCAGGCCGCGGGCGATGGTTGTCTTGCCCGAGCCGCTAGTGGGTGCCGCAATAAGAAAACTTTGCTTCATACGGGGTGCAAAGTTACTACTTTTTTGCGGAATCCGCACATGCCTCGAAGCGGAACTTTAGTACCATTTCCGCCGAACGAGGGTTGTGGAGGACAGCCTGGCGTTTTAAACCCCTTTGGAAAAGGGGAGTGGGGCTTTGAAGGAGGCACCGCCTGGCTGAGCTCCACTACCCTACCCCTTTGTGGGGGCTTTGATGGGAGCTCAAGTGGCGGCCAGGAAACGGCGGATTGTGTCGGTGAAGGGGCGCCAATAGCGCTGAGCCTTGGTCTCGCCCACCCCGTACATGACAGAGAACTCGGCAAAGGTGGTGGGCCGCTCCTGCGCCATGACATTCAGCACCTTGTCGCTGAAGATGAGGTATGGCGGGATGCCCTGTGCGCGTGCCAGTGCCAGCCGTGTGAGCCTTAGCTGTTCGAACAAGTCCTTGTCGACCAGACTGTTGTCGGGCATGATGGTGTGTTGCCGTTGTCGCTTTGTCTTTCCGGCCTCGACCTCTCTCGGTTGGAATTTCGATAACATGATCTGCGACGCGCCGCGCAATGCTTTTTTGCCGTAATCGGTGACCTTCAGGTGGTTGCCTTCGTCGTAAGCGATATAAAACAGTCCCATCTGCAGCATCTGCAGCATGTAGGCATTCCACTGTCTGAAAGTCAAGTCGCGTCCGGCACCGTAGGTCTTGAGTTGGTGGTAGCCCGCCTGCACCAGTTCGGCCTTAGCGGCACCCTTGAGGATGTCGACAATCATGGTCATGCCCTCCTGCTGATTGACGCGCATGATGGCGCTGAGTGCCTTCTGCGCCAGCACTGTGCCATCAAACCGCTCTGGCGGGCTGCCACACACGTCACAGTTGTGGCAGTCGTGCTCAAAGGGCTCGTCGAAGTAGCTGAGCAGGATGCGCCGCCGGCACACAGTCGACTCGCAGAACTGCTGCATGCGGTGCAGCTTCTCCATGTTGACACGCGCCTGCCCCGACTCCTGCGCAAAGTTGGTGAGTGTGGCCACATCGGTAAACGAGTAGAACATCAGTGCCTCGGCTGGCATGCCATCGCGTCCGGCACGTCCGATCTCCTGGTAGTAGCGTTCGATGTTCTGTGGCATGTTGTAGTGGATGACCCACCGCACATTACTCTTGTTGATGCCCATCCCGAAAGCCACGGTGGCGCAGATGATGGGCACGTCGTCGTTGATAAAGTCGCGTTGCACGGCCATCTTGCGTTCGGTGGGCATCAAGGCATGAAACGCTTGCGCGTTATATCCCAGTTTGCGCAGGCTTTCGGCCACGGTCTCGGTCGACTTGCGGCTCAGACAGTAGATGATGCCGCTCTCGCCGGGGTGCCTGGCCAGAAAGCGGACGATGCGGCTCAGCTTCTGCCGACCGCTGGACTCGGTCACCACGTTGAGCGCGATGTTGGGCCGGTCGAACGATGTCTCGAAGATGGTGGCCTGGTCGATGTGCAGCTGGTGCCTGATGTCCTCGCGCGTGAGCCGGTCGGCTGTTGCTGTCAGGGCCATGATGGGCACATTGGGAAACCGTGACTTCACCTCGCTCAGGCGCGCATACTCGGGTCTGAAGTCGTGTCCCCATTGCGAGATGCAGTGTGCCTCGTCGACGGCGATGAGCGACACGCCCATCAGCTTTGACCAGCTGTCCATGTCGCTGAGCAGTTTCTCGGGCGAGATGTAGAGCAGCTTGACCAGTCCCTGATAGACGCGCTCGATGACGGTGCGGTTTTCGTCATCGCTCTTCTGGCTGTTGACAGCATCAGCCGGAATCCCCGAGGCCACAAGGGCATCGACCTGGTCTTTCATCAGCGCCAGCAGGGGCGACACGACGATTGCGCATCCGTCGCTGATGAGTGCCGGAATCTGGTAGCACATCGACTTGCCGCCGCCTGTGGGCATGAGCACCACGGCGTCATTGCCATGCATCACATGGTCAATGACTTGCCACTGCATGGGATAGAAGTTGTTGTAGCCAAAAAAGCGCCGCAGTGCCCCCAGCGCATCACGCTTAATCTGATTGTCGTCCATACTTTCTAAAATGGCTTCTTGACGGTAGTTAAGGGAGTTAAGGAGTTAAAGGAGTTAAAGGAGTTAAAGGAGTTAAAGGAGTTAAGACGTCACTTTTGTAGTAGAGTAGTAGAGCCATTATCATCGCCGACTACCATGCTGCGTGCCGACTAACATTATTTAAGTTTCGCAAGTCAGTTCGTAACTATTCAGCGATTCCACTTTTCCCCTGAAGGTGTATCATAATTGTGAATGCTGGTCGAAGACCAGTGCGACCCCGTTCGGTCGGATTTGTAATCCGACCGCATTTGAGTATAAGGATTTGCAACCCCGTTCGTTCGGATTTGTAATCCGACCGCATTTGAGTATAAGGATTTGCAATCCGAAATAAGCGCATTATAAATGCTTATACTCAATCCTGCTGGATTGCAACCACGAAGTGCTCGCGAC
>Ga0256404_1003189_pt1 | contig 34132 bp, 47 predicted proteins | sample RumenRJG_01DNA_FD_185990 | JGI IMG/M metagenome (GOLD analysis project Ga0256404, IMG submission 185990) | Bovine rumen microbial communities from Lethbridge, Alberta, Canada - RJG_01 | ecosystem: Host-associated > Mammals > Digestive system > Stomach > Rumen | place: Canada: Alberta | collected... | reverse complement strand
ACACTGAAACGAGACCAGTTTTGCTTTTCGATGGCGTGCCGCCACTCTCCGGAGCGCAGCGGATTACAAAGAAGGCAAACCCTCAAATCCTATCTAGTCGGAGTTTCATCACATCATCCGCGCGGCTTTTGGATATTGGAAGGCGTTGAAAATGCGCCGAATAGATATAGGCTGCAGAGTAGTGGAAAGTAATTTGGCAAGTTTCCACGTCTCTGCGGCCTTTCTTTTGTCCCCATTTGTACCCGTTTGTACCCAAAAATCCCCGTTTGTACCCTTTTGTACCCATTTGTACCCGACGACTTCCCGACAAACTTCCCGACGAACTCCCCATTCTTTCCCCAATCTCTCCCCATTTCCCGACGGGACGCACATTTCCCCGAAAAATATGCGCAGATTTCCCGGAAAAATATACTCTCGACCGCGATTGACCGCGATTGACCGCGTTTTGCTCCATTTTCGTTGCACGAAATCTGTGGTACCATTCCGAAAATCTGTGGTACCATTCTCAGACTGTTGCCAGACTGTTCTCAGACTGTTCATTTCACAACACTCCACAATCACTCCACAATCACTCCACAATCACTCTACGCTGACATGGCCGACGACGATGGAGAGGCTTCGTATCTCTGCCTTGGGGAGACGGAAGGGCGGGAACTCTTTCTCGTTCTCACTCACACAGAGCACGCAGCCTTCGTCGCCGTCGCAGGGCATCAGCTTCTTCACCAGAAGGCCCTGCTCTGTATCCAGGACATAAACCTTACCCCACTGCAGGAAAGTGGCAGAGCTCAGGCGCCGGACGGCCAACAGGTCTCCGCTTAGATAACGCGGCTGCATGCTTGCACCCGCCACACGCACGAGGCAGTCTGCACCCATGCGCGAGAACTCAGGCACCACATAGCGCTCACAGTCTTCCAGACGGATGCCGGGAAGATCACCACCAGGCAGACCGGCCAACGCATCGAAGGGCACCAGAGGCAGGCCGGCATCCAATCCGCTTCGGGCGGACTCGCAGTTTGCTACGGGCGGACAGGCAGTTTGCTCCGGGCGGGCCAGCATTTCGCCTTCTCCCGATATCAGCCACTCATTGCTAAACACACCACCGAAGGCAGCATTAAAACGCTTCAGGAACCTATCCGTGAGATAACTCGGGTGGCCGCTCATCGCTCTGGAGAACGAGGCCTCACCCGTCCCCATGGCTTTTGCGGCATCCAACTGAGAGCGCACGCTACCATTTGAACGCAAATGCTCAAAAGCCGCTTCTAACCTTTCCTTTTTCTCCATTTCTTGCGATTTCTTGCCACTATTTTATGTTATGCAGCATATTTTGTAAAAATAATCCTTGCTACTTCTTGCTATTTCTTGATAATTGTTGTACCTTTGTCGCAGATTTCACGAAAAGAGGCGTCTTTCGGTAGTTATTTCTTGTTTCTTGCCTGCCTTAATGCTCAAAAGAGCGCGAATATACATTATTTAATAATTGTTGGAAGGGCAAATATCGGCAAAACAAGCGAAAACAAAAATCTTTCGGGCGGTTTTTCTCGCCCTAAATGACCAAAAACGAATAAAAACCTATCAAAACAACCCTAAACAAACATTAAAATGACAAAAAGTATGGAAAATTCAAACGACAAACAGGGGGAGCGCTTCCTTATAGCTTTCTTCTGCCTCATTGTAGCTCTGGCTGCATCCGTTTCCGAGTTCATTTCTTCACCGCGTTCCGGCTTCCGGCTCATCGTTCCCATCACGCCGGATGACGTTCGCTTTAATGACTAACCCCTAAATACACACGCACTATGAATGAAAAAGAAATCCGTGAGCACTTTGCAGCTCACCCCGTAGAGAACCAAGTAGAGTTTGAGGCCTGGATGGCTGAAATTAACGCCACACAGTTCGGCCTTGTGGAGCCTTATGACACACGCCTCCGCGACATCACGAAGCGGCGCTCCAATATCGTGGCGCAGAAATCTGCGCTCAATATCCAGCTCGACATGCTGAAGCAGGAACGCGCAACCGTAGAAGATGAACGCCGTCAGATCTGCGCCGTCTTCCACGAGCTGAAGCACGCCATGATACAGCTCAACCCCAGGGAGAAGTTTGTGAAGAAGGAAGAGCCGGAAGCCAAGTTTGACCTTATGGGCTACGCGAAGGCACACCCTCTGCAGGTGTTTGAAGAGCTGCACATCACCACCAATGATCTCGACGCCATCTCAAAAGCGCTCTGTAAGGGCCTTTTGGTCGATTTTGGATCCACAAGCCGGTCTTCAGAGCCTACTACCTTGTACGCAACTGTAAACTGGCACCGGATCCATAGCGTCATCAACACAACGAGTCACATAAAAGTGATTCTCGACAGGCCTGTAGGCGACAAAGATAACTATATCGCACCATCCGGAGCCTATATTCTTTTCTGCCACACTCTCCAGGGCGAAGACGTAGCTTTTATCATTTCCCGCTACGAGCGCGACGCACTCTATGACGAAGGCTATGCTCAAATCTGTGGTACCACCGACTAAATGCAGGCGCTATGAAAGATCTATTTACCAAACAGTGGATAACCGACAACGCCCTTCAGATTATCAGCCGTTACGAGCCGGGCGTTCTTACACTCCGCGCCCTGCATTACCAGCTCGTTTCCATCGGCATGACGAACTCCATCAACCACTATAAGCGCGTTGTGAACGCTATGATAGAGGCACGCTGGGCCGGACTTGTCAGCTTCAACACATTCTCCGACCTCGATCGCTCCATGATCGGCATCACAAAGTACGAAGAAACCGTCCTTGAAGATGAGCTCGAAAGAGCACAGGTGCAAGTGAAGCTGTGGATGAAGACCTACCACAAGAACCGCTGGGAGAATCAAGATATCTATCCCGAAGTCTTTATTGAGAAGAAAGCCCTCCAAGGCGTGTTCTCTTCCGTCTGCCGTCATTGGGACGTAGCCCTGGGCGCCTGCAAGGGGTACCCATCGCTGACGTTTCTTTACGAGGCCTCAATCAGGCTTAAGGCAGCACTACGCGACGGGAAGCAGCCCGTCATCCTGTACTTCGGCGATTATGATCCAAGCGGAGAAGACATCCCTCGTGCTATACAAGAAAATCTCTCCAAACTCGGCGTAGATGACATAGAGGTACGACGCATCGCACTCATGAAAGACCAGGTGACGGCGTGGCACTTGCCTCCCGCACCCGTGAAGGCCTCTGATTCTCGCTCCGCCTCGTGGGACGGTCTCGGACAGGTGGAACTGGACGCCGTAGAGCCCGGGAGGCTTCAGCGTTTATGTTTAGACGCCATCCTGGACGTGTTCGATGAAGACGCTTATAACGACCTCCTTTCCCAGGAAGAAGTAGAGAAAGAAGAGTTTATCCGTGTCATGAAAGAGTTTGCCGCTAACCTCTAACCACACACAACTATGGCTACCACACATCCCATCGACGCTTATGTGAAGAAGGTTTCCTTCATGCGTCACGAGCAGAAAGAGTATTTCCGAACCCGTGCCTACGAGCACCTGCAGAAGGCGAAGGCCCTGAAGAAGGAAGTGGACGCCCTCACGCTGGGCTTCATGAATGCCATCACAGAGAATGGCACCGTAATCAACACCAATCAACCCGAATAAGACTATGGCTGAAGACATCGCTATCAAACACCCCACCACACCTAAGCGCCGCGAGAACTGGCCCGACGAAGTGCCCGTGAACAGCCGGGCCCTGCAAGTGCTCTGCTTCAATAAGTGGATCCCCAGAGCACAGGCCGTGTTCTGGACGGGCGGATCACCCACCTACTTCGAGAAACTGGTAGGTGAACGCTGTGTGATCCGCAGCCGGGCGGCCTCCAAGAACAGCGCACGCCGCTTATATAATCTCTGGGACTGCATTAACCACTGCGACATCCAGCGCGCCTCACGCTACACACGCGACTGGCTCCGTAACCACTAATCCCGTCACCCACAACACACGCACAAGTGAAACCATCCGACCAATACGGAATTCACATACCGCCGGGAGAAGAGATCCAGCTGGCGGAAGAGCTCGGCCTGTCGCAGCTGCTCATCGACGCGGAACACGACTATCCCGCTCCCCGATACACGCTCACGCTGCACGGGCAAGGCATCGCCCCTCTGGGGAATCTCTGCTCCATCAGCGCCGAAGCGGGCAACGGCAAGACGTGGCTCACCACTATTTTCGCTGCAGCCAGCATCACGGATAACCCGGAAGGTGTCTGTGGCATCAAACGTGTGACGCAACTCTACGGCAAGGACGGCCAGACGAAGATAGAGCCAAAGGTGCTCTATATCGACACCGAAATGGAAGAGAGCGACACGGCCCTGGTGCAGCGACGCATACACATGCTCAACGGCTGGGACACCCGGAAGAACCGCTATGACCGTCTGCGCATCCTCAACGTGCGAGGCCTCGACATGGAGCAGCGCCGGAAGACGCTCATCGCCGCCATCAAAGTGTGGCGCCCGACGGCCATCTTCATTGACGGCATCCGTGACCTCTTGCTCGACTTCAACGACATCCGGGAATCTGTAAAACTCATCACCTTCCTCACCAACAGAGCCATAGACGGCGACTGTGTGATATGGAGCGTTCTGCACTTCAATCCCGGCACAGAGAAGCAGCGCGGCAACCTGGGCACAGAATCCGTGAATAAAGTGTCGAATGCCTTTAAGGTGGTTCGCGTGAAGCAGCAGAACGGAGAGATCTACTATGAGGTGGATCAGAACAAAGAGCGCCACAAGGGCTCCGACGGCTTCCGCTTCCGCATCAACGACGCCATAGCAGATCCAAACCACACCGACAAGGACGGACGGCCGCTCAGATACGGCATCCCGGAACTCTGGGACGGCCTGGAAACGAACGCGCCCAAAACACAGGAAGACCGCGACGAACAGACGCAGCTGTACGAGAACCTGAAGAAGGCCTTCAACGGCGAGCCCGCCATGAGTAAGACGGATCTGCGAAAGGCGGTAGGCGAAGTAGTGGGCAAAGGCAAGACCACCGGCGCCACCATGATCCAAAAAGCAATAACCCTCGGTATGATTGAAGTAATGACAATGAACAAGGGACGCCTTCGCCTGATCAGCGGCTGGGAACCCGCCCCGATAGAGAAAGAGTCCGCTGACAGCAAGGAATTATTCAAAGAGAACGAAGATGAAACGCCATTTTGATTTTCTTTTCTTTTTTCTTTTCTTTTTCTCCACACCTATCAGGGTGGAGGGTGCGCCACAGCCGGATTTATATATATATATAAATTCCGGCGTGGCCACACCCTCAACCCCTCTATGTGTGTACAAAAAGCGCGCAAGCGCGCCCATGTGGCAGAAGGAGGTGCAGCCATGAGTGAGAACTACGATCCCGCGCGCGCGCCGCATCTGGCGAAGTGGGGAGAGCGTGTCCGGCTGGGCATCCTCAACGAGCCCTGTCCGGGGTGCGGAAAGCCCAAGTGCTTCAAGCCCTACCTCACGCCCGACGGGCAGATCATCGACATGAAGGTGGGCCGTTGCGACCACGAGAGTTCGTGCGGATATCACGTCACGCCCTCGGAGTGGAAGAAGAACGGCGGCACCATCCCGGAGTGGGACGAAGAGAAGGTCAAGGAGTGGGCCCGGAAGAACCCGACGGAACGGATGGAGATCCCCTTCTCCATGGTGACGGCCCGAAACGACGCCCAAAACAACGTGCTCCTGCGCTACCTCTTCACCGTGTTTCCCAAGGATGCGCTCATCGCCTCCGCCACCCGACTCTTCATCGGCACCACGCAGCCAAAAGGCGACACCATCTTTTGGCTCATCGACGAAAGGGGCAAGGTGCGCAGCGGCAAGGTGATGCGATACAACCCAGACGGCCACCGGTGGAAGGACGAAGACGGCAAGGGCCGCATAAACTGGATCCACTCAATGCTGTGGAAGCACAATCGCTACGCCAAGTGCGATCCCGACCGCTACCAATTCGAAGGCTGTCTGTTCGGCCTGCATCAGCTCGGCATCCCCAAGTACGAAGGCCGGGAAGTGCACATCGTGGAGAGCGAGAAGACCGCCCTCGTTGGCACCACGGTCTTCCCTCAGTTCCTCTGGATGGCGACAGGCGGACTGGCCAACCTCAACGTAATGCGCCTGAAGCCCGTCATGGATCAGGGCCGCACCATCCAACTGCACCCGGATAAAGACGGCGCGACAAAGTGGGCAGCACAGCTCAACACCATCCAGGAGTCATGCGGCTACGAGAACATCTACATCTCGCCGGTCATGGAAGAATACTGGACGGAGGCCGACGGGAGCCATGCAGATCTCTGCGACGTGCTCATAAGGCTGGCCCTGGAGCACAAGCGCACGCCCGTCTCGGAAGTGCTGGCCTCCATGAAGGCGCAGAACCCGACGCTCGAAACCCTCATACAAACCTTCAATCTTATCCCCACAGACAATGAGTAAGCATCAATCCATCAACACAAAGACGGAATCCGAGATAGGCAATGCCTTCGAAACCGCCTGCAACGCCATAGGCCTTTCGAGCTACGAGGTGTTGAAGCGCATGATCATCTCGTTCCTCCGGAACTCCAACGCGCAGATTTCCCTCAGCCCGGCCATGAGGAACGTCATCCAGGACTTCGGCCGATACGCAGACGACAGCGTGAAGCTCATCATGGGACACGACGCCATGGTGACGCGCGCCATATACATCGTGAAGGATAAGAAGGAAAGACCCGTGGCCATCATGACCAACGACATCTCCGAATCCTCAGATCGCGTGGACGTGAACATCCACCACATCGCAGAGGCCATCATGAAGGTGTGCTTCCCCGACATCTACCGTCATCTGCAGGAACTGCAGGAGCGCTTCGGCACCCCGAATATGGCAGCGACCATCCGGCAGCTTATAGACCAGAGCTCCGACGACATGATCTCTGCCGACATCGCAGACCTCTTCAGCGACAACGAGCGCACGGAATCCGGAGAGCAGATCTACGGCCGTGAGCTGTGCGTGCAGAAAAAGCGGCGCGACATGGAGCAGGTGACGCGAAAGACGACAACAACGCAGCTCGACCTGTTCGAAGACCAGGTGCTGGGCGCCATCTTCTCCCGCGACAACGAAGACAACGAAGGAAAGGAGGAAGAAGCATGAACTACTACGCACGCAGACGGACAGATCCGGACTACAATAAGATCATGAGCGGCGTCATCACCGGCCCGAACGGCGAGAAGTGGCCGAAGTTCGCCCGGCTCTATCGCCTGGAGCATCAGGTGTGCGAGGAATGCGGCCGGGCAGAAATGCCGGGCATCAAAGCCTCGAAGCTGTCCGTACACCACAAGCGGCCCATCTCCAGCTTCAGCAACCTGGAAGAGAAACGGCGCTGGGCCTTCGCTCCCGAGAACCTGCAAGTCTTATGTAAGACCTGCCATGACCGCGCCCATAAGGCCTTGGGCTCCTATGACAAAGCCACACCGAAGCAGCACGCGGCCAACGTGAACGAAGGATTTCTGCAAAAATTTCTCAATCCCGTTTTTAGGAGGCCGGGGGAGGTCGAGAATCCCAAATCACCTGTTGAAATTCTGTGACGTGAGCGGCCCAGAGTCGGAGGTCTTTTTTCGTGGCTTTCTGTAAGTTAAGCACAAAAACCGACAAAGAACCCCAAACCGGGAAAAAGGAACCAAAAGACACGAAAAACGCCGTAAAGTAGAGAACAATAATTTACACACCTATAAGTGAAGATATGTTTCTGATACCCATCTACATGCAACAAGAGAGGCCGAAGTTGTGCAAAGGATGTAATCTCTGCGTCAAGAGGCCCGCGTCCGAGGTGCCGCACGGCAGCAAGTTCACTCATTTTTGCCTCATGCTCGACAAGCCCATGAGCGGCCGGAGCCTCATAGCTGAGGATAAACAGTACAAGGTGCGCTGTAAGCCCAACGAGTACCGAAAGCAATACTGCCGCTATAACGGCGAATGGCCCACCTGCAAGGAAGAGATCGAGAAATATAACATCCGTCAGGCGCTGCTTCCCCTCTGAGGCGTGCGACACCGCATCCCGCCACTTGCAGCATCACATCCCGGCAAGTTTTAGACCGTATTCAAACAAACTCATAACCTACACAAAACCATGGCAAGAAAAACCACCAACACCATCCGGAAGGCGGCGCAGCGCGAGCCCAGCCAGACACGCTTCCACGTGCGCACCCAGAGGGCCAAGGAATTCTTCACCTTCATGCTCGACCGCTGGGGCCTGACATGGAGCCTGACCGTGGCCAACGTGCCCGAAGGCCGATTCTACATCTTCCATGTGCTCGACATCTCCATCCAGAAGCGCGACACGCTGGATTTCGTCATTGAGTTTTTCGACCGGGAGCAGCCCGCAAAATGAACCGCTAAACACACACGCACAATGAGAAAGAGTAAGGACACTACCACCGCTGCAGAGGCCAAGCCAAAGCGCGGGTACAAGACGAAGCCCAAGGATAAACAGCCATCGCAGGCCGGGCGCTACGTCATCGTCGGCACGAAGATCCTGCCGAAAGATTACTTCCTGTTGAAGCGCGCGGCCACTCACAAGGGGCAGACCATCTACCGCTTCCTGAGTCGGCTCATCCTGGACGCCATCGCCGAAGAGCGTAAGTTCTGCGAAGAGAACGGCATCAGGCCCGGTCTTCGCGGGCGGCGGCCGAAGGGCTTCAAGTTCAGGCACGAACCGCAGCAGCTCGAATTCAGTTTTGACTAAAAAGTCCGTGAGGATATCTGTTAATAATCTGTTCAAACAAATTATTTCTTTCCATTGCCGCCAAGCCCAACCGGGGGTATGCCAGGCAGCACCGTACACGGGAACTGGCGGCATTTTTGTTAAACACTTAAAATCAAAGAAAATGGAACCACATGTAGAAAGGATGCTCGTTGAGCACAAAGAACTGAAACAGAAGGTCGAGAAACTGGACGCCTTCATCGGTACCAACCCCATCTTCAAAAGTCTCAGCGAAGAGGAACAGCGCGATATGCGTCTGCAGTTCCGTGCCATGATGATATATCTCGACGTCCTCATGACGCGCATACGGAGAGCCTGCCCCATCGCAGAAATCAAATCGTTCACCTCCGAGCAATGAGCGACGACCGCGACCGAACCTATTGTCGCGAGCACTGCAGAGGTTTCCAGGAGACCGGCGGTCTCTGCTTTGCAGACGGCGAGTGTGCCGAATACACCAAACACACACACTATGAAGATCAAAACTGAACTCATAATCCGAAAACCGGACGACTCTGGATGGGACGATATGTTCTACTTCGAAGGAGCAATCCCCAACCTGTCAATAGGAGCCCTACTGGATATCGGAACCTCATACTACAAAGTGCTCTTCATCCAGACACAACTTAAATCCACCGGCATCACACAAATAGTGGCCATAAAGAAACTCCGAGACAAAAATGAAGATATTTGAAAAAGAAGGCTTTACGTTCATCGTCTATGAGGTAGAGAAATATACGAGCTTCGACCTTCTCGAATTCATCCGCACGAAGCTCAAAGAGGCCGTAGAACGGCGAACAAAGAACGAAGAACGAAAGACATACACACATGGACAGGCTCATTAAATTTGAAACCAAAACAACAAGCGCAGCCATAGCAAACGAAACCCTCGGAGTGGTCATTGAGGCAAGGGTGCGCGAGAAGATATGGCAGGACGTCAGCAAGATAGTCCACGAGCTGATAGACAACCCCATCAGGGGAGTGGCAACGCGCAAGAAGTTGAAGGCCGCCGGAATCACCTCCCTTATCTATAAGCTAAAAGGCACGCCAAGCATGGACGTCACGCCCAAAGAAAACGCCGTCGGCCTCAGACTTGAATTCAACTTTGAGTATTTCGGCGTCCGCCAGGGCGACACCTTCATCAACCAAAACGGCGCCCATATCGACGTCTTTGCCCTGCGTCACCCCTGCACCGAGATAAAGCTCGACAAATGCTACTTAACCCCTCCACTATGACAGAAGAACAACTTAAAAGAGCACAAATACTCAGATTCGACATCGACAGCATCAATGACGACCTTAACACTCTCAGAGATGCCAAGGCAGTAACAACAACCACCGGCACCTATTTTTTTACCCTGCCCTCCAAGAAATCTGTTCCAACCGACAGAAAGACAATGGACGCCATCATCGACCTGATCGAACGTTACTATAAGAGCACGCTCGCAGCGCTGGAGAAAGAATTTGAAGAACTCTAACCAACCATTAAACAACACACGCACTATGACAAGGAAAGATTTTATTTTTCAGGCTTGTATTCACAGGCTTTCCACAGGCCAGTACATCGGCGCCGCCATCGGAAAAACCAATGATATCGTGTCCGAAGCAGTAGAGTTGGCCAACATATTAGAGAAGCGCGGATATCACTTCGAAAAAGAACAGCCAGAGACGAACGAGCTTCGGACGGCGGACGTCCCAAGCCTCTCGGGGAGCACCGTCACACTTGTTCTCGGAGACCTACGAAAGAAGCTTATCTCCGATGCCACACCCGCGAGCCCTATCCTTGCGTTTCTCTGCGTTCCACTGGTAGCGGATTGGCTACCGGAGCTCCACGATATGGCCTACAAGGATTACTTCGATGAAGTAACAATAGGAACAAACGGACGCTCCATAGAGGTCGTGCTCAACACGAACCCCAACCAGGGACTTACAAAACAGGAGAAGACGTTTAGCAACGTCGGAGAGGATAAAAGACTTCTCCTTCTGTCGGAGAACGAAGGCGCCATCCTTGTGCTCAGTTCCGACGAATTCCAAAAGCTCTATTGCGCCGGGAAGATTATGTTCACAGAAGCTCCGTTATGGTAAAATTCATAAACCCTATAAAACTATAAAACTATGACAGAAATTTATTGGATCACGAGGCTGGGCGTACTGGAAAAGGCCTGTGAAATCCTCGCAACCCTCAGTGGCTTCGCGCTTATTATTGCGGGCGTGATTGTTATTTGTGCCGACAAAGAAGATGACGCTGAGATATGGCGCCCAGCAGTTAAGGCGGCAAAGGTGTCGGGCATCGTGTTTTTTATCACCCTCATAGGGGCGTTTTTCATCCCCAACAAGCGCGACCTCATGCTCATCTACGGCGTTGGCGGCATGATTGATTATGTGAAGCAGAACCCCACGGCACAACGTCTGCCCGACAAGGCCATTAAGGCCCTGGACGCCTGGCTGGAGGAAAAGCAAGAATGAACAGAGACAGAACTTATTGCCGTGAGCACTGCAGAGGCTTCCAGGAGACCGGCGGTCTCTGCTTTGCAGACGGCGAATGTGAAGAATACACCAAAAACACACACACTATGATTGTTATCAGCACAGCAAACACGAAGCACCTGGTGAACGAGAACACGATTGAGAGCGTCACCTTTGATAGTGAACAACACACCGCGACCATCACGCGCCCTCAACTGGAGCCCGGACACCTTTCTACACAAACTATCCCAGACGTTGAATATATCCGCACACTTGGAGAGAACGAAAGAGTGTCCTGGAACAACTCCGAACTGAAGAGAACCTATGAACTTGCTACCCACTATTGTAACAAAGCGAACGCTTACATGGATGCGTTCGACAGGCTACGCAAAGACGCCTCCGACAAGATCTGCAGGGCGCTTAAATACCTTCCACGCGAAAACAACCCCGAGGCCTACGATTATCTTTCCGGGATCGTAGACGGTATAGACCAAGGAGAATACAACCCCGACCTTCCACTAAAACCGCAACAGATATGATCAATAACACGCGCCCTATAACCGCCTACGATTTAGAAATCCTCGAATTCATCCGCGCGAAATTCAAAGAGGCCGTAGAACAACGAATAAAGAACCAACAAAAACCACACGCACTATGACACAAACGAATTCATCCACAGGGGCATTTTGGCCGTTATCGCCAACGACAAGAGCGTCCTTCGCGCAACAAGAGGAATATGAGAACTCCAGGTAGAGCGACTTAACGACTATGCGGACATCCTGCAAGAAAAGGGCTACGTCTTTGCCATGGAGGGCACCATCGACGACCTACAGGAAGTTAAAGAGCAGCTGGCACTATCAGAGGCGTTTTCTAATCGGTACGGCAAGGCGGTCGATATCTGTTCCGGCGCCCTTTACGACCTCGACTTAGCCGTGATTGAAAACACGAAGAAAAATCCTGTTATCAAAGGAAAGCTCAGACGGATCATCAAAAAGGCACAGGTAGATATCTGCGCCGTGCTGTCCGGAGCACAACCAGAAACCGAATGACACGCGACATCATCAAACATCATCAAACCTATAAAAACCAACAACTATGAAGAAAATGAATCGTAAAGAAATCGTAGAGAAAGTAATTGGCTGCATCGTCAAAGTGACCGGCGAGAACGACATCCAGCCGGACAATGAAGACATCCACCTGACGAATGATCTGGAGATCGACAGCCTGGATCAAGTGGAGATTACCATGGAAGTAGAGCAGGCGTTCGGCATCAGCATTGAAGACGACGAAATCCGGGGCTTCAACACCGTGGCCGACATCGTGAACCTCGTTGAACGCAAACTGGAGGACTGAGCCATGAGACACTGGACTTGGACGCACACCATCGTCGTCATTATTGAACTCATCCTGTTTGCCGGGATAATCTTCATGCTCTGCAGCTGCAGCAGCTCCAAGCGACTCACCGCGACAGACACCAGCGCCCATCAGGCGCACGTCTCCCAGGTGGACTCAGGATCCACAGTGGCCGCACGCGACTCATCCGGCATCTCCGTCTCCAACACCCACACGGAGACGGACACGGAGACCAGCGACACGGAGCGCATCGTGGAACGCGACTCGACCATCATCTACGAGCACGCAGACGGCACGCGCGACGTGGAGCGCCATCACTCCCGCACGCGCACCACAGAGAAGGGAAAGCGCACGGCGCAGACGCAAACAGAAGATAAGCAGGACACCACGACAGTCACGGCCTCCAATCAGGAGCGCCGTGGCTCTGTGCATCGCGCGGACAGCACTTCGAGCGTCACACACACGGAGGCCCGCAAAGAGAAGAAGAGCAGCTGGCCCGCATGGATATCCGGACTGGCACTCATCGGCGTGCTCGCCGCCTGCATCCTGTTCCCCTGGTATTTCACACGCAAAAACTGAGCACTATGGCATACGGAGAGTTACACACGGGCTACAACGGCCCGAGAAAGAGCAAGTTTGGCATCGTCGGCCAATACTACCCCAATCTCACGGAAGACGGCATGGTGATCCGTAAGGGCAGTCACGGCCCGAAAGAGCAGCGCCCCAGGGCAGACGGGACGTCCTTCGTGGAGACGCTGTATGTCGCAGAGTCACCACTGGGCCACCGGTACGCAGCAAGGACGGCGAAGGGCCTGGGAGAGCTGGTAGGCGTTCCGGCGCCCTTCGTCTATGACTACATCAAGCGAGGCACCACCCTGTCACGCGGACGTCTGGCAGGTTACAAGTTCTACAAAGAGAGCAAGAGCGATGAGACTGCCACCGACCAAACTGGAAGATCTTCGTGAGAGGCTGAGGAAGGCCGGGCTCTACAATGAGCGCAACGAGCCTCTGATCAAAGTGGCCGTCATGCAGGAGTGCCTGGTAGAGCAGGCGCGCGCTGAATTTGAGCACCAGAACATCAACCTGACGCACAAGAATACGGCTGGCTTCATGGTGCCGAAACGCAATCCGGCCGCGGACTTCTACAAGGAAGCGCTCAACAATCTCGCCCGCACGCTCGCCTATCTGGGCCTGGGCAACAAGACCGAAATGCCCTCAGAGAAAGAGAATAAGAAGGCGCTCGCCCTGCTCGACGAACTGATGAGCTGACGGGGAACCAAAAACCCGCAAAGTGTCCGATAAGTAGAACCATACGCAAAACGGACACATGAAAACGCTTGACGAACTCCGCGAGCTCAAAGACTACGCGCTGGAAGAGATCCGAATAGGACTCCCCTACATGCCGGAGGTCATAGACCAGACGGACGAAAGAATCAGACAATACCTTCAGGGCATCATCGACGAAGGCCCCGACCTGCACAACCTCTACGAAGTGCTGGCCGGGCGCCGTTTTTTGGAACTGGCCCACCGGTACGAATGGAAGCCGGAGCCGGTGCAAAAGTTCATCAAACTCTTTGAGACGCTGAAGCTCTCCGGACTCAACGGCCGGCAATCGTACAAGCTGACGCCGATACAGACGTTCCAGTTCGCCCACATCTACGGCTTCCACAAGCCGGACGGCCGGAGGCTGGTGCGACAGGTCATCCTGTTCATGCCGCGTAAGTTCTCGAAGACTACCGGCATCGCCGTCCCCGTTCTCAATGACTTCCTCAACGGCCCGGCCAATTCTCAGGCCTACATCGCCGCCAACTCGGCCGACCAGAGCTCCCTGGTCTTTAACGAGGTAAAGAAATTCGTGCGGCAGCTGGATCCTAACGGCGTCGAAATCCGGAGCAACTCGAAGGGCATCTACTGGAAGGATGACAACAGCAGGAGCCGTGAGGCCTACATCGAGCACCTGACGGCCGGAGGGCGCACGAAGGACGGTCTGAACGCAAACATCGTCGTCTTCGACGAATACGCAGCAGCGCGCTATGTGCGCGGGCGCTCGGAGGGCGCAGATCTGCTCAACGTGCTCACATCGTCTATGGGTACCAGACCGGAGCCCCTGACCATCATCATCACCACGGCCTCGAAGGTCATAGACGGCCCATTTGAAAATATGCTGCGAGGCGTGAAGGCAGCGCTCACCGGAGAAGAAGAGGATATCGACTGGCGCTTTGCCCACCTGTGCTGTCCGGATCCGTGGGACTTGGAGACAGAGGACTACGTTGCCGACGAAAAAGTGTGGCGCAAATGCAATCCGCATATCGGCGTCACCGTGCAGCCGGACTTCTACGCCCTGGAATACTCTGAGGCTAAATCCGATCCGGAGAAGATGAAGGAGTTCAAAACGAAGTACCTCAACGTCTTCACCACGGAAAAAGCGAAGGACTGGATCAAGGAGCGCGGCATCCGGCGGCTGATGGGCACGCGCCGCGTCTATGACCTGAACCCCAGGGAGTGGCTGTGTTGGATAGGCTGCGACTTCTCCAAGGGCGACGACCTCTGCGTCATGACCTACAACTGCTACAACCCGCGCGAGAAGCGTTTCTTTTGGGACGCTTGTGCCTGGATCGCCGAAGACAAAATGAAGCAGCACACGCTGTGCGCCCTGTATGAGAAGTGGGTGGCGGCCGGAGTGCTTCACGTTTGCCCGGGAAGCATCATCAACGAAGCAGATGTCCTGACTGAGCTCGACCGCGTGAGCTCTCACGTCAATATCTACAGCATAGGCTACGATGCCTACGACAGCATGCGCTTCATCAACCTCTTCCGGGCCTGGATTGTGGATAGGCTCTCGGGACGTCTGCACGGCAAGGCGCTCGACGAAGCTCTAAGGAAAGCCATCGTGCCCGTGAGCCAGACGTGGGCCTCGTTCAACGCGAGCACGCAGACCATGTACGACCTGGTGTATTGGCCGGAGCAGGTGCTGGAAATCGCCGACAACGAGATGATACCGTTCAACTTTGCCTCTGCTGTGCTGAAAGAGGATGAGATGGGCAACTGCAAGCCCGTGAAGCTTTCACCCACGAGCAGCAAAATAGACATCGTTATCGGGCTCCTGATGGGCATCATCCAACAGAACACCTGGGACGTCTTCGCCCCCCAGGGAACCACGAAGCGGTAAAACGCCGGATAGGTAGAGACAATAACAAAAAACGCATATCGATATGGGATTTTTCAATTTCAGGAAACAGAGCAAGCGCGAGAAGCCGACAGAGGCGCCTTCCGAAGGGAAGAGCGTGAACACCGGCTCCCGGATATACACTGTGCACGGCCTGGCAGAATCGGAGCGGATAGGCGCTGCATTTCATGCCATGCGCCTACGTGCAGACGCTCTGGCAGTGAGCAAGCTCTCCTTTCAGCGCTGGAACGCTGCCGGGAGAGTGTGGGAGGAATGGAACGAAGGGCCTCACAGCGGCCAATGGCGCCGCCTGAACTGGATGATGCAGGTGAAGCCCAACCGCTGGCAGAACGCCACGCAGATGTGGCAGCTGCTCTCATGGATGAGCGACGGCCTGGGCAACGCCGGACTCTATCTCAGACGCTCACCCCTCGACGGCGAAGTGCTGGAGATGGAGCCGTGCACCTTTCAGACCGTGACGACGGGCACCTCGGATGTGCGCTACATCGTACAGCCCGTCTTCATGGCCACAAGCTTCGAGACGGCGCCGGACAACGTGATTCTGCTCAATCAGCCCGCATCGACGCGCAACGACCTGCGCGCCGCTTCGCTCGTGGATGTGGCCCGCTCGGCGCTCACGCGCTATGCCACAGCCTCCGGCCTGGTGCTCTCCATGGCGGGCAAGGGCAACCAAAAGCGCTTCATTGTGAAGCAGGAGACAAGCACCGGCTACAGCGGCATGAACGGCTATGCCGACGAAGAAGTGAAGAAAGGCGTGGAGAATCTGAATGAGCAATACCGCACGGATGCAGACTTCATCTTTGACGAATTTGCGACGCAGCTCACGGAGATCTCCCAGAGCTTCCAGGATGTCGTCTCTCCCACTCTGCTTGTGCGGGCGCAGGAAGTGGAAGAAATCGGACGTTGCTTCGGTGTGCCCGGTCCGCTGATGTTCGCCACCAGCAACGCCGTCTATAAGAGCACAGATGACGCCTACAAGCTCTTCCAGAACATCACACTGGAGCCCAGGCTGATGAGTATTGAGGACGAGTTTGCCAGCAAAATCCTGAGCGAGGACCTCTATGGGCTCTGCCGGTTCCACTTCGAGCGTCACGCCATGTGCCTCGAAGGCGATAAAGCCAAGGCGGAGACGCGCAAAATCTATGTGGACGCCGGCATCATGTCTGCCGACGAAGTGCGCGAACAGCTCAACTTGCCGAAGGGCGCACCACAGCGCCCAGCACCGGCACCCGTGAACAACCCAAAATAAGGAGGAGTAACTATGGAAATCGTCAGCATCGAATTACTGAGACAGCATCTCCGCATGGAGCCGGACGAGACGGAACAGGACGCCCTGCTCGAAGAATACATTCGGGGCGCCGCTGGTCTCATCGAAGAGCATTGCAACACCACCTTCGACTGCATCATCAAGCAGTACGGCGAAGTGCCGTCGCAACTGAAAGTCGCCGTCATGCAGATTGCCGCACACTGGTACCGCCATCCGGAAGCAGCCACACAAGCCACCTTGAGCATGTGTCCTGCCGCCACCGTGGCCATCATTAACAAATTCAAGAAATCTCTCTCCAATGCTTGACAAAGGATTACTTACAGAGCGCATCAAGGTCTTCCCTCCGGTCATGGTCGAAAGCGAGTACGGCGGACAGGGCCGTGTCACCTACCCGGAGAACCGTGCCCGGAAGATGTGGGCTATGGTCACCTTCCAGCGTGGCGCCAGAGCCTTCCAGAGCGGCGCCGTGCTCCTGCAGAAGCTCATCCTGGTACGTTCGGCCCGCCATAGCTTCCTGTCCGACCGCTGTCAGCTGGAATGGCAGGGCGAGAGATTTAAGATCGTGGAGTTCGTGGAGGTGAAGCACGAAGATTACGTCTCCATGAAGTGTGAGAAACTGACCAACGAATAGAAAGCGCAATGGGCACTATCCCCTCCACAGTAGTCATGGAAGGCGCCGAGCAGGTCACGGCCGCCCTGGATCGCCTGAGAAGCTATCGCCTCATGGGCGAGAAGCAGCTGAGGAAGATCATCCAGAGTCATGTCCGCACCATCCGGCGCCATATCTCCGAGCAGGCGGGTGCAAACATGAAGACGGACACGCGAAAGGCCAAGCAGGCCGTGAGGTCTATGATCTACAAAAGCATGATCGGCTTCAACGTGAACCTGTTCGGCAAGAGACGCGGAGGCAAGTCAGGCGGGAGTGTCATGGTGCAAATGGCCGGAGATCACACGGGACGTGGCGGCAACCGCAGACGCCGTTCTCCCAGAACCAACGCCGTAGATAGCTACCAGGGCAGCGACCGTGACTTCATTCTTCGCTGGATTGAGACCGGCACATCAGACCGACGCATCCCCTTCACCAAAAACGAACGGCGCAAAGCTGACCGGTGGAACAAGAGCCCAAACACGGGCAACCGTGGCAAGATTACCGCACGGCCCTTCTTCGAGCGCGCAGCACAGACAGCCATCGTAAACGAAATGGCTTCCATCCGTGAAGACATCATGACGCTCATAAACGAAGTCTGGGAGAAGACGGAGCCCTAACAAGGAACCACAAGACACAAAAACATCCGATAAGTAGAACACTCATTCATAACAAGGACTATGAACACAAAAAAGACTATCCTCTTCACTCTCGGCTCACTCGCAGTCCGCGAGAAGCGCGAGGGCGAAGAGTCGAACGAGATGGTGATTGAAGGCAAGGCCATCGTCTTCAACAAACCCGCCGTACTCTGGGACGGCAAGTACTATAAAGAAATCGAGAGCGTGTCACCTACGGCTATCACCTCCGACTTCCTTTTGAAGCAGGACGTGAAGCTCAACCTTCTTCACGAGCGCCGCGACACTCTGGCCCGCTGCAAGCAGGGCAAGGGCACGCTCACGCTCGACCTGAAGCCCGACGGCCTCTATTTCGTGGTGACTCTGCCTGACTGCGACCTGGGCCACCGTTGCTACGAGTTGGTAAAGAACGGCACCTACACAGGCTGCAGCTACGAATTCTATCCCGACCAGTACACGGAGAAAGTGGAGACGTTGGCCGACGGCCGAGAGCAGACTACCATCGTTCACGAGAAGTTCGCATCGCTCGACGCACTCACTATCGCCATGGATCCCGTGTACGAAACGACCTCTGTCTCTCTGCGCGAGCTGCAGGAGCGTGAAGGGAAGAAGGCGTCCGAGCCCACCGAACAGGAGAAGCGCGAGAAGGAGCTGAAGGAGCAGCGCGAGCTGCAGGAGCGTCGCGACCGCGAGGCCCGGGAGCGTGAAGCCTACCTGGACGCCCTCCAGTACGGCCCGAACATGTAATAAGAGTTTGTCAGTTAATATATTAACCCTAAAATCAACAAAAGATGAAACAGATTTCAGAACTCAAGAGAGAGATGATCGCCCTCAACGACCAGATGAAGGCGGAGAAGGATGAAGCCAAGCTGCGCGAGATGAAGGCTCAGTACGACGCCCTCCAGCGCGAAGTGGGCCTTGTTCAGATGGAGATCTACGAGCGTGAGCACGCCGCGAAGGCTCCCGAGAAGAGCGCCAATCAGATCTGCCGTGAGAAGCTGCTGAACCTGCAGCCCGGCCAGCAGCTCATCATCCCCCAAACCCGTGAGAGCATCGCCTACAACGGCCAGGGCGGCACCGGCAACTATCTCCAGGGCGTCACGGTCGTAGAGATGATCCCCAGCGACCGTAAGGACACCGACATCCTGGCAGCTGCAGGCGTGCCCATGACGCTCGGTGTGCGCGGCAACAAGATCCAGTGGGCCTTCGCCGGTGGCGTGGAGGCTGAGCTGAAGAACGAGCTCGACAGCGGCGCTGACCGCACGATCGACCTGGACGCCCAGACTCCCATCCAGCAGCGCATCCGTGTGCGTGTTCGCATCAGCCGTCAGGCTCTCATCAACACGGACTTCGACCTGATTGGCTACATCACGAAGTGCCTGATGGACGCCATCATGGAGAAGGTGAACTTCGCTGCAGCCAGCACCACGAAGGCTTCCGCTACCTTCTACGGCGGCTTCGCTCAGGACGCAGAGCAGGGCACCTATGGCGCAGCCAACTACGTTCCCGGCAAGCAGACCGGCACCTACACCTCCTTCACCAAGGAGACGGCCGCTGAGATGGTTTCCAAGATCGCCAAGCGCAACCTGCCTCTGGCCGGTGCCGTGTTCGTAATGGGCAGCGAGGACTTCTGGACCCTGAAGGTGACCGCCAAGGACGCCGGTAGCGGCATCATGCTCATCGGCGACGACAACAAGCTGCTGGGCGTGCCCGTCATCGAGTGCAACGCCATCAACCGTGCCACCCAGAAGGGCGCCATCGCCGGCCACAACATCGGCCTGGGCAACTTCAAGTATCTGCCCACCATGCAGCACGGCGACATCACCCTGTCTCTCGACAACAGCTCCGCTGTAGCCGCTGACACGGACGAGATCATCGCCACCGTGAACGGCTACTTCAGCATGACCATCCTGAAGGACGCTGCAGACGCCTTCGTAGTTTACACGAAGAGCAACTCCTAAACCAAAGCGGCCGGAAGGCCTTACCTTTTCACCTTTCGACCGCGTGCGTGTGGTGGGGGGCTCGGAGCAATCCGGGCCCTTACTGCATCCGGGGAACCACAAACCACCAAAACGTCCGATAAGTAGAAAAACATCGCACTATGGCATTAGTAGAGAGATTCGTCGCCGACACCGCCGCCTGGGACAAGAGCCTGAAGAACGCCGTCTTCGAGCTTAACAGAGTCACGGCTGAAGTGCAGAAGCAGGGCAAGAGCTTCGCAGCCGCCAGCAAAGAGGATATAGAATTCGCCCGGAGCCTTGGTCAGATCCAAACGAAGGCCAAGGACGTGCGCGGACAGATGAGCGAGCTCAACAGCGCACTTGTCAATATGAAGACGCGCTTCAATCAGCTTTCGGCCGCAGAGAAACAAAGCCAGTTCGGCAAGGCCCTGCAGGGCTCCATCACTCAGGTAGAGGCCCGCATGAAGGATCTAAGCTCCGCCATGCCTCAGACCACCTCTTCGCTCGGATCTCTGCGTGGCGCCGTGGATGCCCTCGGAGGCGTCTCCCTGCTCAAAATGGCTTCAGCGGCCGGAGCCGTCTCCTTGGCCCTGGAAGGCTTCAAGAAGATAGTGGCCGGAAGCCAAACGGCCACCGACGCCTACGGGCGCAGCATGGCGGCTCTGACGCGCGTCACCGACGGATTTTGGGAAAGCATCTCCCAGGGCAACCTCGACAACTTTATCCGGAACTTGGGCGACGTGGCCCGTCTGGCCAAGGAGGCCTACGACGCCATGGATCAGCTCTCTACCTTCAACGCCAGCGATATGCGCAAGCAGTCGGAATTCAACCTCCGGCGCTCAGAGCTCAGAGCCAATATCCGAAGCGGCGTGGACGTGGAGGAATCAAAGAAGGCCCTGAAGGAGCTGGAGCAGGAGGAAATGGCCTACTACAAGCGGATGGCCTCCCTGCGCAAAAACGAAGCATACAGAATGCTGAAGAGCCGCACAGGTGCAACAAACGGTCAGTGGGTAGCCAAGTATGCGGAGATGGGCGAAGGCGGACAAGCTGCAGCAGCAAGCGACGCCGCAGCCCTCAAAAAGCAGCACACGCATTACGACGTTTGGACCAACTCCTACAAATGGGACAACGAAGAGAACGAGAAACGCTACGAAGCCCTGAGAAGATTTTCCCAGATGGGCGACGAAGCCCTGAAGGAAATCCAGGACAAATATGCCTCTGCCAACCAGGCACTGGGGACCTACTTTGATAAAATCGCTTCCGATGCCCGTCTTCAGCGGGCCAGCGCAGACTCTGGTACAGGCGGTAGCGGTTCCGGGGGAAGCGCCAAGGAGTTCTCAGCTCCGAAGATCGAGACGAGAAAATTCGAAGCTGTTCCGTTGGTGGCACCACCGACGGAGAGTATGGCGCAACTGGAAGAGCAGCTGTCTATGTGGAAGCAGCGTCTCCACGAGGCTACGACCACTGCCGCCTATGAGGAAGCGCAAAACATGATCGCCAAGATCCAGGAGCAGATAGACGTGCAGCCGCTGGCCATACGCCTCGGCGTCTCTACAGAGGCTGCGCTTCAACTGAAGTCCACCATCGACGAACAGCTGTCCGGCTTGGAGTTCGAGCCCATCCCTATCACCTACGAAGTGGACGGCAAATCGCTGACAAGCCTCTCGAAGACGGCTGACGACACGAAAAAGAACTTGACCGGCGTGGCCAACGCCTTCACCGGCATAGGCGGCGCTCTGCAGCAAATTGACGATCCCGGAGCCAAAGTGGCCGGACTCATCATGTCGGCTATCGGTAACACCGCCTCGGCCTTCGGTATAGCACAAACCAGGGCTGCATCAGAAATGGGCCCCTGGGGCTGGATCGCCTTCGCCGTGACCGGCCTGGCTACCATGATCGCCACCATCGCCGGCATTAAAAGCGCCACGGCCGGAAGCTATGCCTCCGGTGGTATCGTGCCCGGCAACAGCTACCACGGCGACGCCCTGACGGCCAACGTGAACAGCGGCGAGCTCATCATGTCGGTAGCGCAGCAGGACAATGTTGCCGCCGCCATCACCGCCTCTCCCATGTCCGACGGGCTGAACATGAGCATGGAGGTGCACGGTAACAAGCTGATATCCGTAATCCGCAACGAGCTCCGAAGCTCCGGCCTGAAAGGATCCACACTCACAATAGGATAATCTATGAGCACACAAAGAACCATCATCACCAACGCCCTTCGCGTGGGCAAGGACATCAAAGCGGCCCTCACGGCCTCTGAGGAACTGAGTGCCGCTGTCGGGGCGCGCATCTGGCCCATCCTCTACGACTCGGACGGAGATCCGGAGTACCCCTACATCACCTACGGCCGCAACGCCTTCAACGTGGAGAAGGACAAAGACGGCTCTCGCGCACCTGTAGGCGTCGGTGTCACCATCGACGTGAACGCCCGCACCTACGGCGAGATCCCAGAGCTCTGCGACCTGGTGCACCTGGCCGTGACGGCCTACATCGCCTCCGGAGCGTCACCCATTCGCGACTACAAGCTTCAGGTGGGCGAAGATCAGTACATCGACGGCGATCACTGTCATTGCGTGTCGCTCACCTACACCTTCGATATTTCTTAACCCATAAAACCCAAAAAGACTATGGCACATGTAAACCATTTGAAAGGTCAGAACGTCAATCTGCTTCTCGACCTCCTTGGCAACGGCGTGCTCATGCCTGTAGCCGCCAGCACGTCCTGTGAATTCCAAGTACAGGGCCAGTCTGAGGACACTCAGGCAAAAGACGATCCCGGCAACGGCGAGTGGGCCGCGCCTTCGTTCACTTACTACGACTGGACGGCCGGCAACGAGAGCTATGTTGTGAACGTAGCCCTGCTGGCCCAGCTGCTCGACAAGGTGGTGAACGGCGACGCAAAAGTTCCCGTTCAGTTCCAGACGCCCGGCCGGTACGCCAACCAGTGCTGCTACAAGGGCACGGCCATCATCACCAGCTTTGAGATTACCGGCGCCGTGGACGAAAAAGCCACCGTGAAGATCTCCCTTGACGGCGCCTCTCCCCTGGAGCCGGGCTCGTTTGTCACCATCCAGCCCGCAGCCGAGATCCAGGAGAAGATCAGCGGCAAGGCCCTCATGGTCGCCATCAAGAGGAACAACGCCTGGGAGACCATCCTGTGCTCCACCAGCCACACACTCTCCGTGTCCGTGGAGACTGAGGACGTCCGCGACAAGGACATGAACGACAAGGCCGTACACAAGGCCGTGAAGTCTCGCTCTGTCAGCATCTCTTCGGAGAGCTTCGTTCCTGCAGAAGACAGCGCAGCTCTGGCCGATACCGGCGTGGACTTTATGATGAACGCCGTAAAGACAGGCATGCTCTGTCACGTTGCGCTCGGCTACTACCCCGGCAGCATCGGGCACGCCGTGGATGAGAACGAGAACGCAAAGCACAGCTGGGGCACGCCCGACACCGTTCTGATCGAAGGTGACTTCCGCTGCACGTCTCTCACGCCTGCCAGCGGCGAGAACCAGGAAGACTCCAAGATGTCCGCCGAGTTCTCCAGCGTAGGCATGCCCACCGTAGTCTCTCCCAACGCCGGAGAGTAACATACGCGAAGTGCCCTCGGAGACGAACGCCCGGGGGCACCCGCTTCTTTTTCTTTAACCACAAACACGCACACGCTATGACAATCACCATCGACAACAAAGAGTACCCCATGGAGATGAACGGAACTGTCGGCATCGCCATGATCGCCGACTCCCTCATGAACGGAGAGCCGACCATGACCGATATCGTCACCGAAGAGGAAGGCCCGAACGGAGAGAAGATCCAGAAGACGGGCAAGATCCCCACGAAGCGCTACCAGTACGCGCTGCTCTACGCCGTCTTCATGTCTTCCAACCGCGGCATAGAGCAAAGCATCGACCTCTACAACTTCATGCTGAAGCTCACGCACAACCAGGTCAATGAGCTGCAGCTGTGGTTCTGGAGGCGCTGGAACGAGCTGGAAGCCGTGTACGCTCCAACTGAGCAAGAGAAGGACCGGGAAGAAGAAGGTAAAAAAAAAGCCTCAATGCTCGGAAGATTTATATCCTGGCTGTCGGCCAAGGCGGCATGGATCCGGCGTATTTTCGCCGGGAGCTGACCTTCGCGGAAGCATCCCTCTACATCCAGGGCCTCGACCGGCGCAAACGGGCACCCACCTTTGCCGCCGCCTATCTGGCCAACTGCATCGGCGCCATGTTCAAGGCTAAAGGTGACGCCACACCGAAATGGCTCACGGATGATCCTCTCTTCAAGGATGACGAACAGAGCCCGGCCCACCGGCCACCGAAAGAGATAGAAGCGGCCATCCAACGGCAGACGTCAGAGGCTAACGCCTTCTTCAACCGCAAAAGGAAACCATAAACAGCTAAAGTGTACGTTAAGTAGAAACGTGCACTTTTCTGTTTTATGTGGTACGACTCCTATAAGATACAATTCAAGGATATTGATGAAGGCCTCTGGGTAATCATGATCCAGAGCAACGAGCCCCCGACGGGCCTTGTGGAACTGGTTCCCTCCGCCTCTCCCCTGGAGTGGAAGGGCAAGTCCGACGGCGCACAGGATGAGTGTCTGTTGCCCACCACCGGCACCCTGCGCCTGCTCATTGAAAACGACGAAGACGCCAGAGAGCTTCAGGTGGAACGCCTCTTGCCCAAAAAGTTCGGAGACCGGCGAGTGGTGGTTACCCGTGAAGGCGTCATCGCCTGGCAGGGCTTTCTGCTCCCGGAGACCTTCGACCAGGATTGGGTGGTCCCGACCTTCGAAATAGAGCTTACCGTTTGCGACATGGTGAGCGCCCTGCAATACGTCTATATCGACACCTCGGACACATCCCGGAACATTATACAGCTCCTGCACACAGCTTACCAGCGTGTAGGCGGAGACCTCTCCATCGGCGAGTTCCTTGTGAGCGACACGAAGCTTTATACCGGTCGCGACGGGAAGCAGACAGACCACTATTGGGGCTCCGGCAAGTTCTACCCCAGCTACTTCATAGATCCGTCCGGAGAAAAGCAGACGGCCTATCAGGATATCGTCGAAACTCTGCTTTCTCCTTACGGCCGCCTTCGCCAGATCGGGAACCGCTGGTATGTGGGCACCTCGAACGCCAGCACGGCCAACCTTTACACGCCCAATCCGGACGGCAGCGGCCACATGGACGGCGCGCAGCAGGCTCAGGTCATCATGGATATTGATGACGAAGTGGCCGGGACGAAAAATACGGAGAGCATTCTTCCCCCGCCTTCGAAGGTCACGCTGAAGTACAAGCCGGAAGACGGCACCGTGGACTACAGCGGAGACGATATTGTGAAGATGGAGTCGGACGATATCACCGGCCCCTACTCCAACGGCCCCCGTGACATGGCAGGACTCCGCTACATGGATGTCCCACCTGAGAACTTGAAGTGGCCGTTTACTTTCGACCGTCACGCATGGGTGATGGATTATGAGATACGCCACCCCAGAGGTAGTGCGGTGAACACTTTTCCCTGCTTTCCTACCGGTGCACAGCGTCTGGAGCATCGTAGCGTCGTGGACTGCACGCGCTGGTCTCAGGTGCTCGAGTTCGAGAGCGGCACATGGGCTGTAAAAAAAGGCCTGGTGCTCGGAGGGCGTCGTTACCTTTACCCTCCCAGTTACTACTACCAGCCGGGATCCGACTACGATATCTACGGAGACTTCAAGTGGGAGGTTTCTGTAGATACTCTGCGCCTGATGCGTGAACTGCTTTCCTCTTCGCAGTTCTGTCTAATGGTGAAAGCAAAATCTACCTACGCAGATCTGAACACGAGCGACGAATACTCTCCTGGCAGCAGTCTGTGTGTGCGTCCCTACTTGCAGATATACTACAGCCCGACACCCACCGGCACACCGACTCATGTACTGAGATTCACTCCAGGGAACTTGCACTGGAGCAGCTGTAACGGCTTTTTCCAACCCACTTACACTCCGGGAGTCTATATCGAAGGAGAATGCCGGGACTCGAGCCTTATTCCAGTGAAGAAATTCGAAGGCGGTATGAAGTTCGGCCTGCTAAATGGTCGCGGTTATATTTCTATCCGCGTCTATGGCGGCCAGTGGATTGACCAAAGCATGGAGAAGGATATTCTCTTTAACGGCGGGCACTATCCGCTTATTGCCACTCACACCATACTCTCGGAGCTGAACATCACCTATTCGGAGGTGGTGAGCGACGCGACACACAGGCTGTTGGAGTGGAACGCCGACATATCCTCCACAGAAGAAACCGACCTGGCCGGAGGTACGGAAGAGCTTACCCTGGACTTCAAGACGCTGGCCGGTGACGAAAATGCGGCTGAAACTTATCTTGCACCCCGCCGTGGATTTTGCGACAGCCGGAAGGCCTATATTGACTCCCCGCGTCAGCTGCTCGACCTTGGCGCCGTCAGCATGAAGAACTTCAACCTGGCAGGCTTGGCCTATCCCGCGTCCTTCAGATTCGACGGCGCGGAATACTTCCCCCTGGCCGTCGGGATGGACTGCAAGAACAACCGCGCATCACTTAAACTCATTCGCACACTATAACATGAAGAAACTCGGACAATACTTCAAGCTGGGCATCGTGGACGACGCCGGAGCATATCATGTCATCGCGTTCTCGCAGAAGGACACCTTAGAAACAAAGCTCGAAGCCATAGAAAAGAGCTCGCCCAAGACCGGACGGGCCAAGACCTATACTGCAGGCCTCACGAGCTGGGAGCTCGCGCACGACGGATTCTGGGGAAGCGCCGAGAAGGTTTTCCAGTACGAAGGTCACCTCTACACCGCCGACCAGCTGCTTCTTCTTCTGCAGCACAACGGCGTCCCCGTGCATATCCGCTACATCGAAGAAGACGGCTGGCTGCTTGTGGACGGACAGGCCCTGATATCTCAGGTCACCATCAACTCCCAGGTGGGAAGCTATGTGAAGATGACCGTGAAGCTGAAAGGATCCGGCGAACTCGAATACACGGACATCAGCAATCAGCACGGCCACTTTGTCTGCGCCTATCAAAGCGGCACGCTTACCGTCTTTGCCGCCGAAGCCCCGATATCCGACATCACCATCAAATACGACGGCACGGAGCTCGGAGAGTGGACAGTGGGCAGCGCTACGGCAGAATTCCCCTTCACCGGAGCGTTCGACGTCACGAAGCTCACGGCAGAGACCGGCGACGGCGAAGCTCTGGACGGCATCACCTTCGAAGACGCATCTCTGCTCCACCTCGTTCTTCAGTATCGCTCTGAGGTGAAAACGTCCGGAGAGACACTGTGGTACGTCCGGCCGTTCTGGTGGAGCGACTGGAACCTCTGCGACATTGCGATCCTCTACACAGGGGGCACAGCACAGACACTCCCGACGCAATATCTTCAGGACTCCGGAGCCGAAGTAAGACTCCTTCAGGATCCTGCGCAGATCCAAAGCGTGACACTTGTCGGCCCGCAGGGCCTCGACTGTGTGGATATCACCGACTCGACGGCCCGCACACTCACGCTGAAGCAGACTGTCATGGCAGGCGCTTACGGAGGCGACGTGGAAATCTCGCAGCCTCTGGCCTGTGACCTCACGATTTCTCTCCGCGACTCTTCCGGAGCCGTGCAGGCCACCGGCACGCTCACGGCGGGCTCTACGGCCGTCACGCTCACCTACCAGGAGCGCATCCAGAGCGCGAGTCAGATCCGCTTCCAGTTCCAGGATCGGGAGCAGATGGAGGCCACACCTTACGCCTTCACGCTGGCCCTGGAAGAAGACCTCGACAGCCACACGCTGCTCTACGCCTACAACAGCACGAAGCACAAGATGACCGTGTGCTGTCCGGATCAGAAGTGGCCGGTGAAGATCTACAGCGGAAACACGCTGCTCTTCGAAGGCATGTGCCGCACGCCTCAGACCTTCACCTGCAACGCCGGAAGCAACCTCTCCACAGAGCGCGGCGACTACACCTTCAGCAACCAGACGAACGTGGACTGCTGGCGCATTGGTAGCAATTTCGTCTTCACGAAGACGCTGCTTTTCCCCGCCTACCTCACACTCCAAGGCACACGCACCGGCCAGGCGGTACCCATCCTCACAACACCGGAAGACGAAGTGACCATGACCACCGTAGCCGACGGTGCAGAGATGGATTCGGACGCCGTGCAGAAGTTCACCTTCAGAGGCATCATCGGAAGCAGCAGCTATCAGATATCCTGCTTCGCCACCGACAACGGAGACGACACAGTGAACGTCCGCGTGGCCCTCACCAACATCCTCGGAGAGACAGCGACACTCCCGGTGGCCGTCTATGTTGAGTTTGGCGACACGCTCCCTCTTCAGATAGAGATCCCGGCCGAGAGTTCCGGCGCAACAAAAGTCATGACGAAAGACGTGCTCTGGATGACGCCGGAGGCTCACGCTTCAAACTCCTGGGCCATGAGCGACCAGCTGAGATTCACCTGCTACGAGCTTGTGGACGTCACGCCGACACACTACTACTATTACCCCGTTTGCACTCTCAGCGGCAAGAACTACGCCGATATCGGCTACTACCAGACCAGTCACGGCACCATCCGCTTCAGGCCTTCGACCTTCCCGGCCGTAACGGATAGCAGGGAAGTGGCAGAAATCCCAGCACAATTCTCGATTGCCAACCACATGACCACCTACAGCGGGAGCATGGTCACCCCTATAGTGTCTGTCATTTCCGGCCCACTGTCGCAAAGCGTAGAGCCTATTCTTGCACCTGATCCCACGCTCTTGCTTATGTACCATGACGGAGGCGAAGCCAATATCAAGGTCATCAACGAGCACCAGCACATCTCTTCTCGATTATCCGCCATCGGTGACGTGCTGACATGGATGCGTGTGCGCGTATATCGCAGCACCTATGCCGGAAGCCCCGTCTATAACGCCGTGAACCTCTACAACCCAAGCCAGACGGCCGGAGGTCTTCGCCCCGGAGACTCTTCCACCAAAGCAGGCGGCAGCGTAGGCATCTACACCGGCAATACCACGGTACCCAGCACCGAAAGCAACGGCGTGCTGGAATTCGCCGAGACTGAGAACGGTACCGCCATCAGCGCCACCTGTCTCTCGCAGTACGTTTACGTCAAATCCACCACAGACGCAGACTTCATGCGCACGGATTAACCAGGGAACCATAAAACACGAAAACGAACGATTGGTAGAGATACATCTATCAATCGTTTTTAATTCTTGCAATATGAGAAAAATCAGAATCGGAAAAAGCCTCGCCATAGCCTGGCCAATCCTCACCAACGGAGAGCGGAAGGAACTTGCCGGACGCGACCTCACCCTGTCGATGACAACGCCGGAAGGCAATGAGGTGGAGCTGGAGATTGAGCGCACAGAAGGACACATCCTGTACGCTCACGTCGCCCCGGATGTGCAGACAATCGTCGGAGTCTATCGTCTCACACTGACCGAAAACGCCGGCAGCGCAGATACACAGTCCAAGGTGGACCACGTCGGCGCATTCCGTCTGACGGAGACCACAGCAACGGAAGACCCCGGCAACAGCGATGACATCGCTGCCGCCGAAGTGTTGCTGGGGAGCGGCTGGCTGGCAGTCGGTACGCAGAGCAAAGCGGCAGAAATCAACGGAGCCAACTCTGTCTCCATCGAGGGCGGCCAGGACACGGAGGTGGTCACTGTCACCCAGGGAGAACAGACGACGATTTTTATCACTGCCAAACCGGGCAAAGACGGAGAGGTCGGCCCGATGGGACCCACCGGGCCGCAGGGCCCGCAAGGAGAACGCGGCACAGGACTCCATAGGGGCGAGTTTAACGCCGGGAACATCACAGAAGAGGGCTGGTACGACAGCATCACGTCCGGACGTCCGGAAGGCTCGGAGAGCGATGAAAAGTATGTCCTGTACCATTCAAGTAACGGTGGCCAGGTTTGCTTCTCTCGCAGAAACAGCGGCAAGGCATACAGCCGTCTTGGCAAAGAACACCCTTGGGTGCCTATCACTCACGACGATTACACCCTGCAGCAGAGTGCGGCAGCGGCCCTCCTTCACTATTCGGTGAACGAAGAGATTGCATACAACGAGTGGACGGCCAACGTCAGCGCCGGATTCGGCACGGATTCCAACACCCGATTGGCAGAGGTCTATGCCGGCAACGGATGCGAGAACAAAGTCATTGACGTGTACAAGACCGTCTTCCTGCGCCCGAACGACATCATCAAGGTGCGCGCCATCTATCGCCGTGGCTTCTCGTGGGAGGGCGTGGATAACTACCCCTATGACAGCGACGCCTACATCTACGTAAGCGACCAGACTGCCGCAGGACACGACCTCGCTCACCTCAAGAGCGACTTCGTGAAGGTGAAAAGCCTGGGAAGCCTCGGGTTCCCGTTCACCGAAGAGCAGAAGCAGTGGCAGGATCTTGCCTTTATTCGTGACATCCTCTTCCGGAGCGATACGGAATACGGCTGGCACTATATCAAGGTCAACGTGCCCGTTTCCGGTAACTACTACCTGCACATTGCCGGCAACTTCTCCAGCAACGCCTCCTGGATTGCGTTCGGTGACGGTGAGGTGCTGACGGGCGGAAGTGTTCCGGAGAGTGCCTTGGCAGAGAGCGTGAGGACCCTGCTTCACAGCATATACTTCGCTGACATCGACGTTCAAAACATTGTCAACGGAGAAATTACCGGTAATTTGAAGACCGCTTTTGTCAACCTGCGCAACGCAGCTTATCAGGATAGAACGAAGCTTATTGCCCTGAAAGGTGGCGATACAAGTGTCATAGCTAATATCATTTCTTACGGCAGCACTTTCATGATGACGTTCTTTTACAACGGCAAGCACTACTATATAACTGCAGATCTCAGCAATACGACGTGGACGGCCTCCATCACCGAATACTACGTGAAGCCCTCCGGCGGCATTTCCAAAACGGATTTGTCCCAAACGGTAAAGACGTCTCTCAACAAGGCCGACTCCGCACTGCAAGAGCACCAGCCCCTCTTCCCGTCTGACCCGCAGGACAGTGCGGATGCCAATGAGTTGTCCGTGACTGGCTTCCGTGGCTATGTGAACGTCAATATTCCCTCCGACGCTGCAGGCTGGGGCTCAATGTCTATCCGTCGCGCTACAACGCCGGACGGTAACGGCCTCATTTCCGTTGAGCAGACCTTCTACGGCCGGAGCAACGGCGACACGGGTAAGATATGGCAGCGACTCGGCTTCATTGATGCACAAGGTGCCCTCAACTTCATGGGCTGGGTGCTCATCGGAAGTAATGTTCAATCGTAAACCGCAGGGCCATGTTTGAACTGATTAAGACTCAGGACTGGGACGCCCTGCAGGCACACCTCACCGTGTTCGCCCTCGTCATATTCCTGGCGTGGACGGGCATGGTGGTGGCCTGTCTTGCAGACCTTATCTCCGGCGTCGATGCTGCCAAAACCATCGGCGAGAAACTCCACAGCCACGGGTTACGTGAAACGGTCAAAAAAATCAAGGACTACACCGGCGTCATGTTCCCGTTCCTCTTCATCGACATCATCGGCAGCCTGTTCGCATGGTACGCTCTGCCATACGTAGAGATGATGATTGCCGTCGGTGCCATCTTCATCGAAGGCTTTAGCGTCATTGAGAATAAACAGCGCAAGCATAGTCACGCCGCCCTCATCCCAACGATTGCAAAAAAAATCATATCCTGCACCCGCGAGAAGGACGCCGTGGCGCTAATCGAAGCAATACAAAAAACCGCAAACCAAGAAACAAAACAATGACACAACTATCACCTCACTTCACCCTCGAAGAGCTCACACGCTCTTCCACCGCCCAACAGAAGGGCATCGACAACACCCCCAGCGAGAAGGAGCGCTCCAATCTTGTGCGCCTCTGCCGGGATGTTCTGGAACCTCTGCGCGAAGCCTACGGCGCTCCTATGCGCATCACGTCCGGCTTCCGTTGTAAGGCCCTCAATAAGGCCATTGGAGGCGTTTCCACGTCTCAGCACATTACCGGCGAAGCGGCCGATATCAACGTGGGCGCCGACAACGCGCGCCTGTTCCGTCTCGCAGCCCGTCTCATTCAGGAAGGCAAGCTTCAGGTGGGACAGCTCATCTGGGAGAAAGGCACGCAGAAGAACCCCGCCTGGGTACACGTCTCACTCCCTTTCGTTTACCGGCCCAACAACCAGATCCTGTATGTTGGGATCAAGAAATAAGAGCAACGCACTTTTTGTCATTGGTATAATTTGTTTAGGTTACATTCCCCTGTTTCGTCGAGAGACGCGGCAGGGGCTTTTTCTTTGCATCAGATCCAGCCTCGCTTTTGTGCTACCCATCGCCGGGCCTCTTGCTCATCCTTCACCATCATGGCCACAGCATTGAGCAGCGTCCTGGCGTCATCGATGGAGACGCTGTTGTAGTGGAAGATCACGCCGCGTCGCCTCTCCGAGTGCCCGAGAAGATAATCTATCTCCGCATCCGTGAAGCGCAGCGACATGGCCAGCTGTGCAAACGTCTTACGGGCGCTCTTGTATGAGAACCACGCCGGGAGACCGCATTTGCGGCCCTCACGAATGATTACCTGGCTCATACTACGGCAGTGCATGTAACTCCACGGCAAGCGGCCCGTATCGGGCGAAATATACTTACTGAGCAGGGCCCGCATCTCATCGCCCACCGGCACTACCACTTCATCACCTCTGCCCTCTACCTTTTGGCGGACATACTTCACCAGATCTCCACGCCAGTCTATCTTTATCAGATCGGCAAAATCCATCCCACCGGAATAGAAGCTCATCCACCACATATCTATGGCCTCCTGGCCACTCTTACGGCACGGAGTATGTTCGGCCCACTGACGCACCATTTGAAGGTCTATCGCCTTTTCTACGCGGTTATGTCTTGGCTGCTTATATCCGGCGAACGGATCCACAGGGAAGACGTGGCCGTTTCTCTGAAGCTCCCGGAAGACACTTCGCAGCTGCCCGACCTTCTTTCCCACCGTCACCGGCGACAGACGCTTCCCGTTGTATTCTTTTTCCGATATTTTCTCTACCCAACGGCCAATCACGGCAGGCGTTACGGCTTCTATCCTCATGTCGCCCATCATGCGCTCCCAATCATCCATCATGCCCAGGAAGTTCGTGACGTATTCGGCGCCCATCCTGCGCACACCTCCACGCGGGCCTACATACACCTCCGCGTCCTTGTGCTGACGTTCCAGGCCCTCAGCGTATCGGCGACACTCCGAGAGCACGGTCTTCACTCGTGCGGATCCTTCGAGGCCTTCACCTTTGATGACGGCTGCAAGCTGGTCTATATCGTCCATCATCCTGTTCCCTCCGGATATTGCCAGGTACGATCTATCCAGCATCTCGGCCAGACGCCTGTTCTTATCTATGTAACCGTATTCCCCCGGTGTCACCATCCCCGTCTCATTGCTGAAGTTCACACGCAGCTTACCTGCAGGCGCCTTAGACACGCCCACACGCAGGCCCGTGTCTATATACCTCGTCTTACTCTTATGCGAGAGCTGCATGTGTACGATGTATTGCTGTCCCAGCGCCGGTTCCCGACGCAGCCGGACTATGAAGGACAACTTAGCCATTGTTGGAAAGTTTTTGGAAAGTTAGAGCCCCAAACAGGCCATTTTGGAAAGTTATAAGGCACCTGAAGACGCCGTTTTTCTCCCCACACAAACACTCTTTATTCATAATATCAACACTTTATAAAATTACAACCTCAAAATAACTTCGTCTCATCCGCGCGGCTCTTTTCAATTTTTCTTTTGCGAATAACGTTTGATGAGGTTGTAGGCCTGATAGAGCCCCAGCTCTCCGGCCTTCGACAGATCGGCCAGCCCCTCCTCCACCCGATCCTGCAGC